>Ga0187863_10003339_pt1 | contig 11859 bp, 9 predicted proteins | sample June2016WEW_11_1_FD_132975 | JGI IMG/M metagenome (GOLD analysis project Ga0187863, IMG submission 132975) | Peatland microbial communities from SPRUCE experiment site at the Marcell Experimental Forest, Minnesota, USA - June2016WEW_11_10 | ecosystem: Environmental > Terrestrial > Soil >...
GGCGAACTTAATCATCAGATCCGACTGGCGGCGCGCCCGATCGGCCTGCCGAAGCGCAGCGACTGGCAATTCACCGAAAAGCCCGTTCCGGAGCCGCGCGACGGCGAGGTCCTCGCCAAGGTCTTGTACCTCTCGCTCGACCCGGCTATGCGCGGTTGGATGAACGAAGGCAAATCCTATATCGCGCCGGTCGGGATTGGCGAGGTGATGCGCGCGGGCGGCGTCGGCAGGGTCTTTGCCTCGAAACATTCCGGCTTTGCCGTGGGCGATTATGTCAGCGGCTCAGTTGGGGTTCAGGAATACGCCGCGCTCGACGGCGCGCAACTGATCAAGATCGATCCCAAAGTCGCACCCTTGCCGACGTTCCTCAACACGCTCGGCATGCCGGGCATGACCGCCTATTTCGGGTTGCTGGACGTGGGCCAACTCAAGCCGGGCGAAACCGTCGTGGTGTCCGGAGCCGCCGGTGCGGTCGGCGCCACCGTCGGCCAGATCGCGAAGATCAAGGGGTGCCACGCGGTCGGAATCGCGGGAGGCGCCGCCAAATGCCGCTACCTCGTCGACGAACTCGGTTTCGATGCAGCGGTCGACTACAAGGCAGGAGACACGCGCAAGAGCTTGCGGACGCACTGTCCAAACGGCGTGGACGTGTATTTCGACAATGTCGGCGGCGATATCCTCGACCTCGTGCTCGCTGTCTTGAGGAGGCATGCCCGCGTGGTGATTTGCGGGGCCGTTTCGCAGTACAACAACACCACGCAGGTCAAGGGCCCGAGCAACTATCTCTCGCTCCTCGTCAACCGCGCCCGCATGGAGGGCATGGTGGTGTTCGACTACGTCGATCGGTTTCCGCAAGCTGCGCGCGACATCGCCGCCTGGATCGCCGCCGGCAAGCTCAAGTCGCGCGAGCACATTGTCGAGGGTCTAGAGACATTTCCGGAGACGCTGCTGAAACTGTTCAGCGGCGAGAATTTCGGCAAGCTGATCCTCAAAGTGGAGAAGTCTCGGTGATGGCGACGACTGCCCCGTCCAGCCCGCGGCGGCGACGATCAGCGTTCGTAATAATCCTCGACGAGCCGGTCGAGCAGGCGCACGCCCCAGCCGGAGCTCCAGCTTTTGTTGATATCTGTCTGCGGCGAGCCGAGCGCGGTTCCGGCGATATCGAGATGCACCCATGGCGTTTTGCTAACGAAGCGCTGAAGAAATTGCGCGGCGGTGATCGAGCCGGCAAAGCGGCCGCCGGTATTCTTCATGTCGGCGATTTTTGAATCGATGATCTTGTCGTATTCGGGCCCGAGCGGCATGCGCCACACCCGCTCGTCGGTTGCCTCTCCCGCTTTGCTCAGGCGCTCGGCAAGCTTGTCGTCGTTGGAGAACACGCCGGCATATTCCTGCCCGAGCGCCACCATGATTGCGCCGGTGAGCGTCGCCAGGTCGATCATGAATTTCGGTTTGAAGCGCTTGTTGATGTAGTGCAGCACGTCGGCGAGCACGAGCCGGCCCTCGGCATCGGTATTAATGACTTCAACAGTCTGACCCGACATCGTGGTGACGATGTCGCCGGGGCGTTGCGCCTTGCCGTCGGGCATGTTCTCGACGAGGCCGATGGCGCCGACCACGTTGACCTTGGCCTTGCGCGCCGCAAGCGCTTGCATGAGGCCGACGACGCACGCGGCCCCCGCCATGTCGCCCTTCATGTCCTCCATGCCCTGCGCCGGTTTGATGGAGATGCCACCGGTATCGAAGCACACGCCCTTGCCGATGAACGCTATGGGATCGGCACCGCGCTTGCCGCCGTTCCAACGCATGACGACGAGCTTCGGTTCATGCGCCGACCCCTGCCCGACGCCGAGCAGCGCCCCCATTCCGAGCTTCTTCATGGCCGCAACGTCGAGAACCTCGACGATAAGGCCCAGCCTTCGCAGGGCCGACGCCCGACGGGCGAACTCGCCGGGATAGAGCACATTGGCCGGTTCATTGGTGAGATCGCGCGCCAACACGACGCCGTCGGCGACGCCCATCGTGCGGGCCCAGGCCTTCTCCGCCGCGGCCGAGCCGGCGCAGGCGAAGTTCACTTCCATCTTTTTGGCCCGCTCCTCGTCTTCCTTGCGCTTGGTCTTGTAGCGGTCGAACGTATACGCACGCAGGCGTCCGCCGAGCGCAAGATGGGCGACCTGCTCGCCCTTGAGCGCGCCTCCGGCAAATTCGGCAAAAATCGTCGCCTGCGGCGCGGCGATCGGTATCTTGCCCATAGCCACCCCGCCGAGCCTGACGAGATCCCGCTCCTTGAGCTCGCGCTCCTTGCCGGTGCCGACAATGACCAGACGCGGCACGTTGAGGCCGGTAGGCGCGATGATGTCGAGGGCCGATGCCTTCTTGCCGGTGAAGCGGTCCGCCGCCGCCGCACGGCGGTGAAGATCGCCGATCGGCAATAGGACCTTTTGGGTTGCCGGGCCGAACTTGAGTCCTTCCGAGCAGAACACAACGAGAACGCCCCGCAAGCGGTCGAATGAGGTAAAGCCGAGCTTGAGGGAGTTGGTCATAGTCGGTCCTTCCTGGCCGGGTCAAAGGTTTTGTGACCCGACATATGACCCGGACCGTGCCATTGTGCAAAGCGCCTTATCATAATGGACTGCAAGGGCCGCCGATCCCTGTCGAGGTCAACAGCTTTGCCTTGGCGAGGCCATTTTGTGACAGCATGAAATTGCAAGAATTCGACTTGCGAGGCCGCGTAGCCTCGGGGTCCGGCGGTGCCCATGAGCGGCGCGCCAGGGGGATGAAAAATCCGATGGGGTCGATCGGCCGTTACATGTTTCGCACCACGATGGGTGCGTTCCTGATCACCCTCGTCAGCCTGACCGTCGTGATGTGGTTCACGCAGGCGATCCGTGAATTCGACCTGATCACGAGCCAGCGGCAAACGGTCTTCGTCTTCGTCGGTCTTACCGGCCTGTTCGTTCCCCTGCTCGTCATGATGATCGCGCCGATCTCGCTGGCGCTCGCCGCTGCGCATGTCCTCAACAAGCTCAGTTCGGATTCCGAGATCATCGTCATGAACGCTGCGGGCGTCTCGCCGTGGCGGTTATTAACTCCTTTCCTCGTCGCGGCCTTTGTCGTTTCGCTCTTGGTCGCCGCCATGGCCGCCTATGTGTCGCCGAGCGCGCTCCGCGATATGCGCGATTGGGGCACGCAGGTGCGTGCCGATATTCTCTCCAATATCGTGCAACCGGGCCGCTTCGCCACGATGGGCGGTAATCTCACCTTCCACATCGCTGACCGGCGGCCGAACGGACTCCTGGTGGGGATTTTTCTTGACGATCGGCGCGATCCAAATGAACACGCCACCTATCTCGCCGAGCAGGGCGAGATTGTGAAGAACGAGACGGGGTCGTTCTTGGTGCTCGAAGGCGGCAGCGTGCAGCGGCTCGAAGCCGGCCAGCGCGATCCGCGCATCGTGACATTCGAGCGTTACGCGTTCGACATGTCGAAATTCACCGCCGGCCCGCAAAACGTCGTCTACAATGCTCGCGAGAAAGATATTTGGGATTTGATCTGGCCGCAGCCCGGCGACGTGCTCTCCGCGGCGCAGTCGGCCCAGTATCGATCGGAACTGCACGATCGGCTTGCGGCGCCGCTTTATCCGCTGGCATTCGCCATCCTTGCCTACGCCTTCCTTGGTCCGCCACAAACGACACGGCAGAGCCGCACTCTGGCGCTGATGGGCCTGGCTGGCGCGGTGTCGTTGCTGCGCGTTATCGGCTTTCTCAGCGTCATCGTCGGCGTAAACGTGCCCAGCATGCTCGCCGTGCAATATATCGCTCTCATCAGTTCAGCGATCGCCGGATTGTGGCTGATTTCCCGCGGGCAGGCCCTCGAGCCTGCCGCTGCAGTGTCCAAAATCGCAACTGCCGTCGGCGACCGTGTCGCGCGAGCGACAGCCGGTTAAGGAGCGGGCCGATGCTCACGGGTACGCTTTCACGCTATTTCGGATTGCGCTTTCTCAAATCCGTCATCGCCACGTTCGTCGGCGTTGTCGCACTGGCGGCCATGATCGACTATATCGAACTCATGCGCCGCATGGCCGACTGGCCCAAGGCAACGGCGTGGCTGCTCGCCGAGATTTCCCTGTTCCGCGTTCCCCAGCTCGCCGAACGCATCATGCCGTTCGCCGTGCTGGTAGGCGCGATGTCATGTTATCTGGCGCTGTCGCGCCGCCTCGAACTGGTCGTTGCGCGCGCCGCCGGGATGTCCGCCTGGCAATTCGTGGCGCCGGCGATGATCGCGGCGTTCCTGTTCGGCACGGTCGCTACGACCATTTACAACCCGGTCGCCGCGATTTTGCACGAGCGGTCGAAACGCCTCGAAGCCGAGATGCAGGGCGAGACGCCGACCTCGGCACTGCAAGAGAACACCGCCGGGTTCTGGGTTCGGCAGAGGAGTGCCGATGGTGCGGCCATCATCAACGCCAAGTCGAGCCGCAATCAGGGCTCGGAGCTCGGCGGCGTTAGCGTCTATACCTTCGATAGCTCAGGTCATTTCCAGGAGCGGATGGAGGCGAAAAGTGCGGCGCTGGAGCAAGGCTACTGGCGGCTGGATGACGTGCGGGTCTATGCGAGCGGCACGCCACCGGCCAACCAAGATACTTATCGGCTCGCCACCAACCTGACGCTCGAGCAGGTGCGGGAGAGCTTTGCCACGCCCGAAACAGTGCCGTTCTGGCAGCTGCCCGCATACATCGAGCTGGCCGATCGGGCCGGCCTCGTCGGCGCGGGTTACCGGCTGCAATACCAACTGCTGTTGTCGCGGCCGTTCCTGCTCACGGGCATGGTCCTGCTGGCGGCTTCGGTAAGTCTGCGCTTTTTTCGCTTCGGCGGCGTGCAGAAGATGGTCCTCACCGGAATCACCGTGGGCCTTTTCTTGTTCGTCTTGTCGAAATTCACCGAGGACATGGGCAAATCGGAGCTCATGCCGCCGGTTATGGCAGCGTGGATTCCGGTGCTGGTCGGCGGGCTGACCGGATTTGTTGCGCTGTTGTACCAAGAGGACGGCTAGTCACGCGCATCTGCGTTCTAAATTCCGCATTGAGATGGTAATGGTGCGTTTCACGAGGACTGGGATCACCAAACGAAGGGCGGCGACGCCCTTGGTCGAGGGAGAACAAGAGTTGATATCGCGATTCCCGCTGCGTACCCGCCGGCAGGCTTTTGTGACGACGATGCTCGCCGCAGCGATCATGCTCGCCGTTCCTTCGGGGGCCCGCTCGCAGCAAGTCGTCGCGTTCGTCAATGGCCAGCCCATTACGATACTCGATGTCGAACATCGGAGCAAATTCATCCAGCTCAGCAGCAAAAAGGTGCCGACGCGCAAGGAAGTGCTCGATGGCCTTATCGACGAAATCTTGGAGGTGGCCGAAGCCAAGCGTTACAGCGTCGAAGTTCCCGATTCGGAAGTAGAAAAGTCTTATGCCGCCGTCGCCACCCGAATGGGCGTCGACGCGTCGAGGTTGACCCAAATTCTTACGAGCAGCGGTACGAGCGCCGACACGCTCAAGCGCCGTTTGCGGGCGCAGATTGCCTGGACCAATCTGGTGCGCGGGCGCTACAGAGCGAGCCTTGAAATCAGGGACAAGGATGTCGAAGCGCAGCTCGAGCTGCACAAGCCCGCGGAAAAGGACGACGTGGGCTACGAATACATCATGCGCCCCGTCGTTCTCATTGTGCCGCGCGGTTCGCCCGAGGCCGCTTACGAGGCCCGCAAACATGACGCCGACGCCCTGCGCGCGCGCTTTCAGAACTGCAACGACGGCATTCCGTTTGCCCGCGCGCTGCCCGATGTCGCGGTACGCGATCAGGTCTCGAAGTATTCCGCCGAGCTGGCGCAGCAATTGCGCGACATTCTCGACAGCACCGGTGTCGGTCACCTGACTCCGCCCGAAACGACGGCGGAGGGAGTGCAGATGTTCGCGATTTGCGACAAGAAAGAGACCAAATCCGATACGCCGGGTATGAAAGAAATTCGTGATCAAATGTTCCAGCAGAAGTTCGGCGCCCAAGCCAAGCGCTACCTTGAGAGTTTGCGGCGCGCGGCCATGATCGAATACAAGACGCCTGAAGAAAAATAGCTGGCGAGAAGCGAAAATCGTGCAGCCACTGGCATTGACGCTCGGCGAGCCGGCCGGCATCGGCCCCGATCTGGCCCTTGCGGTCTGGCATCGACGCGCCGAATTCGACGTTCCGCGATTCTACGTTGCCGCCGACCCGGATTTTCTCAGCCGGCGGGCCCGTCGGCTTGGGCTCGACGTTCCGATCGCCGCGGTGACGCCGGCCAAGGCCGCCGCGGCGTTTGCTTCCGCCTTGCCGGTGGTAGCCATCGACGTCGCGGTGAACGCCGAGCCCGGCCGCCCCGATCGATCGAGCGCCCCGGCGGCCGTCGCCTCGATCCGGCGCGCGGTCGCCGACGTTATGGCAGGCGCGACCGCGGCCGTCGTCACCAACCCGATTGCGAAGAATGTGCTCTATGACTGGGGTTTCGCCGAGCCCGGCCACACCGAATTCCTGGCCACGTTGGTGCAGGAAGCGACCGGGACGTCGCTGCGTCCGGTCATGATGTTGTGGTCGCCGGAGCTTGCTGTCGTGCCGGTGACGATCCACCTGCCGCTGAGAGAAATATTCAAGCATCTTTCGACGGAACTTGTGGTCGAGACCGGACGCATCGTCGCCCGCGACCTTGCCGTGCGCTTTCGCATTTCGCGCCCGCGGCTTGCGGTCGCCGGCCTCAACCCCCATGCCGGCGAGAACGGTGCGCTGGGCGAAGAGGACCGCACGATCGTGGCGCCGGCCGTCGCTCGGCTTATGGCTGACGGCATCGATGCGCGGGGCCCGTTGCCGGCCGATTCGCTGTTCCACGAGCGGGCACGCGCGACCTACGATGTGGCACTATGCATGTATCACGATCAGGCGCTGATCCCGATCAAAACGCTCGCCTTCTACCACGCCGTCAATGTCACGCTCGGCCTTCCCTTCGTGCGTACGTCGCCCGATCACGGCACCGCTTTCGACATCGCCGGCACCGGTGCCGCCGACGCGACGAGCCTGGTTGCGGCGCTGCGCCTGGCGGCGCGGCTGGCCAAGGCGGACAGCCAGGCGCGGCTGCCCGCGTCGTGACCGCGGCACCGGACGGCCTGCCGCCATTGCGCGACGTCATTCGCCGGCATGATCTCGTCGCCAGAAAATCGCTCGGACAGAATTTCCTTCTCGACCTCAATCTCGCCGCGCGCATCGCGCGCGCGGCGGGCCCGCTCACCGGCGTGACGGTGCTGGAAGTCGGCCCTGGGCCGGGCGGCCTGACACGCGCGCTACTGGCGCTTGGCGCTGCTCGCGTGGTCGCCGTCGAACGCGATGAGCGCGCCATTGCAGCCCTGCAGGAGATCGCCGAACACTATCGCGGGCGCCTCGACATCGTCGCGGCGGACGCGCTCACGTTTGATCCGCGCTCCCGCTTCGAGCAGGGCCCCGTGCGCATCGTCGCCAATCTGCCCTACAACATCGCCACGGCGCTGCTGGTGTCCTGGGTCTGTATCGAGCCGTGGCCGCCCTGGTACGATGCCGCCGTCCTGATGTTTCAGCGCGAGGTCGCCGAGCGCATCGTTGCCGAGCCCGGCTCGAAGAGCTACGGCCGGCTGTCGGTGTTGGTGCAATGGCGTTGCGAGCCGCGCATTCTTTTCGACGTCAATCCTTCGGCATTCGTACCGGCGCCGAAAGTCATGTCCTCGCTGCTGCGTGTGGTGCCGCGGGCGGCGCCGCTGTCTTGCGATCGCCGGCTGCTCGAGGCCGTAACGCAAGCCGCCTTCGGGCAAAGGCGCAAGATGCTGCGCCAGAGCCTGCGCTCGCTCGGCGTCGATGTCGCGCACCTGCTCTCGGCTGCCGATCTCACCCCGACGGAACGTGCCGAGGACATCTCGGTCGCCAGCTTCGTGTCACTCGCGCGGGCTCTCGCCGTGCAGCGCGGTCTCGGGCATGATGTCGACGCCTGACACCGTTGGAGAGAAGGGCCGCCATGACCAAGATGTACCGTGAATCGCTCGTAGCCTACGGGCAACCACTCTGCGAGACCGTGGTGGACTGCCCTACCCCACGCGGCAGCGAAGTGCTGGTGCGCATCGAGCGTTGCGGCGTGTGCCATTCCGACCTGCATCTACAGGACGGCTATTTCTTGCTCGGCGGCGATAAACGGCTCGATGTCGCCGCGGGTCGCACGCTGCCGTTCACGCTCGGCCACGAGATCGCCGGCGTGATCGACAGTACGGGAGAAGAAGCCGGCAACGCGATCGTTGGTCAGCGTGTTGCAGTCTATCCGTGGATCGGTTGCGGCGCGTGTCCAGCATGCCTTGGTGGCGAGGAAAATTTGTGCGCCAGTCCCCGTCATCTCGGCATCACCGTCGATGGCGGATTTGCCACCCATGTCCTCGTCCCACATCCGCGCTATCTGCTCGATTATGCGCCGTTATCGCCGGCGTTTGCCGGGATGCTGATGTGCTCCGGTTTGACGGCCTATTCGGCGCTCAAGCGGCTCACCGGTCGCCCCGAGCGCCGGCCGGTCCTGCTCGTTGGGCTCGGCGGGGTGGGCATGATGGGCCTTGCGATCGCCCGCGCGCTCTTTCACACGGCGCCGATCGTCGCCGACATCAATGCGGAAAAGCGCAAGGCCGCGCTCGCAGCCGGCGCGGCCCAAGCTTACGACCCGTCCGATCCGCAAGCGCGCAAGGCAGTCATGACGGCAACCGGTGGGATACTTGCAGCCTGCGATTTCGTCGGCTCTGATAAATCGCTGCAATTCGCGACTGGCTTGCTCGGCCGCGGTGGCAAGGTGGTGGTGACCGGACTTCTCGGCGGTAGTTTCTCAATAGCCGCCGCTATGTTCGGGATCAAAGCGATCACGATCGAGGGTACGCTGACCGGCACGCTCGCCGAGGCGCGCGAGCTTCTTGATCTGGTGCGTGCAAAAGGCATCGCGCCGATCCCGACCCGCGACCGCCCGCTCCGGGAAGCGCAGGCGGCGCTCGATGATTTGCGCGCCGGCCGCGTCGTCGGTCGCACCGTGCTGTCGGCGCTTGGATGACGGAAGACAGAGATGACTGATTGCGGATACATCCGTCGTCAGTCGCCTCCCGCCCGCGCGCTGTCTTACAGCTTCGCCTGTAAAGCACGCACGAAGCCGGAAAGACCGATCTGCCGTTCGCGCTTGAGCCGTTCCGCCGCCAGGATGGCTTTTACTTCGGCGAATGCTTCATCTTTGTCGCGGTTGACAATGACGTAGTCGTATTCCGGCCAATGACTCATCTCATCCGCCGCCTTGTCCATCCGCGAGCCGATGATGTCGTGACTGTCCTGCGCGCGGCGCTTGAGCCGCCGCTCGAGCTCCTTCGCCGTCGGCGGCAGAATGAAGACGCTGACCAAGTCGTCGCGCGCCTTTTCGCTCAGCTGCTGCGTGCCTTGCCAATCGATATCGAAGAGGACGTCGCGGCCGGCTTGCAACGCCTTCTCCACCGGCCGCCGCGGCGTGCCGTAGCAATGGCCGAAAACTTCGGCCCATTCCAGAAGCTTGCCCGATTTCACCATGGCCTGGAAGCGATGCAGATCGATGAAGTGATAATCGCGGCCCTCGACCTCGCCGCGGCGCTGCGGACGCGTCGTCACCGACACCGAAAGCTCGACATGGCGATCGGCCTCGAGCAACATGCGCGACAGCGTGGTCTTGCCGGCGCCTGACGGCGAGGACAAGACCAGCATGAGGCCGCGACGCGCAATTCTTTTTTGATTCCGCCCCCCGTTCGCCATGCTCTATTCCACGTTCTGCACCTGCTCGCGGAATTGCTCCACCGCGGCCTTGAGCTCCAACCCGATATTGGTCAGTTCGACGTCATTCGCCTTGGCGCAGAGCGTGTTGGCTTCGCGGTTGAGCTCCTGCGCGAGAAAGTCGAGCCGGCGGCCGATCGGTCCGCCCTGCCCAATAAGAAGCTGCGCCTGCGCGATATGCGCGGCCAAGCGGTCGAGCTCCTCGCGCACGTCGGCTTTGGCGGCGATCAGGATCGCCTCCTGATGCAGCCGGTCAGGATCGAACCGATCGGACTGCGCCAATAGCGTCGCGACTTGCTCGGCAAGCCGCACGCGTATTGCCTCGGGCCGCCGACCGGGGACCAGTTCCGCGCGTTGCGCGAGCGCGGCAATTTCGCCAAGCCGCGCCTCCAGAACGCGGCCAAGAGCGGCGCCTTCGTGGCGGCGCATGTCCGCCAGTGCTCCGATGACCTCGGCAAAGCCGGCAGTGACCGCCGTCTCGGCAGCGCGCCGCTCCTCCTCGCGCTCCTCGACGTCGCCGACCTCCATCACGCCCTTGAGCGCCAGCAGGCCATCGAGTGACGGCGGCGATGCCTCGATCCGCGGTGCAAGCTGTCGCACCGTCGCCAAGACCGCCTCGAGCACCGCCGTGTTGACCCGCACGACCGGCTGAACTCCGGTGCGTTCGACCGTCAGGTTTGCTTGAATGGAGCCGCGTGCAAGCATCTCCGCGGCGCGGGCGCGAACCGGCACTTCGATCGCGTCCCAGCCGGGCGGCGGGCGCAGCCGCAGATCGAGACCCTTGCCGTTGACCGATTTGACCTCCCAGGCCCAAGCATACGGGCCGCAGACGCCGTGGCCGCGAGCAAAGCCGGTCATGCTCGACAGCGCCATGGAACGCGATCTCCGATAAAATTGGGAAGAGGCGGGGCCGAACTTAGCGGCGGCTTTCCACGGTCACAAGGGCGATCAGGGCGCCCGTGGGCGGCGAACGGGGAAATCCTGCATGCACTGACGCGCGCTGAATAACGCGGCGCTCATTCGCCGCGCGTCCACCGCATGAGAACTGTGGCTTTGCTAGTGCGTGCGACGGCCGGACGAGCGCCGCGGTTGCGGCGCCGGAGCAGGCGTGGCCGGCGGCGATGAAATCAACTGCGCGTCGGCAGGAGCCTGATCCTTCTGATCGGTTTCCATCACACGCAGGCGTGTGACGTTCTTCTGATGCTGCTCGTAAGTCTCGGCGAAGGCGTGACCGCCGGTGCCGTCGGCCACGAAATAAAGTTCGCGCGTGCGCGCCGGATTGGCCGCGGCTTCGAGCGAAGCGCGGCCCGGATTGCCGATCGGTCCGGGCGGCAGCCCGTCGATCTGGTAGGTGTTGTAGGGCGTCGGCTGATCGATCTCGCTCTTCATAATCGGCCGCCCGAGCGTACCCTTGCCGCCGACCAGCCCGTAGATGATGGTCGGGTCCGATTGCAGCCTCATCTTCTGTTTCAGCCGGTTGACAAACACGGCGGCGACCCGCGTGCGTTCCTCAGGCTTGCCGGTCTCCTTCTCGACCAGCGACGCGAGGATAACGAGCTGATCCGGTGTCTTGATCGGCAGATCGGGGGAGCGGCGATCCCAGATTTCCTTGACCACGCGCTGCTGCGCTTGTTGCATGCGCTGGATCATCTGTTCGCGCGTCACCCCGCGGGTGAAATTATAGGTATCGGGCAGGAGGCTGCCTTCGCGCGGGATTTCCTTGATGTTTCCGGTCAGTACGTCGTCGTCCAGGAGCCGAGCGACGATCTGCTCGGAGGTCAAGCCTTCCGGAATGGTGAATTGATGCGGCACAACGCGGCCCTCGACGATGGTCGCAACCACGTCGCGCAAGCTGGCGTGCGCCTTGAACTGGTATTCGCCGGCTTTGAGGTCCTCGCGGGCCTTGAGCACCAGCACGCCGCCGATGAACACCCAGGGCTGATCGATGACGCCCTCGTGCATCAGCACGTCGGCGATATCGCGGATGCCGGCGCCGCGCGGAATA
>Ga0187863_10003343_pt1 | contig 11853 bp, 10 predicted proteins | sample June2016WEW_11_1_FD_132975 | JGI IMG/M metagenome (GOLD analysis project Ga0187863, IMG submission 132975) | Peatland microbial communities from SPRUCE experiment site at the Marcell Experimental Forest, Minnesota, USA - June2016WEW_11_10 | ecosystem: Environmental > Terrestrial > Soil >...
ACAATCCTAGCATAGCCATGCTCGACTAGCAACTTTGATTCTCTGGGATCGATTTGCGTTGATGGCGCGTGCATTCCATATCGCCCGGTTTTCCTCAGACGGGTGGGATTTCAGCTGCTTTCCCGGCAGGATGGGCAGACGGGTTGACGGCTAGAATCGTAGGTAGACATGACTGAATTTACGCATTTGCATTTGCATACGGAGTATTCGCTGCTGGATGGGGCTTGTGACGTTACCAAGCTGGTGGATCGGGTGGCGACGCTGGGACAGAGGTCTGTCGCTATGACAGATCACGGGAATATCTATGGGGCGGTGCACTTTTTTAATGCTGCCAAGGATCGCGGGGTCAAGCCGATTCTGGGGTGCGAGCTTTATATCTGCAAGCACGAGGACCACCGGGCGCCGGGCGATGGGGATGAGAACAATCATCTGCTGGTGCTGGCGGAGAACGAGGAAGGGTACAGGAACCTCATCCGGATTACTTCAGAGGCTTCGCTGCACGGGTTCTATCGCAAGCCCCGGGTGAGCAAGAAGTATCTGGCGGAACATGCGGAGGGGTTGATTGGGTTTTCAGGGTGCCTGAGCGGGGAGCTTTGCGAAGAGCTGATGGCGGGGAACTACGAGAAGGCTCGCGGCGTGGCGGCGCAGTATGAGGATATTTTCGGCAAGGGGAATTTTTTCCTGGAAATTCAGGACCAGGGGCTGGCGGACGAGAAACGGATTCATGAAGCGCTGTTCCGGCTGGAGAAGGAATTGGCGATTCCGATGGTGGCTACCAACGACTCGCATTATCTGTGCGGGGAGGATTCGCATGCACACGACGTGATGCTCTGCGTGCAGACGGGCGCGAAAATTCACGACAAGGAGCGGTTCCGGTTCGACAGCGACCAGTTTTTTGTGAAGGGCGCGGACGAGATGGCGCGGCTGTTCAAGGATTCGCCTTCAGTGCTGGAGCGGACGATGGAGATTGCCGAGCGGTGCAATCTGAAACTGCAGCCGGTGGACAATCCGTTTCCGGAGTTTGCGGTGCCGGAGGGGCACACGATCGACAGTTACTTCGAGGCGGTTTGCAGGGCGGGCTTCAAGAAGCGGATGGAGACCTCGGTGCGGCAACTGGAGCTGCGCGGAGTGCTGCGAGCGAAAGCCGATCAGTACCAGGCGCGGCTCGAGCATGAAATCAGAATTATCAAGCAAATGACTTATGCAGGGTACTTTCTGATTGTCTGGGACTTCATTCAATATGCGCGGGACAATGGGATTCCGGTGGGGCCAGGACGCGGGTCGGCGGCTGGGTCGCTGGTGGCGTATTCGATGGGGATTACGAATATCGATCCGCTGCAGAACACGCTGCTGTTTGAGCGGTTTCTGAATCCGGAGCGGGTTTCGATGCCTGATATCGACGTGGACTTCTGCATGAACCGGCGGGGCGAGGTGATCGATTACGTGACGCGGAAGTACGGGCGCGAACAGGTGGCGCAGATTATCACGTTCAACACCATGGCGGCGAAGGCGGCGATCAAAGATTGCGGACGGGCGCTGGATATGCCGTATGGGGACGTGGACCGGATCGCGAAGCTGGTTCCGGCGACGGTGGGAATGACGCTGGACAAGGCGATGGAAGAAGTGCCGGAGTTGCAGAAGCTCTATGACAACGACCAGGTGATTCGCGAGCTGCTGGATACGGCGAAGAAGCTGGAGGGGCTGGTGCGCGGGGCTGGGGTGCACGCGTCGGCGGTGGTGATTGCACCGCGGGCGCTTACCGAGTTGGTTCCGGTGGCGAAGACCAAGAACGATGAAATTGTGACCGCGTACGACATGACGGCGGTCGAAAAGATGGGCCTGCTGAAGATGGACTTTCTGGGGCTGACGACGCTGACGGTGATTGACGATTGCCTGAAGCTGATCGAAGCGAGCCGCGGGGAGAAGCTGGACATTGAGACGATTCCACCGGCTGACGAGGAGACTTTCAAGAAGGTGTTTCATTCCGCGCTGACTTCAGGGGTTTTCCAGTTTGAGTCAAGCGGGATGCGGGACATTCTCAGGCGCTATAAGCCGGACAGTGTGGAGGATCTGACGGCGTTGAACGCGCTTTACCGGCCGGGGCCGATGAGCATGATCGACGACTTTATCGAGCGCAAGTGGGGACGGCGCAAGGTGGAGTACATGCTGCCAGAGATTGAAGAGATCTTGAAGGGAACGTTCGGGGTGATCGTCTACCAGGAACAGGTGATGCAGATTGCCAACGTGCTGGCAAGCTACAGCATGGGCGAGGCGGACCTGCTGCGGCGGGCGATGGGAAAGAAGAAGGCCGAGGAGATGGCCGCGCAGCGAGAGAGATTTATGGAGGGCGCGTCGGCGCTGGGGCATGGGAAGGGGATTGCAGGGGAAGTTTTTGACCACATGGAGAAGTTTGCCGGGTACGGGTTTAACAAGTCGCACTCGGCGGCGTATGCGCTGCTGGCGTACCAGACGGCTTATTTGAAGACGCATTATCCGGTGGAGTTTATGGCGGCGCTGCTGACCAGCGAAACATCGAAGCCGGACAGCGTGGTGAAGTATATCGGCGAGTGCAGGGAGATTGGGATTCGCGTGGAGCCGCCGGATGTGCAGATTTCAGGGGCGCAGTTTACGCCGCATATCACGGCGGAGGAACAGGCGATCCGGTTTGGGTTGGCGGCGGTGAAGAATGTGGGCGGGAACGCGATCGAGTCGATCTTGAAGGCGCGGACGGAGGCGGGCGGGCGATTCAAGAGCTTCTGGGAGTTTTGCGAGAAAGTCGATCTGCGGGTGATGAACAAGCGGGTGATCGAGTCGCTGATTAAATCGGGAGCGCTGGATTCGCTGGGCGGGCGCGGACAACTGATGACTGCGGTGGATAAGGCGATGGAGCGGGCGCAGAAGGCGCAGCGGGACGAAGCGCAAGGGCAGACGGGATTGTTTGGGCTTTTTGACGAAGGACCGAAGGCGGGGCGCGGCGCAGACGATCTGCCGAAGGTGGCGGAGTGGGAAGAGAGCGTGCGGCTGGCGAATGAGAAGGAAGTGCTGGGGTTCTTTGTCTCCGGGCATCCGCTGGATAAGTATGCGGATAAGCTGAGGAATTTGACGGGGGTGATTCCTGTGGCCGAGGCCCTGGAACGCAAGGCGCCGGAGAGGCGCTGGGGCTCGCAGACCGATCCGGCGGACGAGGTGATGGTGGCGGGGATGATTCTGGGATTGAGAGTGCAGAAGAGCAAGCGGGACCAGAAGGTTTATGCGCAAGCGGGGCTGGAGGATGCTTCAGGAAAGATTGAACTGATTTGCTTTTCGCGGGATTATGAACGGCTGAGCGGGGCACTGAAGATTGAGGCGCCGGTGCTGGTGCGCGGGGTGCTGATGGGGGATGAGGATGCGGCGCCGAAGATTTCAGTGAGTTCGATTGTGGCGCTCGAAGAGGTGCAGGTGAAGTTGCCGGGGACGGTGAGAATACGCGTGAACCTGGAACGGGCGACGGAGGAGATGCTGACCGGGCTGAAGAGTGCGGCGGATGCGGCGCCGGGTCCTGGGAAGTTGATGCTGCATTTGGAAAAGAAGGGCGAGTATGCGGTGCTGCTGGAGCCCGAAGGGATGAGCGTGGCGGCGGATCGGGATTGGGTGGAGCGGGTGGAAGAACTGGTGGGTAAGGGGACGGTGCAGGCGCTGGGGTAGGAGTGAAGCGGCTAAGAATGCCTTATGCGAGCGTAGTTCTTCCCAGGTGCGAGAATCTGGATCTGGGGCTACGGTCAGAGAATGTTTTGGGGCACCAGGCGCCAGGAAGGAGCAGTTACCTTCAGGCTACTGAACGCACGCTGGCAACTGGAATGCAGCTTTAGCCGCGGACATTTCCTGCGGGTCGCGGTGAAGACGGCCCGGGCCTGAAGGCCGCCCATCGATTCACTGTATTCCGGGGCCTAAAGGCCCCTGCTCTCTCCGTTTGCCGCGCTTCTTTTTGGTGGATTTTTTATTGAGGGCTTTTTTGGCGGCGGATTTGCGGCGGCGGACTTCTTTGGGCGAGTACATGGTGCCGCGGCAGGTTTTTGCGCCGCAGTTGCAGATGGCATTGTCATCACCGCCGTCGTAAAGACAGTAGTCGTAGGTGATCTCTTCCCCAGCAGCGATTTTGCGGATGGATTTGATCCAGATGCGGTCGTTCTCTTCAGTGGTTTCGCAGTTGGGGTCGCAACTGTGGTTGATGAACATGGCCATGGAGTGGCCGTCGATGACGATCTTGCCATTTCCAAGTCCAAATAGGTAGGTGACGGACGAGTCCTCGTAGTCCTTGTCAGCCTGTTGCTTGGTGAGACGGTGGCCTGTGTACTCGATTACGCGCACACCCTTGCGGATGGGAGTGGTGGTGTAGCAGCCGGCAGCGTGGATGGAGGAAGAACGGATGATAAGGGCCATGAGAATGTGCGATGCTTTCCTTTTAGTGTACAGATTGATAACGGTGCATGGGCGGCAATTAAAATGAATATGAGTAGGGCGAGAAGAAGATGAGACGGGGCTACTTGATTGCGCTGGTTTTTGCGGGCTGCCTGCTGGCGGCGGCGCGGCTCAGTGCGCAGGCGCCAGAGCCTGGGCAGAATGGGCCGGCCAATGCCGGGCAGAAGCCGGCTGCCGCGCCACCGCAGACGGGGGCGAATCCGTTTCCCACGGATACCAGCAATGTTCCGGTGCTGCCTACTAAGAATGTGTTTGTGCCGCACGAGGATAGTTATGGTGGGTCGGAGAATGGATCGGATGCGCGGAGATTTCCGCTGCCGGGCGAGGACCAGGATCCGGTTCGCAGCCCCGACGATGGTGTTCCGGCGGCGGGCAACGGGGCGGACCAGGCGTGGAGCTCAAGCATCTCGGGGATAGATAGGCTGCTGCCGCGACCGGAAGACGACCAACCGGAGAAGAAAAAATCGCTGTTGGGAAAAAAGTCCAAGCCCGTGGATGTTGCTAAAGAGGATCTGGATGTGGCGAGCTACTATATGGACCGCAAGAATTGGAGGGCGGCGGTTTCGCGGTTCGAGTCGGCCATGGTGCTGGACCCGGAGAATCCGGAAGTCTATTGGGGATTGGCCGAGGCGGAGCGGCACCTGGGAGATTTTTGGGATGCCAAGGGGTACTACCAAAAGGTGGCTTTATACGATCCGGACAGCAAGCATGGGAAAGAGTCGGTGAAGGCACTGAAGGAGCCGGAGATTGCGAACGCCAAGAAGGCGGCGGATGCGCAGGCGGGAACGGGGAAGTAGGCGGCGCTTGTTCCGGGGCTAAAGCCCACGTTGTTCAGGTTGACGTTGTGCGGGGGTTAAACCCCCCGCCTCCCTCCGATTGAGTTATTTGTCGATCAACATAGGCAATGCTTCGCCGAGCTTGCGGGCCATGACAAGGCGCATCAGCTTGCGGGGATCGAGCGAGGTCACGATAGCAATTCTCTTCTCAGCGCAAGAACATGTCGGCGATACCGTCAACGATCAGATCGCCAGCGGCCCTTTCTCCAAGGTCCTTCAAAGTCTGCGCTGGCTGCGAATCGAAATCCGCTGAGAACGACGGCTCTGAAGGTGTGGGAGCATCGGGAGCGTGGACGATGCGCATAAGTTTGCCGCGATCCAGCCAGATGAGGCAGCACTCTTCGCAAGAGTCGATGACGACGTTGCCGGGGCCGGCGTAGAAATGGGCATCCATTGAACGATGGCAGTGGGGACAGGCAATCGAGCAGTGCAAATCTTCTTTGTCGGGAGCGACAGGTGCAGCTCCCGCCCCTTGCTCATCCCGCAGCTCCTCAATAATGCCTTCGAGCATCTGCATGAGAATCAGGATGCCCTTGCATCCGGTGCAGTAGATGATTGGGTTTTTGGCAAGGACTGCATGAACGAGCGGAATCTTGCATAAGGGGCAGTCCTGGCCGCTCGGCTCACCGAGAACGCGCACGCCGTCGTCGTTCTTCTCAGGAAAGTAGGAGCTCTGGCAGTAGTCGCACTTATAGCTCTCCATATCCGGCTTGAGGCGCATGGGAGCTCCGCATGAGGGGCAGTTCATTGTGGCTCCATTCCGTTCTATGCTTCGTCGAGCTTGCGGGCCAGGACGAGGCGCATCAATTTGCCGTGATCCAGCCAGATGAGTGAGCAGTCTTCGCAGGAGTCGATGACAATGTGGCCGGGGCCGGCGTAGAAATGGGCGTCCATGGGTCGGCTGCAACCGGGGCATCCGATTTTGCGGCGCAAATCCATACTTTCGGCTGAGGGTTCGACGAGGGCCGTGCCTTCCGCCGGCTCCAATTCATCGACAAGTGTTTCAAAGGCCGGCATGGGGATGAGCATGCCGGAGCACTTTGTGCAGTAAACGATGGGGACCTTGGCGAGGGCGGCCTTGACGAGTGGCGCGTTGCAGACGGGGCAGGCCACACCGGCAGGTTCGCCGAGGACGCGCACTCCTTCTTCGTTCTTTTCCGGAAAAACGACGGTCTGGCAAAAGTCGCACTTGAAGCTGTCTTCACCGGGCTTGAGGCGCATGGGGGCTCCGCAGGAGGGACAGTTCATTGTGGCTTTCCGCATTCCGCGCAGAATTTTGCGCTTTGAGGGATGGGCTTGCCGCACTCGATGCAGAACTTTGTGCCCGCGGAGACGGCGGCTAGAACCGGGGCAGCGGTTGCGGGCGGGGCGGCGGTCAGCGGCTTGAGAACGTTGGAGAGGACCTGCGCGACGGCGGCGCCAGCGCCGAGGCCCATGCCCATTCCGGCTGCGCCACTGGTGTTAGCGGCGGAGAGGTCGAGCGACTCGGCTGCGGAATAGAGGGTATAGCGGCCGAGATCTCCCACCATGTTCATGCCGATGCGCTGATCGAATACTTTTTGCAGCTCGTCGGGGAGGGATACGTTCTGGACCGCGAACTGGTCGAGCGAGAGGCCGAGGGCGGCGAAGGCGGGCTTCATCTGCGCGATGATCTTGTCGCCGAGGTCGCCCTGGTGGGCGGCCATATCGAGGAAGGAGACGTCGCTCGCGGCAAAGATCTCGCTCATGCGGGCGATGATGGTATCGCGCAACTGGCCCTCAAGGTCGGTGGCGAAATAGCTGTCGCGGGTGCCGCTGATCTGGGTGAAGAAAGCGCGCGGGTCGGCGATGCGGTAGGAGTAGATGCCGTAACAGCGGAGGCGAACGGCGCCGAACTCCTTGTCGCGAATGGTGATGGGTGTGGCCGTGCCCCACTTCTGGTCGATCTGCAGGCGGGTGGAGAAAAAGTAGACGTCGGATTTGAAGGGGGACTCGAACTGCTTATCCCAGTTCATCAGATCGGTGAGGAGGGGAAGATTGCGGGTATTGAGGGTGTGCAGGCCGGGGCCGAAGACATCGGCGATTTTGCCTTCGTTGACGAAGGCTGCAAGTTGGGATTCGCGCACGGTGAGCTGAGCGCCGGTTTGTATCTCCATATCGAGCATGGGATAGCGATAAGCGAGGATTCCGTTTTCCGGCTCGTTCCACTCGATGACCTTGATGAACTGCTTGCCGAGGAACTGTCCGAGACTCATTCGACTTTCTCCTGCGGGTGAGTTTAGCATGCGGGGATTTCGGAGCGAATAACACGAAAGAAGTGGATGGGGGTTGGTGGTATCCCAGGTCTCAAAATCGAGACCTGGGGCACCCAGAGTTTGTAGTCAACTTTCAAAAGCCGGAGCAGTGGAGATAGGCGGCGATAATTGGCTGGCCCCACAGGCTGCTGACGATGCCGCCGATGCAGAGGAATGTGCCGAGTGGGAGCTTGGTTGCAGCCCAGCTTTCGGATTGGGTTTTTGCGTTGGGGATTGCGAGTAGGACCAAGGCGGCGATTGATCCCAAGACTACGCCGAGGGCGAAGGCTAAAAGAGCGCCAGGGAGGCCGAGCCAGGCGGCTAATAGGGCCATCAGCTTGGCGTCGCCGAGGCCGATGCCTTCGTGGCGGCGGATTAGCCAGTAGATCCAGCGAATTAGAAGGATTAGGGCGGCGGCAGCGAGGATGCCTAATACGAGATAGATAGCTGGATACGCGTATCTCATTCCAATTTCGGGTCGATGATAATGATGAATCATCAATACGTAACTCAGAATCAGGCCCACTGCAGTTCCCGGCAGCGTGATTAAGTTTGGTAGCCAAAGATATTCTGCATCGAGAGCCGCCAGCGCCACTATTAGCCAATAGAAGATCATCTTTCCAATTGCATTTGCGGTGTAGAAGTAGTAGCCCGTGATCGACAGGAACGGATCGAGGGCCAACGGCAGAAAACGCCAGGCGGTAACTGCCCAAAGCAGCCCAATCGCCAGCTCGACCAGCGGATAACGTAAGCCGATCCATGTGTGGCAACTGCGGCAGCGGCCGCGGAGGGCTAGCCAGCTTATTAGCGGAATGTTTTCCCACCAGGCCAGGGTGTGGGTACAGTGGCGGCAGTGGGAGCGGGGTTGGACGATGCTCTCGCCCTGGGGCCAGCGGCTGAGGCAGACATTGAGGAAGCTGCCAAAGGCCAGGCCCGAGATGCCCGCGAAGATGGTTCCCAGAATGCGAATCATGATCCGAAGTTGAGTATACGGCTTTATGCGGGGTTACTTGGCTCCCGCCGATTTGAGCATTCGCACAATGTTCGTAAAGGCTTGCTTTTCCGCGGGAGACAGCGGCAGGTAAATCGGTCTAAATGAATTATCCAGACCGTTTGGAGTCCCTTTTTCGAGCATTTCGTTTGCATACATGAGTGGCGTCTTGCCGTTACCATCTTTTTTGTTTACGTCCCCCCCTCTGTCGATCAAGATGCGCATAATCTCCGGTAGGCCTTCTATCGCCGCTACGGTTAAAGGCGAATACCCAAGACAGTCCGAAGCATTGATATTAGCGCCCCTGTCGAGCAACAATCGCACCATATTCATGAAGGCCTGCTCAGAGAGCGGGTAAAGCTGAATCGCTTCATGCAGCGCGGTACAGCCGGCCTTACTATCTTTCGCATTTACATCAACGCCCTGGTCGAGTAAGGCCCGCACACCGTCCACATCGCCGCTCCCGGCCAGGTCCACAAGCTTATTCTCACGCTCGCCCGCCTTTGCATTGGACACGAAAAGAAAACCTAATGCCAAGATCAAAAAGAAGGTACTGAATTTGTGCTTCATCCCAAGCATCCTTTCAAATACGGCCCGGAGTGTACCACCGTTGGGCCGATCCTGCCAGTCGCATGGATCACCTTCGCGGCGGCGCAGAGTAGACTGGAGGGGCATGGACCTTCCGCCTGAACGCTCCAACGCACAGGCTTCCGCGGCGCAGAGTGAGACCGATGCGGCGGGGGCGGCGGCTTTGTTTGAGAAGTCGGTCGAAATCATGGCGCGGTTGCGGGCTCCCGACGGGTGCCCATGGGACCGCGAGCAATCCTTCGATTCGATACGCAAATATACGCTGGAAGAGACCTACGAGGTCTTCGACGCAATCGAGCGGCGCGACTGGCCGCACCTGAAGGACGAGCTGGGCGATCTGCTGCTGCAGGTGCTGTTTTATGCGGAGATGGCTGCGAACGAGGGGCATTTCACCATTGCCGAGGTGCTGGATAACCTGAACCGGAAGCTGGTGCGGCGGCATCCGCATGTGTTTGGCGATGAGGCTTCGCGGGCGGCGGGGAATCGTGCGGATGTGGATGCGGCAGGGACCTCGGCGGAGGTGCTGCGGAATTGGGAGGAGATCAAGGCTGCCGAAGCGTTGCATGCAGCAGACGCGGCTTCGGCGCAAGTACCTCCGAAGTCGCGACTAGACGGGGTGCAACGGGCGATGCCGGCACTGGCCGAGGCTGCGAAGTTGGGAGCCAAGGCGCAGAAGGCTGGGTTTGACTGGCCGAGCTGGAGAGATTTGCTGCCTAAGCTGGCTGAAGAGACGGCGGAGCTGGAGGCTGAGGCCGCGTCAGATGATCCGGCGCGGAAGCCTGCGGTGGAGGCGGAGTTGGGAGATCTGCTGTTTACAGTGGTGAACCTGGGCCGGCACCTGGGCGTGGATTCGGAGATGGCACTGCGGGGATGCAATTTGCGGTTTCGGGAGCGGTTCAGGGAGATGGAAGTGGCGGCGGCGCGGCCGTTGGAGGAGCTTTCTGCTGCGGAGTTAGAGGAGCTTTGGGCGGGGGCGAAACGGAAGTTGGCTGAACGGGTCCTGGAAGATGAGGGAGTGTGAGTGTGATTCGCGAGGAACGCCCATCGGGGGCTGAAGCCCATCTTCATTCCAGGACATTTGCGGCACGACTAAAGTCGTGCCCTGACACAATACATTCCGCAGGTGCTAAAGCCCACGTTGAAATTCCAGAATGCATGTTAATGTACGGGCTAAAGCCCGCACCCTTCAACATGAGGCTACCTTGCACCCTGGGGCTACCTTTAGCCTTTGGCGCATCCTTCATTTTTGGCGCAGACTCCGTTCCGAGGGTGCGGGCATGATTACGATTCGCGCCTGCGAGGGACTTGAGGAACTGGGGGCGTGCGTTCGGCTTCAGATTGAGACCTGGGGTTACGACGAGAGCGACGTAGTTCCGCGCAAGGCTTTCCTGGTGGCGCAGAAGATCGGCGGGCAGGTGATCGGGGCCTTCGATACGGAGATTGCCGGCGGAGGGCCTGAGGGTGGGGCAGAATCGCTGGTTGCATTTGCTTTTTCATTGCCGGGAGTAAAGACCAGCGACGATGAACCATGGGCTTATTTGCACTCGCATATGCTGGCTGTGAAAGAGGGGTATAGGAATAAAGGGTTGGGAGCCAAACTCAAGTGGGAGCAAAGGCGTGAGGCGCTTTCGCGGGGGATTCGGCTGATGGAATGGACCTTTGATCCGCTGGAGATCAAGAATGCTTTTCTCAATATCCGCCGATTGGGAGCCATAGTTCGCGAGTACCGGGTTAATTTCTATGGTTTATCCTCCTCTCGGCTGCAGGGCGGGCTGCCGACGGACCGCTTACTGGCGGAGTGGAGGCTGGATTCGTCGAGGGTCAACAACATAATTGAGGGTCGCACGGCAACTAAGAACACCATCGAGGATCGTATACTGGTTCCAGCTTCGATTTACGAATGGAAGGCAAGCGAAGCAGGCCGTGAACGAGCCCTCGCCGTTCAGATGGAAAACCGCCGGAAGTTTCTAGAGGCATTTTCTAAAGGGTTGGCGGTGGTTGGCTTCGATCGAGATGCGGAAGGAAATGGAATCTTCGAATTGGGTCCCCTAACTCAAGCGATGATGGAGTGATCTCCGGAAGGATCCCTAGAAACTTATGAAAATTGGATGGATTTATATATGTTTAGAATTTACTGGATATGTTGATTGACTCGATGCTTCTTTGTCGCGCTCGCGCGCTCTTTTTTGACGCCCAGGGAGCCCTGAAGCGGCCTCTGCGCCGGCGGCGCGACGGCCCAAAATAGCCCGAATCTGTCCCCGCTGTACCCCACACATCGCTAACACGCATCGTTAATTCGTTTTCTGTATTTGAGAGGTAGGGGAAGGCAGTTTCCCTACCTACCCTTGATACTTATGGCCCGAAATGTACCCGGTAGATCCCGGCCTAGTATAGGGAAATCATTTCTAAACACAACAATTGCCCTCAGAATGCCTAACAATGTCCCCGGGATACTCCGTGGGATCGACGAAGAGAGTCAATCAAACATTGGCGAAAGAAAATGGCTGCCTTAAATCCCTGTGGTCTGAAATGCATGTTCTTCTTTATTCAAGATGCCCACTGCTTTCTCTTATCGGTGTATTTTTTATCTTCTGCCTTATAGGCAGATTGAATATAGAGGAGACTCTCTGTGGCTCTATGGTCCTTTTATCGCCGCCGGATCCCCAACTACCTCCCCGCGGCCTTCTAGGCCGCACCGGTTTACTCC
>Ga0187863_10003344_pt1 | contig 11852 bp, 8 predicted proteins | sample June2016WEW_11_1_FD_132975 | JGI IMG/M metagenome (GOLD analysis project Ga0187863, IMG submission 132975) | Peatland microbial communities from SPRUCE experiment site at the Marcell Experimental Forest, Minnesota, USA - June2016WEW_11_10 | ecosystem: Environmental > Terrestrial > Soil >...
ATCCCGGCTCGGGCCGGAATAGACGATGGTGCCGCGGTCGAGGACGATGGCGTCGGTGGTGAATTCGAGCGCGATGCGCGCGTGCTGCTCGACCAGGACCAGGGCCAGATCGTCCTCGCGCTTCAGCCGGTCGATGCCCTTCAGCACCGCCTCGACGATGACCGGGGCCAGGCCTTCGAGCGGCTCGTCCATCAGCAGGAGATGCGGATTGCCCATGAGCGCGCGGCCGATGGCCAGCATCTGCTGCTCGCCGCCCGAAAGCTGGTTGCCGCGGTTGCGGCGGCGCTCGGCCAGCGAGGGGAAGAAATCGTAGACCCGCTCGAGAGTCCAGCGCCCCGGCCGCGCCGCCACGTCCAGATTTTCCTCGACCGTCAGCGAGCGGAAGATCTCGCGTTCCTGCGGCACGAAGCCGATGCCGAGCCGCACGCGCCGGTAGGCCGGCAGCCCCGATATCTCGGCGCCGCCGAGACGGATCGAGCCCGCGCGCAGGGTGGTGAGGCCCATGATGGTGGCCAAGAGCGTGGTCTTGCCAACGCCGTTGCGGCCCAGCACGGCCAAGGTGCCGCCGGGCTTGAGGCCAAGCGAGACGCCCTCCAGCACGATGGTGTCGCCATAGCCGGCGCGCACGCCTTCGAGAACCAAGCCTTCCGCCGTGGCGCTCATGCGCGGCCTTTCTCGCCGAGATAGACCTGGCGCACGCGCGCATCGGCCGAGATTTCCCGAGGCGTGCCCTCGACCAGCACCGCGCCCTGCACCAGCACGGTGATGCGCTTGGCCAGGCGGAAGACCAAATCCATGTCGTGCTCGATGATGAGGAGGGCGATGTCCGCGGGCAGGCGCTCGATGGTCTCGATGATGATGCCCGATTCGGCCGAGGGCACCCCGGCCGCCGGCTCGTCCAGCAGCAGCACCTTGGGCTTGAGGGCGAGCGCCACGGCGATTTCGACCAGGCGCTGGCGGCCATAGGCGAGCTCCTTGAGCGGCCGGAGCGCGTCCTCGGCCAGGCCCAATTCCTCGAGCAAAGCGAAGGATTCCTCGATGATGACGCGGCGATTGCCGGCCGGGCGGTGGAGATCGCCGGCCATGCCGAGGCGCTCCGACACCGCCAAGGTGACGTTCTCCAGCACGCTAAGTCCCCGGAACAGCATGGTAATCTGGAAGGTGCGGGCGACGCCGCGCTTGACCCGCTCGGCCTGGGGCAGATGGGTGATGTCGGCGCCTTCGAGCAGGATCGAGCCGCCGCTGGCCTGGAGCGATCCGGTTACCAGATTGACAAAGCTGGTCTTTCCCGCGCCGTTGGGGCCGATCAGCGCCTGGCGCGCGCCGCGCAATAGGCGAAAATCGATGTCGCTCGCCACCGTCAGCGCGCCGAAACTTTTTCGCAGCGCCTTGGTTTCGAGCGCGGGGGTTTCGCCGGTCATGGACCCTCGCCTCGCCGCCGCAGCAGCCGCGCGGTCACGCCCAGCGCGCCGCCGCGGGCGAACATCACCACCAGGACCAGCAGCAGGCCTATCCAGAAATACCAATAGACCGGGTCGATTTCGGCGAAGCGGTCTTGGGCGATCATGTAGAGCGGCACGCCGATGAAGCCGCCATAAAGCCGGCCGATGCCGCCCAACAGCAGCATGATGAGGATATTGCCCGAACGCTCGAAGCCCAGCGAATCGACCGCGACGAACTGGGTCGTCTGCGCCACCAAGGCGCCGGATATCCCCGCCAAGGCGGCCGAGATACTGTAGGCGGTGAGCCGGCGGCGCAACACCGGCGTGCCGATGGCGTACATGCGCGCCTCGTTCTCGCGGATGCCGGTGAGCGCGCGGCCGAAGGGCGAATGGACGATGCGCCGCACGACCAGCCAGCCGATGAACAGCACGCCGAGGCAATAGAGATAGGCCGTCCGGCCGTAGAGATCGAAGCGGAACAAGCCGAAGACCGGCTTGACCGCCATGCCCTGAAGCCCGTCGGCGCCGCCGGTGACGCTGTTGGCCTTGTTCGCCAGCTCGTACAGCATGGTCGCCACCATCAGCGTCTGCATCAGCAGCGGCAGGCCATGGGTGCGCAGGATGATGGATCCCGTGACGAATCCCACCGCCGCGGCGGCCAGCGCCGCCACCGCCAGGCCCAGAAACGGCTCGCCCATGCCATGCGCCGCCATCAGCCCGGCGGCATAAGCGCCGGTGCCGAAGAAGGCGGCATGGCCGAGCGTGACGATCCCGGCATAGCCCAGCACCAGATCGAGCGAGAGCGCATAAAGGATGGTGGCGAGCACCTGCGCGCCCAAGGCGAGATAGTCCGGAAAAGCGAAAAACGCGCCGATCGCCACGATCCAGGGCACCGCTTCCATCATACGGAAGCGATGGCGCCGGGCGAAAATCTCCATCCGGCGCGACGCGGCCTCTTTGGCGGCATCGCTGACGGTTACGCCATTGCCGCTCATAAGGGCCCGCCGACCAGGCCGCGCGGCCGCCACATCAGCAGCGCCAGCGTCAGCGCGTAGATGAAGAAGGAGCCGAGCTCCGGCAGGAGATATTTGAAGGCGGTGTCGGAGACGCCCAGCAGCAGCGCCGCGAAGAACGGGCCGCGGATCGAACCCAGCCCGCCCACGGACACGACGATCAGAAAATCTATAAGATAATCAGTGGGATAGCCGGGGTAGATGGGCAGGATTTCGGCGCCGAGGCCGCCGCCGAGCGCGGCCAGGCCGCTGCCGAGCGCGAAGGAAAGCGTGAAGAGCCGCGAGGTGTTGATGCCGACCGCTTGCGCCATGCGCAGATTGTCGACCGCGGCGCGAATCGTCGCGCCGATCCGTGTGCGGTCCAGGCCGAGCCACAGCGCCGTGACCAGAACCGCGCCGCACAGGATCAGAAAGCTGCGATAGGCGGGAAATTCGCGGAAGCCCAGATCGATCTGGCCGCGCAGGATTTCAGGCGGTTGGAAGAGTTGCGCCAGCGGACCCCAAAAATACTTGGCCGAAGCCACCGCCATGAACACCAGGCCGATGGTCAGCAGCACCTGATCGAGCTCGGCGCCGCCATAGAGCCGCCGGTAAAGCACGCGCTCGCACACTACGCTGGCCGCCGCCACCAGCACCACCGCCAGCGCCAACGCCAACGGAAACGGCACACCATAGGCGTTCATCAGCGTGGTCGCGGCATAGCCGCCGAACATGGCGAACACGCCATGCGCCAGGTTGACGAAGCCCATCAGGCCCATCGTCACCGACAGCCCCACCGAAATGAGATAGAGCACCATGGCGAAGGCGAGGCCGTGGAACAGGATGCTGACGGATGCGGCAAAAATTTCGCTCATGGCCTCGAATCACGCGCCCGAGCCGCGCTCTCTGAAACGGCGAACGCCGGCGGTTCGCCGCCGCCGGCGGGCGCCCAAACCCGGCCTTCGGCTATTGCGGCTTCGGCGGGTTCATCTCCTTCCATATATCCTTGACGTTCGGGTAGGTCTCGAACTCGATATTGGCCAGCTTGCCGTTCCGCTTCTCGACCCGGCGGATATAGATGTTCTGGACGATATCGTGGGTCGCGGGATCGATCATGAACGAGCCGCGCGGACTGTTCGCCGTCTTGTAGGCCGCGAGAATCGCCATCGCCTGGTCGCCGTTAAACTTGCCGCCGGTCCGCTTGATGACGTCGTAGATCATCGCCATGCCGTCCCAGCCCTGAATGGCGGGGAAGTCGGCGATGTCCTTATCGCCGTATTCCTTGGTCCAGGCGGCGAGGAAAGCCAGGTTGGCGGGCCTGGCCGACGCGGTCGTATAGGTTCCCGAGTTGACCACGCCCAAGGGCGCATCGCCCATATTGGGCAGTTCGCTGTCCATCGCCAGATCCTGGGTCGTGACCAGGGTGATGCCGGCCTTCTTCAGGCCCAGATCGTTATAGGCCTTCATCATCTGGGTCGATTGCGGCCCGCCCGGGACGAAGATGAACAGCGCCTGGGGCTTGGCGTCCTTGATTCGTTGCAGGAAGGGGACGAAATCGGGGTTCTGCAGCGGGAACTTGATGGTGTCGAGAACCTGGCCGCCGCCCTCGGTGAAGCCCTTGGCGAAGCCGCCGGCGGCGTCATTGCCCGGCGCATAATCGCTGACCGCGATCATGGCCTGCTTCATGCCGTGCTTGGCCGCCCACAGGCCCATCGGATAGGCCACCTGCCAGAGCGTGAAGGAATCGCGCACCACGTAAGGCGTCCGGGTGATCGGCGAGGCCGCCGCGTTCATGTCGATGAACGGCACCTTGGCCTCGGCGGCGATGGAAGCGACGGCAAAGCCGTTGGGTGAATAGACCACGCCGGCCAGGAAATTGACCTGATCGCGCGTGACCAGCTCCTGCGCCAGCCGCTTGGCGACATCGGGATTGGGGCCGGTGTCGTCGCGCCGCAAAATCTCGACCGTCACGCCCGGCGGCAGGTCTTTCGCATGCAGCTTGGCGTAAAGGCTGAGGCCCCGGTCCATCGACAAGCCGGGCGGGGCCAAGGGGCCCGAATAGGTCGTGATCACGCCGATCTTGATGACGGTTTGCGCCGAAACCGGCGCCACCAGCGCCGCCGCCAGCGCCGCGCCGATGAAGGTGCCGAAAAACTTCGAGCGAACTTCCATGCTGTCCTCCCCTGCCCTGGGCCCTGCGATGGGACGGGCCCGCGGCCCGCCGATATGACGATTGAGGCGCTTGACCTTGGCCGCTTATTGCGGCGGCTTCGGCGGGTTCATCTCCTTCCACGGGTCCTTGACGTTGGGGATCGTGTCGAATTCGACGTTGGCGAGCTTGCCGTTCACCATTTCGGTCCGGCGCATATAGATGTTCTGGATGACGTCGCGCGTATTGGGGTCGATGCTGACCGGACCCTTGGGGGTATTCGGGTTCTTGTAGGCCGTGAGAATCGCCATCGCCTGGTCGCCGGTGAACTTGCCGCCGGTCTGCTTGATGACCTGGTAGATCGCGTCCATGCCGACCCAGCCATCGACCGAGAGGAAGTCGGGGATCGCCTTGGGGCCGTATTCCTTGGTCCAGGCGGCGAGGAAGGCCTTGTTCGCCGGCCTGGTGGCCGCCGCCGAATAGATTCCGGAGGTGACCAAGCCCACCGGCGTCACGCCCATGTTGGGCAGTTCCTCATCGGGCACCAGATCCTCGGTCGAGACGATCTTGATGCCGGCCTCGCGCAGCTTGAGGTCCCTGACCGCCTTCATCACCCCGGTCGCCGCGGGCCCGGCCGGCACCCAGATGAGGGCGACGTCGGGCTTGGCGTCCTTGATTTTCTGGACGATGGCGGCGAAATCCTGCTGGCTGGTCGGGAAAGTAACCGCGTCGACGATCTGCCCGCCGCCCTCGGTGAAGCCCTTGGTGAAGGCGGCTTCGGCGTCGTGGCCGGGAATGAAATCGCTGACCGCGGTGTAGCCCTTTTTCCAGCCCTGCTTCACCGTCCATTGGCCGAGCGGATAGCCTTGCTGCCAGAGGGTGAAGGAGTAGCGCACGACATAAGGCGAGATGCGCGTGATCCCCGCGCCCGCGGCGTTGGTGATGACAAAGGGCGTCTTGGCTTCGCCGGCGACCGGCGCGATGGCGGCGGCGATCGGCGAACCCACCAATCCTGCGATGAAATTCACCTGGTCGCGGGTGATGAGTTCCTGCGCCAGCCGCTTGCCGACGTCCGGAGCGCTGGTATCGTCGCGCTTGATGATATCGACGGTGACGCCGGGCGGCAGATCCTTCGCATGCGTCTTGACGTAGAGAAAGATGCCCTTGTCCATTTCGTCGCCGGCGGCGGCGAGGAAGCCCGAATAGCTGTTGATGAGCCCGATCTTGACGACGGTCTGCGCCGCGGCCTGACCGGCCCAGGCCCAGACGGAAGCCGCAAGCACCAGGCCCGCGAATTTCACCCACACGCATTGACGCTGAATCATCGCTCCCTCCCCTGTTGCTCCGCTTCCATCCGGCTTACGGCCGGGGGCGGATGTCTTGCCGTCACTCTAACTATAGGCTTATAGGGAGGCAAGAACCGACGCGGCCCAAGGCCGGATCGGCGCTTCCGGGCATTCCCGGGAACCGCTATCATGCCGGCCAATCGAGAAACCTCCGGGATAACGCCCGGTTCATGGAGGAACCATCATGACCCAATGGATCAAGTTCGAACGCCAGGGGAAGCCTGAGTTCGGCACGCTCGCCGACGGCACGATAGCCATCCACTCGGGCGACATGTTCGCGGGCGCCAAGCCCACCGGCGAGAAAGTGGCGCTGTCATCCGTGCGCGTGCTGGCGCCGTGCGAGCCGTCGAAGATGATTTGTCTTTGGAACAATTTCCACCAGCTCGCCGCCAAGAACAATTTCCTGGTGCCGGACGAGCCGCTTTATTTCCTCAAGGCGCCCAATGCCTATTGCGCCGCCGGAACGCCCATTGAACGTCCCAAATCCTACGAGGGCCGCATCGTCTATGAGGGCGAGCTGGGCGTCGTCATCGGCAAGAAATGCTCGATGGTGAGCGAGGCCGAGGCCCCGAACTACATCTTCGGCTACACCTGCGTGGATGACGTCACCGCGGTCGATCTTTTGAAGAAGAACCCGACCTTCGAACAATGGGTGCGGGCCAAGAGCTTCGACACCTTCGGGCCTTTCGGTCCCGTCATTACCACGGGCGTCGATCCGATGAAGCTCAAGGTCCGCACCATCCTCAACAACAAGGAGGTGCAGAACTACCCGGTTTCCGACATGTTCTTCCCGCCCGCGAAGCTGGTCGCGATGGTTTCGCGCGACATGACGCTGATGCCGGGCGACATCATCTCCTGCGGCACCTCGCTCGGCGCCGGCCCGATGCCCGAGGCCTCCAACGTCATCGATATCGTCATCGACGGGGTGGGAACTTTGCGCAACCCGTTCAACCAGGTGCTGCCGAGCCCCTATCTGCTGAAGCAGGAGCCGAAGCCGATACGCGTCTGCGTGGTCGGCGCCGGCGCCATCGGCGGGCTCATCGCGGCGAAGCTGGCGCTCGCCGGCAATTCCGTCACGGTGATCGACATGGGGCCGCACTTGGCCGCCATCAAGGCCAACGGCCTCAAGCTCGAATGGCATGACGGCAAGATAGAGACCGCCAAGGTCAAGGCGGTGGAAAAGGCGGCCGACGCCGGCAAGCAGGATTTGGTGGTGTTGGCGGTGAAGGCCCACCATCTCGACATGGTGGCGAAGGACATCGACACCCTGCTCGATGCCGATACCATGATCCTCACCGTGCAAAACGGCCTGCCGTGGTGGTATTTCCAGAAGCTCGGCGGCAAGTACGACAACCGCGAGCTTGAAAGCCTCGACCCGTCCGGCATTCTGTTCAAGAAAATCGATCCCAGCCGTATCCTCGGCTGCGTCGTCTATCCCGCCGCCGCGGTGACGGCGCCGGGCGTCATCCACCATGTCGAGGGCGACCGCTTCCCGATCGGCGAGCTCGACGGCAAGGAGACCGAACGCGCGAAGCGGCTCCACGACGTGCTGGTGAAGGCCGGCCTGAAATCGCGCGTCTTGAAGGACATCCGCTCCGAGATCTGGCTCAAGGCCTGGGGCAACTTGTCGTTCAATCCGATCAGCGCGTTGACGCATGCGACGCTGGTCGACATTTGCCAATTTCCCGAGACCCGCCATCTCGCGGCGCGGATGATGGAAGAGGCCGAGATCATCGCCAAGAAGCTCGGCGTGACCTTTCGCGTCAGCATCGAGAAGCGCATCGCCGGCGCCGAGAGCGTCGGCGCGCACAAGACCTCGATGCTCCAGGACGTGGAAGCCGGATGCGCGCTCGAGACCGAGGCGCTGATCGGCTCGATCCTCGAAATGGCCAAGGTCACCGACACGCCCGCGCCGGCGATCGAAAGCGTCTATGCGCTGGTCAAGCTCTTGAACAAGGTGATGCTGGTCGAGCATGCCGCCGTGAGGGTGGAAAAGACCCAGGCGGCGTGAAACTGTTTTTGCCTTCGCACGTCGGGTGCTGGGCTTTTGTTTTGCCTTCGCACGTCGGGTGCTACGGCGGCGGCTGCGGCAAATCGCCCCCGGTTCCGGCCCGGGTCGGGAGAATCGGCCTCCAACTCCTTGCCAGGGCGTGTTTTAAGCGCGCCCTCCAGGCGATTCCGTAGGTCCGCCCAAAAGGAAGTTTGGGCCGGACGCGTTTATCGCGCTAGACTGACGGCTCTTGCTTGGCGCCCCGCCAGGAGAGACCGGGTTTCACCCCGGCGCCGAAGGAGCAACCGCCCCGGAAACTCTCAGGCAAAAGGACTGGTGGGGAACGGCACTCTGGAAAGCGGGCGCGGCGTCCTAAACAGGCGGCACGCCCCACCGACGAGGTAAACGGCGCAATTCAATAATCGGGCGCGCCGGCCAATCTTTCAGGTCTTCGGACAGAGGGGGTTGCTGACGGCCATCGTGGCCGGTGGCGGCTTTTTATCCGGAGAGGATTCATGTCGGCTGATGTGCGGGTGATGGCCAAGGACGTCGAGATCAAGGCGCCGATCAGGCCCGGCTACGAGAAAATCATGTCGGCGGAGGCGGTGGCCTTCCTCGCCGGGCTCGAGCGAAAATTCGGACCCGAGCGCAAGCGGCTCCTGAGACTGAGGGCCGAGACCCAGGCTAGGCTCGATGCCGGCTGGCGGCCCGATTTCCCGGCGGAGACCAAGAGCATCCGCGAGGCGGATTGGACCGTCGCGCCGCTGCCCAAGGATCTGCTCGACCGCCGCGTCGAAATCACCGGTCCGGTCGACCGCAAGATGGTGATCAACGCGCTCAATTGCGGCGCCAATGTGTACATGGCGGATTTCGAGGACGCCAACACGCCCAGCTGGGACAATCTGATCGAAGGCCAGATCAACCTGATCGACGCGGTGCGCCGCACCATCGCCTTCGACGACCCGGAATCGAAGAAGCACTACACGCTCAACCCCAAGACCGCGACGCTGCTGGTCCGCCCGCGCGGCTGGCATCTGCCCGAGGCGCATGTGCTGATCGACGGCGAGGCGATGTCGGGCGCGCTGTTCGATTTCGGGCTCTACTTCTTCCACAACGCCAAGGAATTATTGGCACGCGGCACCGGCCCTTATTTCTACCTGCCCAAGCTGGAGAACCGCTTCGAGGCCAAGCTGTGGAACGACGTTTTCCTCCATGCCCAAAAAGCGCTGAGTCTGCCCAAGGGCGCGATCAAGGCCACCGTGCTGATCGAGAGCATCCTGGCCGCGTTCGAAATGGATGAAATCCTCCATGAACTCCGGGACCATTCCGCGGGGCTCAATTGCGGACGCTGGGATTACATCTACAGCTTCATCAAGAAATTCGCCGAAGACCCGAAAGCGGTTATGCCCGACCGTGGGCAGGTAACCATGACCGCCCATTTCCTGCGCTCCTACAGCCAGCTGCTGATCCAGATCTGCCACCGCCGCAACGTTCACGCCATGGGCGGCATGGCGGCGCAGATTCCGATCCGCGACAACCCCGAGGCCAACGCTAAGGCCATGGATCGGGTGCGCGCCGACAAGCTGCGCGAGGCGGGCGACGGGCATGACGGCACCTGGGTGGCGCATCCGGGCCTGGTGGGGATCGCCAAGGAAATCTTCGACCAGCAGATGCCCGGGGCGAACCAGATCGCCAGGAAACGCCAGGACGTGCATGTGAATGCCACCGACCTGCTCAAGGTGCCGGAAGGCACCATCACCGAGGCGGGATTGCGCCAGAATTTGAACGTCGGCGTGGGTTATCTCGAGGCCTGGCTTCGGGGCATGGGCTGCGTGCCGCTCTATTACCTGATGGAAGACGCCGCCACAGCCGAGATCAGCCGCGCGCAGATCTGGCAGTGGATCCGCCACCAGGCCAAGCTGGCGGATGGACGGGTGATCGACAGGGCGCTGTGCCGCAAGCTGCTGGACGAGGAATTGCGGAAGCTCGCTTCTCTCGCCGGTCTCGACGCCTATGCCAAGGGACGGTACAAGGACGCGGCCAAGATTTTCGACGAGCTGATCGAAGCGGAGCACTTCCCCGAATTCCTCACCATTCCGGCATACGAGCAGCTGATCGGCGAAGGCGCCTAGTCTTTGGGCTGCAACGCGCGCGGCGCGTGGCTGCCGTGGCGCTCGGCATAGGCCTTGGTGAATTCGGCGCCGAGCAGGAAAATCTGAGCCGAATAATAGACCCAGAGCAGAACGATGATCAGGCCGCCCGCCGCGCCATAGGCGCGGGTCACGGCGCTGCTGCCGATATAGAGGCCGATCAGCAGCTTGCCGACCGTGAACAGGAACGAGGTCGTGACCGCGCCGATCAGCACGTCGCCCCAGGCGATGCGCTTGTCGGGCAAGACCTTGTAGACCGCGGCGAACAGCAGCGAGATCAGGACGAAAGAGATGAGAAAATTGACGCCCTGGAAGATCAGATGCGCCCCGTGGAAGAAGTGATTGAGATATTTGTCGAGCGCCGAGATCGCGGTGCTCACCGCCAGCGAAACCAACAATAGAAACCCGACCGTGACCACCAGGCCGAAGCTGATGGCGCGGGCGCGGACGAAGGCGCGGATGCTCGGGTGGCGCGCCTTGGTCTTCCAGACGGCGTTGAGCGCGGACTGCATTTCGATGAAGACGCTGGAAGCCGCCAGGATGAGGGTGCCGAACCCCACGGCGGTGGCGGCCAGGCCGGCGCGGCGGTTGCTGGCGCTCCGGATCAACGCCTCGATCCCCCGAGCGCCCGCGTCGCCCATGAGATCGCTCAATTGGGACGCGATCGCGCCCTGGGCAGCCCTCTCGCCGAACAGCAGGCCGGCGACGGCGATGACGATCACCAATATGGGGGCGATGGCGAAGACCGTGTAATAGGCGATGGCGGCGCCGTGGCTGAGCGCCTTGTCCGACATGAAATTGACCATGGTCACCTTGAGAAGCTTCCAGGCCCAAAACATGACTCGTGGCTCCGTGATAATCGGCCGGACCGGCCGCGGCCTATCTTACCGGGCGATTATTTCACCCGAACGTAACGCAGCGGGAAACTGTCATCTTCGGGCTGCGCCAGATCTATAATATCCCGCGCCGCCCAGACCACATCCTGCTGGTGCAGCGGGATGTAGGCGAAATCCTCCTTCACCAGCGCCAGCGCCTGGCCGAGCAGGGCGCGGCGTTTCAAGGGATTGGTTTCGGCCCGGACCCCGGCCAGCAGCACGTCCAGATCGGGGTTGGAATAGCCGCCGATGTTGTATTCGCCCTGATGCCGCGCCGGCGAGCGGGTTGCCGCCAGATTGTTCAGCGCGTTGAACGCGTCAAAGCTCGAAGCATTCCAACCCAGCAGATAGAAGCTCGAGCGCCAGCCGGGATCGAAGATCTTGTCGAAGAACTGGGCGCGCGGCTTGGCGTTGAGCCGCACCCGCACATCCACCTTGGCCAGCATCGCCACCACCTCCTGGCAGATCGCCTCGTCATTGACGTAGCGGTCGGTGGGGCAATCCATGTCGATGGCGAAGCCCTTGGCATATCCCGCCTCGGCCAGGAGACGGCGCGCTTCGGCCGGATCGTAGTCCGGACGCTGGTTCAAAGCCTGCTCGAAGCCCTCGACTCCCGGTCCGACCAGCAGCGCCGCCGGCGTCGTCAGGCCGCGCATCACCTTGACGACGATGGTGGTCTCGTCGATGGCGCGGGAGAAAGCCTCGCGCACGCGGATATCCTTGAACGGGTTGGCGCCCTTGACGTCGCTGCCCATGAGCGCCGAGCGCGACTGGTCGAATCCCAAAAAGATGGTGGTGAGCCCCGGCCCGTGGATGAGGCGGATGCCGGGCGCGTGCGCGAGGCGATCGATGCTTTGCGGCGGCACGCTGTAGATCATGTCGATCTCGCCCGATTGCAACGCCGCGAC
>Ga0187863_10003349_pt1 | contig 11846 bp, 10 predicted proteins | sample June2016WEW_11_1_FD_132975 | JGI IMG/M metagenome (GOLD analysis project Ga0187863, IMG submission 132975) | Peatland microbial communities from SPRUCE experiment site at the Marcell Experimental Forest, Minnesota, USA - June2016WEW_11_10 | ecosystem: Environmental > Terrestrial > Soil >...
CCGCTCAGTGCGAGCGAAACCAGCGAGTACATGCGGCGCCGTCTGGCGATTGCGGGCGCGCCTGCCGCCGTCGAGATTTTCTCCCGTCCTGCGATCGAGGCTGCCTTTCTCCACTCCCGCGGAATTCCGCGGCTGATCAACACCATCTGCGAAAACGCGCTGCTGGCCGGATACGCCAAACATGCGGCCACGATTACCTCGGAAATCATCGAAGGCGTGGCCCGGGATTTGCGGCTGGGCGTGGTTGCCGAACCAAAGGGCAAGAGCGGAATCCATCAGCCGCAAGATCAGGAGCAGAACGAGCTCCTGCTGGCGATGAAAACACTCCTTGATGCACATGATCGCATCAAGGGCGCCGACCCCAAGGGCCGGCTGCAATAGGTAAGGGTTCTTCCACATGAGCTATATCTACGAAGCGTTGCAGCGAGCGGAGGCAGAGCGGGCCGGCGGGAACCTGTCCGCAAATGCCGTCTCGGTCACCGATCTGCTGCAAAAAGTCGAAGAGGAAATCGATCGCCAGCAATCTCTTTCCGAATTGCCACCGTCGGTGAAACCGGAATCTCCGGAGGGACGTGCATTCGCTCCGGCGAAAGTGCTCTCGCCTGCTCTGGCGGCGGACGCCCGGCTGGTGTCGCTGACCGATCAAGGTGGCATGGCGGCGGAGAAGTTTCGGGTGCTGGGGTTAAAGCTGCGACACCTGCGCGAACGGCGCAAACTCAAACGCATCGTAATCACCAGCAGCATTCCAGAAGAAGGGAAGAGTCTGATCGCCGCCAACCTGGCGCTCAACCAATCCCGAAGCAAGATTCTCAATACCGTGCTGGTCGATGGTGATCTGAGGCGACCCGAACTGGGAAGCCGGTTCGGATTTCGCCGCGACTTGGCGGGACTCAGCGAGATTCTTCGAGGAGAGCGCCAGTTGTCTGAGGTTGTGTACAAGCTGCAGGGAACCGGTCTCCACTTTATTCCCGCCGGCATAACCCCTGAGAATCCCATTGAGCTCATGCAGTCGGGCCGACTGCAGCAGGTGCTCGAACAGCTGGAGACGATTTTCGATTGGATCATCATCGACACTCCGCCAGTCCTCCCGTTGGCAGACACGCCACTCTGGATGAAGCTCGCCGACGGAGTGCTGCTGGTGACCCGCGAGGGTGTGTGCGACAGGAAACAACTCGCCCGCGCCATGGAAGCCGTCGACAATTCCACGATGCTGGGCGTGGTGGTCAATAGCTGCAGCAGAAACGATCACAAATATTATTATTCACGCTACAGCCCGGCAGCGGCCGACGGTGAGGAATCTCCGTTCGTCGCATTGGAAAGCTAAGACTTACATTTCTTCTTCCGCTTAGTTCAATCTCAAGCATCCACTCACAATCTTTCAGCAAAGCTACGTTGGTCTCTTTGCCATCCGTAGCCCGAGGAGACGCATCCGTGTCGTCCATATCGACCAAGCCACGACTTGCCAATCGACTGCCGCAACCGCAGAACGGGTTAGAGCAGAAGGAAATCCTGACGGAAGAAGTCTTCCGTCGGATGATTTCGATGGAACGGAAACGCAGTGAGCGCACGCAGCGCCCGTTTGTCCTATTGCTGATGGACACGGGGAGAACGCCGCCGACGGCGAAGAATGGCCGCATTCTGCTCGACATTCTTTCCGCGCTGCAGAGCGCTACGCGCGAAACCGATGCCATGGGCTGGTATGAAACAAATTCCGCCGTGGGCGTGATGTTTACCGAGATCACGCTCGAAAACAACCTCATCCTCAGCACGCTCCTGGCAAGGATCAGCGATGTGCTCCGGGGTCGACTTACGAGCGAACAGTTCAGCCAGATCAAGTTTTCGTTTCACTTATTCCCCGAAGAGTGGGATCACGACAACCCGGAACGCCAAAGCAACCCCGCGCTCTATCCCGATCTCCACCAGCGTGACAGTGCCAACCGGTTGGGCCGGACACTGAAGCGAGGCATGGACATTTTGGGCAGCTTAGTGCTGCTCGCGTTGTTGTCGCCTGTGTTCTTCGTGATTGCCGCGGCCATCAAACTGACTTCGCGAGGGCCGGTTCTGTTTCGGCAACAGCGCATCGGAGAGCATGGAACTGCATTTACTTTTCTGAAATTTCGGTCCATGTACGTGAACAACGATGCCAGCCAGCACAAGGAGTATGTTCGCAAACTGATCGCGGGCCAAGCCGCCAAACAACCAACCGATGGAGAGGGCGAAGGCATCTTCAAGCTCACCAACGATCCTCGGATCACGGCCGTGGGGAATTTTTTGCGCCGTACGAGTCTCGATGAACTACCCCAGTTCATCAATGTGTTGCGCGGAGAAATGTCATTGGTCGGGCCACGCCCGCCTGTGCCCTACGAGGTCGAGGCTTACGCCACCTGGCATCGCCGCCGTTTGCTCGAGGCTAAGCCGGGTATTACTGGCCTCTGGCAGGTTCAGGGCAGAAGCCGCGTCGGATTCGATGATATGGTGCGACTCGACTTGCACTATGCCCGCAACTGTTCGCCCTTGCTCGATTTGAAAATCTTGCTGCAAACTCCCAAGGCAGTAATCGCCGGCAGCGGCGCCTGCTAGCTGCTTTCTCACCCCTTCAACTCTTCAACCCAGGTTCACACGGCCACATTCGCCGTCTTTTCAGGTTCGATAGAACCGCTCAGCAGGTGAATTCTTATGATTAAGTTTGGAGTAATCGGCTACGGCTATTGGGGGCCGAATATTGTTCGCAATCTGCGCGCCCTGGAAGGTTGCGAGGTGGTCGGGATCTGCGATCAGACTCCCGCGGCCCGCAAGCGCATACAGGCGGCGCATCCCGGAGTTCCGGTGCATAGCGATGCCCAGGAGTTGATAGAGTCGCCCGCAGTCGATGCCATCGCGGTAATCACGCCAGTTTGGACGCACTATGAACTAACCAAGGCCGCGCTCGAAAATGGTAAGCATGTGTTCGTCGAAAAACCCTTCACCAGCAACGTAGCGCAAGGGGAAGAACTGATCAACCTCGCAGAACAGAAGAACCTCCAGATCATGGTGGATCATACTTTTCTGTTTACCGGCGCAGTCCGCAAGATACACAAATTGCTCCGCGATGGAACCCTCGGTAAGGTCTACTATTACGATTCCATGCGGGTAAACTTGGGGCTGTTTCAGCATGATTGCAATGTGATTTGGGATCTCGCGCCGCACGATCTCTCGATCATGAACCACCTGCTGCACAAGGATGCGGAAGCGATTTCGGCCACCGGGCAGGCGCATCTCAACAGTCATGAAGACATCGCCTTCATCACCGCCTACTTTCCGGACAACGTGATTGCTCACATCAACGTGAACTGGATCTCGCCGGTCAAAGTTAGAACCACGCTGATCGGCGGCGAGAAGAAAATGCTGGTCTGGAACGATCTTGAAGCCGACGAGAAGCTGAAAATTTATGACAAGGGCGTAGATGTAAAGAACCAGGAAGGCGTCTACAACCTGCTCGTCAGCTATCGTTCCGGCGACATGTGGGCGCCCCAGGTCGAGCAGGTAGAGGCTCTTCGGGTAGAGCTCCAATACTTTGTGGAATGCATCAAGAGAAACGAAACACCGTTCAACAGTGGCTGCGCTGGATTGAAAGTGGTACGCATGCTTGAGGCCGCCAGCCAATCCCTCGCCAAGCGCGGCGAACTCGTCTACCTCTAATCGACTCGGCTGATCGCCCCAGCACAAACTGACTGAGAATTCCTCCCGTGAAACCAACTGCCTTAATTGCGACCACGACCAATTGGGTACACACGGCGCGGCTGGCGGTGGCTCTCGCCCAAGCGGGGTTTTGGGTCGAGGCGCTTTGTCCACCCGCGCACCTCGTCCGAAAAACTCAAGCTGCGCACCGAATACACACTTATCAGTGGCTGACTCCGCTGCGCTCACTGCTCCGTGCGATTGCTGCCTCGGTTCCCGATCTCATTATTCCCGGAGATGACCTTGCCGCCCATCACTTGCGCGAGCTTTATCGCCGCCGGGAGTTGCATTCGCGCGACACAGTCGATATCCGATCTCTGATAGAGCGTTCGCTGGGATCGCCAGAATTCTTCTCCATCGCGCAATCGCGAGCCGGATTCATGGACCTTGCGCGGGAAGAGGGTATCCGGGTTCCGCAGACCGCGATCATGAAGACACACGAAGATGTCAGCGACTGGATCGTGCGTGTTGGTCTTCCCAGCGTCTTGAAGGCCGATGGTACATCGGGGGGAGATGGCGTGCGCGTGGTCCGCACCGCCGCCGAGGCGCAGCGTGCCTTTCGGAAGCTGCAAGCGCCTCCGCTCGCTGCACGCGCCCTCAAACGCGCCTTGGTAAACCAGGATAGGACTCTCCTTTGGCCCTTGTTGCTGCGTCATCGTCCGACGGTAATTGCGCAGGCTTTCGTGCCCGGACATGAAGCAACCAGCACCATCGCCTGCTGGAAGGGTACGGTACTGGCCAGCCTCCATTTTGAAGTGCTGCGCAAGTGCAGCGCCGCCGGGCCCGCGACCGTGGTTCGGTTGATTGAAAATGCTGAAATGTCAACCGCAATCGAAAAGATAGTCCGCCGAATGGGCCTTTCGGGCATTTGTGGATTCGATTTCATGTTGCAAGCCGGTACCGGAAACCCTTACCTCATCGAAATGAATCCCAGAGCCACTCAGGTTGGACACATCACGCTTGGGGCTGGGCGCGACCTTCCGGCGGCCTTATACTCCGCAGTCACTGGGCACCCGAGTCGTCTCACTCCGGCCCTTACCGAGAACGACACCATCGCGCTTTTTCCACACGAATGGGCGAGAGATGCCGAAAGTGAATTCCTGCGAACCGCTTATCACGATGTTCCCCGGGACACGCCCGAGTTAGTTCATGCCTGCATCCGTCGCGGCCGAAAGCAGAGGGCATGGTATTCGCGTGATGATGCAAATCGCGCGGTAGCTGCGCCGTCTCCCGCTTTGAAGACTGTCACCGAGAGCAGCGCCGCAATAAAGGTTGCCGCGAGATGAACAAGCCACTCCAGGTAATGAAATTCGGCGGAACATCGGTGGGCGATGCGTTCTGCATTGAGCGGGTCGCCGGAATTATCCGCCAAGCAGCGCGCGAATCGAGCGTTGCAGTTGTGGTCTCCGCGATGAGTGGGGTCACCAATCGGCTCATCGAGGCCGCGAACCAGTCCAAAACTCAAAACGAAAGCGCGGTTGCCGAAATCTTCGCTCTACTGCGGAAGCAGCACGACGAGGCCGCCACGGCCTTGCTCCATTCCTCCGTTCAGCGAAAGCGCCTGCAGAGCAAGCTGCACGACCTCTTCGCCGAAGGTGAGCGTCTGTGCCAGGGCACCATCCTCTTGCGCGAATTGACGCCGCGTACTCTGGACGCAATTTCTGGCCTCGGCGAACGCCTGTGCGCCCCGCTGGTCGCGGCTGCGCTCGCAGAAATCGGAGTTCTGAGTGAAGCGCTGGATGCGACCGAACTGGTCGTGACCGATTCCTATCACGGCGGAGCCGAGCCCTGGATCGATCTGACCCGCGTGCGCTGCCACGCCCGACTGACTCCGCTTCTAAAAAAGGGAATCGTGCCGGTGGTGACCGGTTTCATCGGCGCCAGCGAAGAAAAAGTCCTGACTACGCTCGGCCGCGGCGGCTCCGATTATTCCGCAACCATACTGGGAGCCGCCATCGACGCCGACGAAGTGATTATTTGGAGCGATGTGCAAGGCCTGCTGACCGCCGATCCCAGGCTCGTGGCCGAGGCGTGCACGATTGCCGAAATCTCCTATCGCGAGGCGGCCGAACTCGCCTATTTCGGAGCGAAGGTTCTGCATCCGAAGACGCTTCGCCCGGTCATGCAAAGCGGTACTCCGATTTGGATCAAGAACACATTTGCTCCCGACGAGCCCGGAACAAAAATTACGCCTGCGGGTCCGCAAGACCGCGACGGAGTCAAGGCTCTCACGGCGATTCGCGATGCCGCCCTGATTACAATCGGCGGGTCCGCGACGCACGGCGTTCCCGATGCCTTGGCGCGCACGGTCGCGACGCTGGCCGCGGTTCGAGCGGATGTGCTGTTGATTTCGCAATCTTCCTCGCACAACGACATTTGCCTGGTGGTGGCAGCGCCAATTGCGAAGCGCGCGGTGGAAGCCCTGCGGCACGAATTCTCGCCCGACCTGCTGCACGAAAAAGTAGAGCACGCGGTTTTCGACTCCGCGGTTTCCGTGATCACTCTGGTCGGCCGCAACCTTCGAGCCGCGTCCGGAATGGTAGCTCGTACCTTCGCGGCGCTCGGGCAAGAAGATGTAAACATCATGGCAACCGTGCAAGGCTCCTCCGATTGCAGTATGTCGTTTGTGGTGCCGCAACCGGACATGAAGATCGTGCTCACCAGTCTCCATCGCGAACTGGAACTGGGCAGCCCGCGGTCGACCGGTTGCGTGGCGGCCAGCCCTGCAGACGCGGCCGACGCCAGCCCGACGGCGATCTGGAAGTGCGAACCCGAGCAAGCGACTGCCGATTAAGGCGCAATTCTCTATGGACAATTATGTATGCATTGCACCGGACGTGAAGCTTGGCCAGGGTGTCAAGCTTTCCAAATTCATCAACCTTTATGGATGCGAAATTGGCGATGAAACGAAAATCGGGGCCTTCGTCGAGATCCAGAAAAATGCGACAGTCGGCAAACGCTGCAAAATCTCGAGCCACACTTTTATCTGTGAAGGCGTGAGCATCGAAGACAACGTTTTCATCGGACATGGCGTGATGTTCATCAACGACCTGTATCCGCGCGCGACGACCGCCGCCGGGGGATTGCAGACCGAAGCCGACTGGCGCGTGGAACGCACGGTGGTGAAAAAAGGAGCGTCGATTGGCTCTGGCGCGACTATCCTCGCCAATACCTGTATCGGAGAGAACGCCATTGTCGGAGCGGGCGCCGTGGTCACCAGGGATGTTCCGGCCAACACGATTGTGGCCGGCAATCCCGCCAGAATTCTTCGTCAAATTGAAACGGAGGTAGCGCAGTGAGTCATTCGCAAAATCATTCTTCACAAAATATTCCTTTTCTTGATCTGGTCACGCCGCACCTCGAACTCGAGCCGGAGTTGACCGCCGTTTTTCAGCAGGTAATCCGCAGCGCCGGCTTCATCGGTGGTCCGATGGTAGAGAATTTCGAAAAAGAGTTTGCCGCATTCTGTCACACCGAGCGCGCGGTCGCAGTCAACAGCGGTACGGACGCGCTGCGTTTCGCGCTGATGGCCGCCGGCGTGAAGTCGGGAGACGTGGTGCTCACGGTTCCGCACACCTTTATCGCGACGACCGAAGCGATTTCACAGGCGGGAGCGCTGCCCGAATTCGTCGACATCGACGAGCAAACCTACAACATGGATCCGGAAAAACTGCGTGATTATCTGGACGCGCACTGCACGCTTGCAGAGGAAGGCAAGCTCATCAGCAAGCGCAGCGGGCGTCCGGTAACGGCGATTGTCCCAGTCCATCTCTACGGCCAGATGGCTGACATGGACGCGATTCTCGAACTGGCGAAGCAATATCACCTGGTGGTGGTGGAGGACGCGTGCCAGGCGCACGGGGCGAAATATTTCTCGCGTAAACAGAATCGCTGGTTTCGCGCCGGATCCATGGGCCGCGCGGCCGCCTTCAGCTTTTATCCTGGAAAAAATTTAGGCGCGTGTGGCGAAGGCGGGGCCATCACAACCAATGACGCCCAACTCGCCGATACCTGCAAAATGATCCGCGATCATGGCCAGGCAAAAAAGTATTACCACGATATCGAGGGATACAACGGCCGTCTCGATTCGCTTCAGACCGGAATCCTGAGCGTGAAATTGAAGCACCTGGCCGGGTGGAACGCGAGGCGGCGGGAGAGAGCGGCGCAGTACAACCGCTTGTTCGCGGCTTCCGAAACCGGAGTGCAGACGCCTTACGAACCATCCTGGTCGCGCGCCGTCTATCATTTATATGTCGTTCGCACCGACGATCGCGAAGGCTTGATGGCGCATCTGGGGAAGTCGGGCATCGGTACGGGTATCCACTATCCCATTCCGCTGCACCGCCAGCGCGCCTACGAAGTTCTCGGCTACAAGGCCGGAGACTTCCCAGCCTGTGAAAAAATCGCCGCTGAAATCGTGTCATTGCCGATGTTCCCGAACTTGACTCAGGAGCAACAGGGGCGCGTCGTTCACGAAATCGTGTCATTCAACACAGAGTTCGCTGGCAAGCGCGCTGAGGCCGATGTGACTGCATTGGCAGCCGCGGACCAGACGGCATAGGCCGCTCTCCATTTTAGTTTCTCGAAAATCCCCGAACAAATTCCAGAACAAGGATCAATGAAGATGAAGCTCTCAGTGATTGGCGCAGGTTATGTGGGTCTCACAACGGCAGCTTGCCTGGCGCAAGTCGGTCACGATGTTTTCTGCGCCGAAAGTGACGCGGAAAAACTGGCGAAGCTCCAGAACGGCGTGATGCCGCTTTTTGAGCCGCATCTCGAGGCGGTGATCGAGAACGTCAGAAACCTTGGCCGCTTGCGTTTCGGGTCGACCGAAGAGGCCATCGCCTGGGGAGACGCAATCTTCATTTGTGTCGGAACGCCGCCTCTGCCCAACGGCGACGCCGACTTATCCGCCATCGAAGGAGTCGCGCGGGCGATTGCCAAGCGCGCGACTGGGTATCGGTTGGTCATCGAGAAGAGCACGGTGCCGGTTCAGACCGGTGCGCAGTTGCGCAAGCACTTGTCGGTGCACAGCACGAACGGGTTGAAGTACGATGTCGCGTCGAATCCGGAATTTCTGCGTGAAGGAACCTCGGTCGAGGACTTCCTGCATCCTGACCGCATCGTCATCGGAGCCGACTCGGCGCGTGCCGCAGAGCTTCTGCGTGAGATCTATGCGCCCATCGTCAAGCAGAAATTCGCTTGTCCCATCCATTCGGATTGCCCGCAGCGCGACCAACCCGTCTTTCTCGCGACCGACACGAATTCGGCAGAGCTGATCAAGCACGCCTCCAATTCGTTTCTGGCGATGAAGATTTCGTTCATCAATATGGTTGCGAATCTCTGTGAAATGGTGGGAGCCGATGTAACCGAGGTTGCTCACGGCATGGGCCTCGATCCGCGAATCGGGCCGGCCTTCCTCAATCCCGGAATTGGTTTTGGGGGCTTCTGCTTTCCGAAGGATGTGCAGGCCTTCATCCGAATCGCCGAGAAGTCCGGCTGTGATTTCTCCCTGCTCAAGGAAGTGGAGAAGATTAACCAGGGCCGTGTCGAGCGCTTCGTCGAACAAGTGCGCAACGAACTGTGGGTTCTGCGAGGCAAGAAGATCGCGGTGTGGGGTCTGGCGTTCAAGCCCAATACCGACGACATTCGTTTCGCGCCGGCGCTTTCCATCATTCGCCGTCTAGTCGCGGAGGGAGCGCAGGTGCAGGCCTACGATCCCGAGGCCATGGAAAAAGCTGCCAAAGAAATTCCAGAAGTAACCTACTGCAACGATGCCTACGAAGCCGCCCAGGGCGCCGATGCCGTTCTGCTGCTTACCGAGTGGGACGAGTTCAAGAACGTCGATTGGAGCCGCCTCGCCGCGCTGGTCGAGAGGCCGCTGATCATCGATGGGCGCAACGCTCTGTCGCGCGAAGACCTCGCATCTCATGGGTTCCACTACATAGGCATCGGTGGAGTTTCAGCCGCGCCGCAAACGGTGCAGGCGCTCGCCCACTAGCGCGGCATTTCTTAAAAGGTCTATGGCGCTTCTTCAACAATCCCCGGTGCTTCCCAGCCCGAGCGTTTCCACGCTTCCAAGGTACGTCCTAATCACGCCGGCGCGGAATGAAGCGCAGTACATCGAATTGACGCTGCAATCGATGGCGGCACAGACTTACCGGCCATTGAAATGGGTGATTGTCAGCGACGGGTCGACCGACGGCACCGACGATCTTGTCCGCAAGTATGCGGCGGACTATCCGTGGATCGAGTTGCTACGCATGCCGGAGCGCACGGAGCGCCACTTTGCGGGAAAGGTTCATGCTTTCAACGCCGGGTACGCCAGGGCGAAAGACTTGAACCCGGAGGTGATCGGCAATCTTGATGCCGACGTTTCCCTCGAGCCCGAGCATTTTCAGTACCTCTTGACCAAGTTTGCCGAGAACCCAGGCCTGGGAGTTGGGGGATCGCCTTTCAAAGAAGGTTCGTTGCAATACGACTACCGCTTTTCCAATGTCGAAAATGTTTGGGGAGGGTGTCAACTTTTTCGTCGAGAATGCTATGAGGCGATCGGGGGATACACGCCCGTGAAAGGCGGCGGCATCGATCATATCGCGGTGGTTTCCGCAAGAATGAAAGGTTGGACGACCAGGACTTTCACCGACAAGGTCTGCATTCACCATCGCACCATGAATACCGCCCAGCAAGGCGCGCTGCAAGCCAAGTTTCGATTGGGAGCCAAAGATTACTCGTTTGGGAACCATCCGTTATGGCAGCTCTTTCGAACGTTGTATCAGACGACCAACCAGCCCTTTGTAGTCGGCGGCTTGGCATTGGGAGCGGGCTATTTTTGGTCAATGCTGCGGCGGGTAGAGGTTTCGGTATCGGACGATCTCGTCGCATTTACGCGGCGCGAACAGCTGAAACGCTTGAAGAAGTTTGTCACGCGATCTTAAAAGAAAGCGGATAGCAGACATACGCAAGAATTTTGGACGGAGACTAGAACATGTATATCGTGGATCGGACGGCAAGGTTTGTTCGCGGGTTTTTGTTGAGCTACGGCCCGTCGACGATTAAAAAGCGTTTCTGGGATAAGGAATACTCCGAAGAGAAATGGGCCTTTGCCTATAACACAGTTGGAGACTGCGTCTATCCACATTTGGAGAGGTATTCCGCGAACGGAACTATCCTGGATATCGGCTGCGGCTCCGGAAACACTGCCACGGAGATGGCCGAGACTTCTTATCGCAGTTATCTCGGCGTGGACATCTCGGAGGCGGCGCTCGCGAAGGCGAGAAAGCGAAGCGCCGACTGCGGTCGACAGAACAAGAACAGCTTCGAATGTGGCGACTTTCTTAGCTATGTCCCCACCGGTCAGTACGACGTAATTCTCTTCCGTGAGTCCATGTACCACGTTCCCCTGGGTAAAGTGAAAGAGATTTTAGACCGCTATTCGGTTTACTTGAAAGAGGGCGGAGTATTCGTCGTCCGATTGTTCGCCTCGAGTGGAGATCGTCCGGATGGCAAAGATAAGCAGAGACCGGCAGCCATGCTCCGGATCATGGAAGCGGAATTTGAGGTGCTTGAGAAAGCCCGTTATGACGTTCCGGGGCGGCCCACGGTGATGGTTTTTCGGCCCAAGGCGCAACTGAAGAACTGAAATGATTCGAAAACCTGATTTGAGCGGCCTAAGTTTGAAAGACGCTATGCGAAAAAAAATGACGATTACAGTTTGCGGCAAGGACCTGAATGTTCGCGGACGGCTGGTTCGCATCGCTCGTTTAGAGGGAGAGAAGCACTCGTTCCCAGGTGATCCCGAGGCTATGATCGAAGGCTTGCGCAAGTCGGGCCAGCGGGCGGACATTTTCACATTTTTGCAGAAGATTTCCGATACCTCGCCGAAATATTCGTACCGAACGGAGTATGACAATCTTGCTGTCCTGCCGGTTTCTACCTTCGAAAACTGGTGGAACCACCAAATTCGCTCTTACCCTCGCAACCGCGCTCGTCAGGCGGAGAAGAAGGGAGTGACCTTTCGCGAAGTGCCATTCGGTGACGAACTCATTCGGGGGATTTGCGGAATCTATAATGAGACGCCGGTGCGCCAGGGCAAGGCTTTTCCACATTACGGAATGACCCCGGAGCAG
>Ga0187863_10003350_pt1 | contig 11842 bp, 9 predicted proteins | sample June2016WEW_11_1_FD_132975 | JGI IMG/M metagenome (GOLD analysis project Ga0187863, IMG submission 132975) | Peatland microbial communities from SPRUCE experiment site at the Marcell Experimental Forest, Minnesota, USA - June2016WEW_11_10 | ecosystem: Environmental > Terrestrial > Soil >...
ACTGGTTTGATTATGCGAGCCGGTATTGGTCCGCCGGGCCGACCGTGCAATGGGAACTGTTCGAGGCCGGCCGCATCCGGGCCAATGTCCGGGTCCAGAACGCCCGCCAGGAACAGGCCTTGGATGCCTACCAGCAAACGGTGCTGACCGCGCTGGAGGATGCCGAAAACGCGCTCAACGCTTATGCCCGGGAACAAGTCCGGCGCGAATCGCTGTCGCAATCCGTGCAGGCGAACCAACAAGCATTGGACCTGTCCACCCAGCTTTATAAAAGCGGGCTGGCGGATTTTCTGCACGTGCTGGATTCCGAACGCTCGTTGTACGCGGCGCAGGACGCGCTGGTGCAAAGCGATCAAGCAGTGTCGCTCAACCTCGTGCAGCTATACAAAGCTCTCGGCGGCGGCTGGGAAAAGAATTCCGGCTCAGCCACGGTGTCACTGGAAACCCGAAACCCATGAACGGTTAAAACTTTGCTTCTTTACGTTTAAAACCATCTACGTGCAAGTTCGCGCTTCCTTTTGGGGCCTTTCGCGATCAGTGGACAGACTTGCCAAGACCCCACTTTTTGGGCCACATGTGCCCCATGCCGAAAGGGCGACATATCAAAAACAACCTGACGCGCGTCCGCGAAGGGATTGGTTTGTCTCAACTTGAATTTGCCCTACGTTTGGGAGTTTCGGTTTCCATCATTAAAAAGGTTGAAGCAGGTGAACGCCCAGTCGGTTCCGACCTGGCCGCACGGGTTTTTGCGGAAACCGGCCTGCTGCTCACCTCCCGTTCCGAGGAAGCCCCGATTGAATATTCCAAGGCAAACCATGCGGCCTGGAGGCGGCAGGTTCGTTTGGATCAACAATCGGTCAGGGAAGCGGGCCGGGTCATTATGCGGCACGTTGAATTGGTGATGGCCGCTTCGGCCCGGCCCGGCGTGGAAAAGTTTTCCGCCGTTTTCCACGGGTTGGTTCAGGCCGTCGAGCGTGTCAAAAAGGAATTCAAACTGGAAGAGCCCATTGAGACCGAACTACGCCAGCGGCAAAAGACCGGGCTCAAGGATGATCCAAAATTGAAGGACCGGGGGCAGATTCGATTGGCCAAGCCGGTGGGCTGGTTGCCGGCCAAAGAGCTGTGCGACCTGGTTGTGCCGCATCTTGAATTTATCAAGGCCATCGGCGCGGTGGACGAAAGCAAACTGACCGGGGCCCAAAAAGCCCGGCTCGCACAAATAAAAAAACAGCTACGCCGGGAAACCAATGCCCTGCTGCGCTTGTGATTCTAAATCCGCTGTGGAGCGCCTTTTGCGTTCCTGGCGGTTAAAAAATCCACTCGTAGCGCAGGCTTTCCAGCCTGCGGGTTATGGCGACTTTCCAGTCGCCACGTTTATGCGGGAAAACGCGGGACAAGAAAGTCCCGCAGACCCGCAGACAAGAATTTTGGTTTATAGAAACTTTTTCTGCGTGCCGGCGTCCAACAAAGCTTGATTTAGGCAAACTGGTCTACGATCGGACCCAGGCCCTGGGTGGCGGAGACTTTTTCCGGGGACTCCGCTTTTAACTCCACTCAGGAAATTGAGTGGTATTTAAATCCAACGTGGAAATAGAGGCCATGTCGGCATCATCAAGGCTAAAATCAAAGATATTCAAGTTATCCGCGATATGCGCTTTCTGGGAGGATCTGGGGATGGCAATAATTCCTCTTTGGTAATGCCATCTCAGGCTCACCTGCGCAATCGTCTTATCGTACTTCTTTCCGATGGTTGCAAGAGTGGCATTGGTGAAAAGCCCATGACGGCCTTCCGCAAAAGGCGCCCAGGCTTCCATTTGCACGCCATGTTGCTTTAAGTATTCCAGTGACTTGCCTTCCTGGAAAAACGCATGGGTTTCGATTTGATTTATTGCGGGTTTCACGTCGTTATTCGCAATCAAGTCCTCAAGTTGCGCGGGTTCGAAATTGCTCACGCCGATGGCCTTGATTCTGCCCTGATGATAGAGTTCCTCCATGGCCTTCCAGGAGCCGTTCACATCGCCAGCAGGCCTGTGAATCAGGTAGAGGTCCAAATAATCCGTACCCAACTTATTGATGGAAGTTTGAAATCCTTTCCTTGCCTGTTCGTACCCCATATCGGCCTTCCACAGTTTTGAGGTGATAAAGAGTTCTTCACGTTTGATTCCACTCTGTTTGATCCCGGCGCCGACTGACGCCTCAGTGCCGTAGATCATAGCGGTGTCAATAAGACGATAGCCCAGAGAGATGGCATCGGCCACGCACCTTTTCCCGACGTCGCCGTTGAGCGTCATAGTCCCCAATCCAAGACGTGGCATTTGCAGGCCGTTATTGAGTGTCACGAGCGGGATCAGATTTTTCTGGGCGCTGGTATTTGGTGCGGCAAATGACTGCGCGCTGCCGAGGCTCAGGAACATTGCAGAGGCGGCAACTTCCGCGCTGGTCTGCAAGAATTGGCGGCGGCTCATTCCGTTGGAGTTGCGTTCTTTATTCATATTGGTTGACATTTCCCATATGGTTTCCCGCCCATGACCAGCGTGGGCCTTTTTTGTGATTCTCTGCCTGCTCCACAGATTGGCAAAGCTTTTTTTGGCTCGCATGCCCTGTTTCTCCAGGATGCGAAGACAGTAGTTGTCAGAACAACCCCATCACCGTGTTGCTCAAGGCACCAGTTCAGCGTCTTTGATGACCAGCCGCTTGTCCCGTTCTTCCCAGCGCAGCACTTTGAGTATGACTTGCTGGAATTCCGGCAGTTTTGGAAACGTGACGACGTTCTCGCCGTCCAGTCCGGCGATTTGCTTAAACCGCCAAATACACGAAATACGCAATCGATTGGGATTTGGAAATTTCGCATATTTCGCATGGTTCGCGGTTAAATCTGCCTTCAAGTTCGCGCTTCCTTTTGGGGCATTTCGCGATTAGCGTTTTCCCGTGGAAGCCGGTGTGGCGAAATGGCAGACGCACAGGACTTAAAATCCTGGGACCGTAAAAAGTCGTGTGAGTTCGAGTCTCACCACCGGCACCATTCCACCAGTTAAGGATTTTTCGACGAGGAGCGACCACGGCAAAGCCGTGGAACCACGAGCTTTTTTGCAGTCGAGGACGAGGTTCGAGCCGAAAATTTTTGAGGCGTGAACCCTCTTCTCTTGAAGAGAACCAGTCAAAGCGATTTGTTCTGTGGATTTTGAATCCAAAATCCATCGTTGGAACGGTTCGAGCCAGTCGGCTCGACCTGCCGTGAGGCGGTCTTTCTGCTCCTCCAAAGATTTCCTCTGGCTCAAGAGCTTGGCTTTCTTTTCAACGTAGGTGCTGCGGTCAATGATTTCATCGAGAAATGAGTCGAGGAGTTTTTGGAGGCGGAGATTGATTTTTTCAATCTCCGTACGCCTCTGGGCAACCAACGCGACGGATGATTGGGCGATGGACTTTCTCTCGCCCTCAAGCTTGGCAAGCATCTCGTCCGCCCAATCAGACCGGAGCGTGAACGGCTTAAGGAGCGTCGAAATCTCCACGTCAAGGGCTTCTTCGCGGATAAAAGGAAGATATGAGGCTAGGACCCTATTGTCCCTTTTAACTGAATATATTTGTTTGGGAGCCACAGACGTTTTATTTGGGGCTGTTCCAATTTGAGATTATGGGAGACAAGCTGCGCAAGTGCCTTTTTCAATTGCCTGAAACATTTCCGGCCACGGAACATCCTGATGGCACTTGGGGCATTGTTTCAGGGATATTTTGTCAATCTCAGCATGTAAGATTCCATATTGTCTGTCGTTCAAGCTCGATTGAACGTTGGTGATGGTTTGCTTTGAAATTCCCAATACAGCTCCATTGAGGCGATCGGATTTTACCAACTGCCCCAGAAAATCAATAAATTCCAACTCACTTTTATCGGGTGTCATTTTTGTTCCTTCATTTTTTGGTCATTCTTGCTGCATGCGCGTTGCGGCCTGGGCTGGTCCTTCCCCATGTCAGAATTGGGGAAACCAGCCCCGACATGGCATGTCGAAATGGCGACAGTGAACAGTGGGAGTGAGGCAACGGCATTTTTTCTGAATGGTAAAAGGGTCCCGCTGGAACAAGAGAACCCAGCGGGTGCCGGGACACTTACGCCAGCTGCAACTGCTGCCTGGCCTCGAACCAATGCTGCTGGTCATTTCCCGCTTCCTGTCCGCGGGAGAGCCAGATTTCGTAGGCCTTGGTGGCGATGTCTGCGTCGGAAGGAGAAGTTGTCTCCTGCCGGGTTGACTTGCGTGAAGCAATGCTTGCCGCTGCGGTTTGTTCTTGGTTTGTAAACATACTTTTTATGCTTTCTCTTACGGTTGTTTTATTTGTTTTGAAGCTGCCATTGCGGCTCCAGCTGGCAGGGCAGGGAATAAAAGGAGAGGGAATGCCCGCCAAAGGGCAATCGGACACCTGGTAAACTATACTCCGTTAGCTATCACACCTTATCTTGGAAACCGGACCGGCCAAGATAAATCGGCATAAATCGCCTGCCCGAAAATGGGACGGTCGAGAACAACCGCGCGATCGGCGTCGGTCATACATTCCAATAAGCTATGCCCCGGCAAGCCGTCAAAACTCCTTGTCATCACTTCCGGGCGGGAGTATTTCCGAATCAATCCCGTCTGATGGAGAGATGTCCTGAATTATGTGTAAACCAAAAGCCAATATGAAAAAGTCCATTTCCCTTCTCCCGATTGCCATTGCGTTGTCCGGCGCAATCGCGACCGCCCAGCCTGCCCTCACCATTTACAACCAGAACTTTGCCGTCGTCCGCGATACCGTGCCGCTCGACCTCCAGTCCGGCGTCAACGACGTGCGTTATGCCGGCGCCACCGCGCAGGTGGAACCCGATTCGGTGATTCTGCGCGATCCGACCGGCAATCATTCGCTCCAGATTCTGGAACAGAATTATCGCAACGACCCGGTCACGCAGGAATTGTTGCTGTCGTTGTTTGAAGGGAAGACGATTGATTTTGAAACCCTGCGCCTGAAGGACAACACCCAGGTCCGCGAAATCGTTCCGGGCAAAATCATCCGTAGTGGTTACGTGCCGGGGGGCAACCCGGAACAACCCATCGTCGAGGTGGATGGCAAGCTGCAATTCAGCCTGCCGGGACAACCGTTGTTTCCCGATCTGGGCGACGACACCGTGCTCAAGCCGACGCTCAACTGGCTGTTGCAATCGGACAAATCGGGCAAATTCGATGCCGAAGTCGGCTATATCACCGGCGGTTTTAGCTGGAGTGCAAGCTACAATCTGGTCTCGCCCGAGAAAGGCGACGTCGTGGATTTGGTCGGCTGGATCACGATGAACAACCAGAGTGGGAAGACCTTTCATGACGCCAGCATCAAATTGATGGCCGGTGACGTGAATCGGATCCAGCCGCAAACATTCACTGCCGGGGCTGGCGGAGTTTACAGGCTGGCGATGGCTGAAAATGCACCGGCGGTCACCGAAAAAGCCTTTGACGAGTTTCATCTTTACAGCATCGCGCGGCCGACGACTTTGCGCGACCGTGAGACGAAGCAGGTTGAATTCGTTCACGCCGAGAAGGTGGTGGCGCCGACGATTTACGTTTACGACGGCGCCCCGGGCTATCGCTTTTATGGCGGGCTCAACTACGAGCAGGGTTACGGCACGGAAGGCAATAAAAAGGTGCAGGTAATGCGCGAATTTGTGAACGCCGAGACCAATCACCTCGGCATCGCGCTGCCGGCGGGCAAACTGCGGTTTTATCGCCGCGACACCGACGGCCAGTTGCAGTTTGTCGGTGAGGACCAGATTGATCACACGCCGCGCAACGAGACCATCCGGGTGACGACCGGGAATGCGTTCGATCTGGTCGGCGAACGCAAGCAGACCAGTTTCCGCGTGGACACCGGCGACAAATGGATGGACGAGTCGTTCGAGATCAAATTGCGCAACCGCAAAACGGAGCCGGTGGAAATCCACGTGGTGGAACATCTCTATCGGTGGAACAACTGGGACATCACGCAAAAGTCGGACGACTTCAAGAAGACTGATTCACAAACGATTGAATTTCGCGTGCCGGTCAAACCGGACGAGGAAAAAATCGTCAGCTACACGGTGCATTATTCATGGTGATTTACCGGGAGCGCCGGCTTCCAGCCGGCGAGTTGTCCGAACAGGGAACGTCAAAACGCCGGCAAGATGCCGGCGCTCCCGGTCGGAACCATCAACGATGGTTTTCTTCTGCTTGACAAGCCGGTCAGGCCATTGAAGATGGGTGAAACCATCAACCACCACCTCCCATGAAAAAATCTCCATTGTTCGGCATATTGGCCTTGCTGGCGGGACCGTTGTTCATCGCCAATGCCAGCCCTGCGGATGACGTTGTCAACGCGGCCCAAAAACTGGCGGGCGAAGCCAGTTACAGTTGGAACACGACTGTTACCAATGTCAGCGGCAACGGTTTTCGCGGCGGTCCCGTCGAAGGCAAGACCGTCAAGGACGGCGCCACCTGGGTTTCGATGACTCGCAACGACAACACGACCGAAATTATCATGCAAGGCGGCAAGACCGCCATCAAGACGCCCGATAACGGCTGGCAATCGCTGGCCGAAGCGACCGACGGCAGTGATCAGCCGGGTCCCGCCATGTTTCTGGCGCGCATGGTCCAAAATTTCAAGGCTCCGGCCGCCCAGGCCATTGATCTCGCCGGCAAAGCGAAGGAAATCAAGCTGGACGGCGACGTTTATGCCGGTGATTTGACCGAGGCCGGCGCGAAAGAGTTGCTCTCCTTCCGGAGGCCCGGTGACGACAACGGCCCGACGGTCAGCAACGCCAAGGGCTCGGTGAAATTCTGGGTCAAGGACGGTGAACTGGTAAAATACGAATTCGATTTGCAGGGCACCATCAGCTTCAATGACAACGACCGGGACATCAATCGCACCACGACGGTTGAAATCAAGGACGTCGGCGCAACCAAGATCACGGTGCCGGACGAGGCCGCGAAGAAGCTGTCCTCCTGACGGCGCGACGGGCCGTTTGAAATTTTTCCCTGTCGAGGGCAGTGTCCGAATTTGCTGTAGCGTCGAGCTTGTGGCTCGAAATCGGCGCACCCGTCCTCCGTAGTCCCGCAATGCGGGACGGAGGGTGGACAGCGCCGACACTACAACGGCTAAATCCGGACACTGCCCCGCCGACAAACGGTTGACAATTGAACGTCGTCCGCCAAATTCGTGTCGGATTGCCGTCCCGACGAGGGCTGTGAACAAGGACAATCAGTATTTTGCGGAAGCGGGATTTTCCAACGCCAACGAATTGAAGCCATGAACCAGACGTCCGAAACCAAAGTACCGACCGGGCCTTCTCCGGCCATGTCCCTGCACGAACAACTGATGCGCCAGCATTTGCAGGAGGAGAATCTGCCGCAGGCGGTCGTGCCGTCCTGTCCGGTCAACAAGTTTTTGAAGGGCCAGAAGGCGCTGATTACCGGCGCCAATTCCGGCATTGGCGAGGCCGTCGCGCTGGCGCTGGCCGAGGCGGGCGCGGACGTCGTCATCAATTACGTGTCGCATCCCGAAGCCGCAGCGGCGGTCGTGCAGCGGGCCGCCGGGTTAGGCGTGAAGGCTTATGCGCACCAGGCCGACGTGCACCGCGAAGACCAGGTGCAGGTCATGTTCCAGAAAATGATCACGGAGTTCGGTACCATTGACATCCTGGTCAACAACGCCGGATTGCAAAAGGATTCGCCCATCGAGGACATGACGCTGGCCGACTGGCAGTTGGTGATTGACGTGAATCTGACCGGGCAATTTCTGTGTGCGCGCGAGGCCATCCGCGAATTCAAACGTCGCGGCATCCGCCCGGAAATTTCCTGCGCGGCCGGCAAAATCATCTGCATGAGTTCGGTGCACGAGGTCATTCCCTGGGCCGGCCACGTGAACTACGCGGCCAGCAAGGGCGGCATCATGATGCTGATGAAGAGCATCGCCCAGGAGGTCGCGCCCTGGCGCATCCGCGTGAATTCCATCTGTCCCGGCGCCATCCGTACCCCCATCAACGCGGAAGCCTGGAGCACCCCCGAGGCTTATCGCAAATTGATGAAGCTGGTCCCCTACAAACGCATCGGCGAACCGAGCGACATCGGGCACACCGCCATCTGGCTGGCGTCGGATTATTCGGATTACATCCACGGCGCGAGCATTTTCGTGGACGGCGGCATGACGCTGTATCCCGGATTCGAGACCGGCGGTTAGCCGTCGTCTTGGAAGCAGCAGCCGACGTGAGCCGGCTCTGGATTTAATCTCAACGAAGAAATTTGAGCCGGTTGACGCCGGCTGCCGCAAGAAGCAGTTTTACGGGAACATCTCAACGAAGCGCATGAATTCAGAACAGGAACGTCTGGCGGCGGCCCGCACCAGCGCGGCCCCATGGCAGCTTTGGGGCCCGTATCTTTCGGAACGCCAGTGGGGCACCGTGCGCGAGGACTATAGTCCCGGCGGCACGGCGTGGAACTATTTTCCGCACGACCACGCCCGCAGCCGCGCCTATCGCTGGGGCGAGGACGGCCTGGCCGGCATCAGCGATGAGCAACAGCGGCTGTGCCTGGCGCTGGCGCTGTGGAACGGCCGGGACCCGATTTTGAAGGAGCGTCTCTTCGGCCTCACGAACGAAGAAGGCAATCACAGCGAAGATGTGAAGGAGCTTTATTATTACCTCGACGCGACGCCGACGCATTCCTACCTGAAAATGCTCTACAAATATCCGCAACGGGAATTTCCCTACGCTCGGTTGGTGGAGGAAAATCGCCGGCGGGGCCGGGACCAGATGGAATTCGAACTGCTCGACACGGGTATTTTTGACGATGACCGCTATTTCGATGTCTTCGTCGAATATGCCAAGGCCGGGCCGGACGACCTTCTGATGCGGGTCACCGTCCACAATCGCGGGCCGGAAGCCGCCACCCTGCACCTGCTGCCGCAATTGTGGTTTCGCAACACCTGGTCCTGGAAAAATTCCGCCAAGCCAAACCTTTTCCTGACAAAAAAGACAACCATTTCAACCAAACATGCGGAACTGGGAAATTGCGACCTGGTTTGCGATGGCCGGCCGGAAATCCTGTTCTGCGACAATGAGACCAACTTCCGCCGGCTGTACGGCCAGAACGAAGCCATCGGCCATTTCAAGGACGCCTTTCACGAATACCTCGTCCACGGCAACCGTTCCGCCATCAGCCCGGATTCCGAAGGCACGAAAGCCGGTGCGCTTTACCAACTGGCCATTCCTCCCAATGATTCAGCGCAGATTCGACTTCGTTTGGTTTGTAGCAGTGGACGTCAGTCCGCTCCGTCCAGTCAGAGCCGACTCACGTCGGCTGCTACGGATTCATTTGCCAATTTCGACGCCATTTTCACCCGGCGCCGGCAGGAAGCGGACGATTTTTACGCCGACTTGCAGAAGAATATTGCCGATGCCGACGCGCGCCTCGTCCAACGCCAGGCGTTTGCAGGCATGATTTGGGGCAAGCAATTTTATCATTACAACGTGGTGGACTGGTTGCGCGGTGACCCGGCCCAACCGCCGCCACCGCCCGAGCGCAAATACGGCCGCAATGCGGATTGGAAACATCTCAACAACGCGGAAATCATTTCCATGCCCGACAAGTGGGAATACCCGTGGTATGCCTCGTGGGACCTGGCGTTTCATACCATCGCCCTGGCGCTCGTGGACGCCGAGTTCGCCAAGCGCCAGCTCGTCCTGCTCACCCGCGAATGGTACATGCACCCGAACGGCCAGTTGCCCGCCTACGAGTGGGCGTTCGGCGACGTCAATCCGCCCGTCCACGGCTGGGCCGCGTGGCGCGTGTTCCAGATCGACCGCAAGCAGCGCCGCCAAACAAATCCCGACGATCCCGGCGACGTTGTTTTTCTGGAACGCGTCTATCACAAACTGTTGTTGAACTTCACGTGGTGGGTGAATCGCAAGGACGCGCAGGGCCGGAACATTTTCCAGGGCGGCTTTCTGGGACTGGACAACATCGGTGTGTTCGATCGCAGCAAACCGCTGCCCACCGGCGGTTTCCTGAATCAAGCCGATGGCACGAGCTGGATGGCCATGTATTGTCTGAACCTGCTGCGCATTGCGCTGGAACTGGCCCGGCACAATCGCGTTTACGAGGACATTGCCAGTAAATTTTTCGAGCATTTCCTTAATATTGCCGCCGCCATCAACGGCATGGAAGAGGATGCGCTCGGTTTGTGGGACGAGCAGGACGAGTTTTACTACGACCACCTTTGCCTGCCGGACGGGCGCACCTTGCCCGTCAAGTTGAGGTCCATGGTCGGTTTGATCCCGCTCTTTGCCGTGGAAGTGCTGGACCCCGCGCTGTTCAAGGAATTACCGGAATTTGCGTGCCGGATGGACTGGTTTTTGGAGCACCGTCCCGAACTGGCAAAATTGGTTTCCCGCTGGCAGGAGTGCGGCGCCGGTGAACGCCGCCTGCTGTCGTTGTTGCGCGGTCATCGCATGAAATGCCTGCTCCGCCGGGCGCTGGATGAAACCGAATTTTTGAGCGACCACGGCCTGCGGGCGCTCTCCAAGGCGCATGAACGTGAACCATACCGGCTCGATTCCGGCGGTCAAACGTCGGAAGTCAGCTACTGGCCCGCCGAATCGCAGAATGGCCTTTTTGGCGGCAACTCCAACTGGCGCGGCCCCGTCTGGATGCCGCTCAATTATCTCCTCATCGAATCGTTGCAAAAATTCCATTACTATTACGGTGACGATTTCAAAATCGAATGCCCGACCGGCTCCGGCCGGTTCATCACCATCAACGAAGTGGCGGACGAACTGGGGCGCAGGCTGACGCGGTTGTTTCTCAAGGGCGCCGACGGCCAGCGGCCGGTGCTGAAATATCATCCCAAACTGGCGACCGATCCGCATTTCCGCGACCACGTGCTGTTTCACGAATACTTTCATGGCGACACCGGCCGCGGTGCCGGGGCTTCGCATCAAACCGGCTGGACCGGCCTGGTGGCGAAATTGATTCAGCCCCGGTGCGTTGAGAATCCGACGAGGAAAAAGCCGTAATCTGCACGGTGCCATATACCGGGAGCGCCGGCTTCCAGCCGGCGAATTTCGCGAACAATAAAATGTCAACCCGCCGGCAAGATGCCGGCGCTCCCGGTTACTTCGCCATTACCACATCGGTGCTGCTTTCGGACGAAGCAACGGCGGCTTCCGGTCCTTCAGTCTTGTGGAATTTCACGCTGACGATCTTGCTCACGCCGTGTTCCTGCATCGTCACGCCGTACAGCACGTCGGCCATGCCGATGGTGCGCTTGTTGTGCGTGATGATGATGAACTGCGAATGCGAGATGAACCGCTGTAACAGCTTGACGAACCGGTTGATGTTCGCCTCGTCGAGTGCCGCGTCCAATTCGTCCAGCACGCAGAACGGACTGGGTTTGACCTGATAAATCGAAAACAGCAGCGCCACCGCCACCATTGTCTGCTCGCCGCCGGACAGCAACGTGATGCTTTGCAACTGTTTGCCCGGCGGCCGCGCCACGATGTCAATGCCGCTCTCCAGCACGTCGTTCTCGTCCACCAGAACCAGGTCCGCCTTGCCGCCGCCGAACACCTCGACGAACATCGCGCGGAAATTGTCGCGCACCTTCTCGAACGTCTCGACAAACATCTGCCGCGTCTGCACGTTGATGCGGTTGATGATTTCCAGCAACTGCGCCTTGGCCGAGACCAGGTCGTCGTGTTGCTTGGTGAGAAATTGATAACGCTGCTCGGTTTCCTCGTATTCCTCAATCGCCACCAGGTTCACCGGGCCGATTTCGTCGAGCCGTTTCTGCAACGCTTCGA
>Ga0187863_10003353_pt1 | contig 11840 bp, 11 predicted proteins | sample June2016WEW_11_1_FD_132975 | JGI IMG/M metagenome (GOLD analysis project Ga0187863, IMG submission 132975) | Peatland microbial communities from SPRUCE experiment site at the Marcell Experimental Forest, Minnesota, USA - June2016WEW_11_10 | ecosystem: Environmental > Terrestrial > Soil >...
AACGCGCACCAGAGATCCAAAACAAATCGGCTATGCGCCAAGAATAGTCCGGGAGGACAAAATCAGGCAGCGCACGGTGGCGCCGATCGAGGATCTGAATGGACTGCTTTGGTGCACGTTTTTGACCGTTTTTGACCGCGATTTTCGAAGAGATTTGCTGATTAAAAAAGAGTTAAGTGTAGATATATACCCTGTGGGGTGTATCGAAAATTATTTTTTGAAAAGGGGCCTTTTGGAAAAGGCCTGTGAGGGGGCGAACCCGCCCGGCACGTGTGGGCGCGGAGCGAGAGGTGGGCGTGGCGGGTTTCACTCATACAGATCCAAGTTTAGCGATTTGGTGGAAATAATCTGCAAACTTCACGGGAGATTGGGTCGGGACGCAAAGAATGAAAAATCAAAGGATTGGGGCGAGGCAGGGAAAATGCTTGACAGCTGAAGGCTTGACACGAGGGATTTAGCAGACCGGAGAGCGCACGTGTGCCAGGCGCGGCCGAAGAAGAGGAAGCGAATGGCGGCCTGGTAGTGCTTTCCCGGGCTCCAAGGATCGAGATCCTTCGACTGCGCTCAGGACAGGCTCTGGGGAACTCCATTTCGTGGTCAGTGGGCATCTTCATCCCGTTTGTTCCTAATCAGTGGGCCTCTTCATCCCGTTTGTTCCTAATTTGAGTGCCAAATCATGTCGACGCGGATGGGGATTTCATTTTTGATCGGCACCGTGAGAAACGACGGGCGATCGATGTTGAAGTCGGAGCACGTGAGTGGGATGGTTCCGGTGATGCGCACAGCGTTCCCCTGCTGAGTGCGCTGGAGCGCCACTTGGGAATAGTGGGCTGTCTGCCCGGCGAATTGCACTTCGAGGTCGGCATGGATCCGCGGCGCGCTGACCTCGGCCTGGGGAAATCGGGCGCGCAACTGGATTATGGGGAATTGGGCGCCGCGCGTGGCCTCGATCATGTGCAGATCGCGGTTGGTATCGCCGGAGTCAAAGGTTTTGACCGGCACAGCGATGAGGAAGTCGCACTGCCCGGCATGGCAGATGCCTTTTCCCTTGGCGGCGCGGCTCGTGCCGTCGACTTCATGCATGGGGTGCGACATGTGATAGCTGAGCGTCGATTCGCCTGCATCCCAGGTGGAATCCGTTTGCGCCAAAGACTGCGCCGCGACCACGAGGGCGGCGGCAATTGTGGCGGCGAGGGAAACATCTCTCCCCACCCTAGCCGCAAAAACAAGAACGCCGCGAGGGTGGGGCACCCGGGTTTTCCTCTCTCTCATTGCTTCTCCCAGAACTTGAGGTGGATCGGCCAGGATACAGCGACGATCGATGCGCCGTAGGCACAGACGGTGGCGATCGCAACAGGACCATGAAGGGATGCGATGCCGTGGACTTTTTCGCCGTTCTGTTCTTGCTGGAAGGCCATGGCGCCGAGGATCGGAGTGAGCACCATGCCGGGGCCGTGGACAAACGCGAGGGCTTCGTGAAAGCGAATGGCTCCGTGCTTGGGATTATCGGGGATCTTCGGGGCGAAGATGGCGAAATAGGCGGTTGTGAAATAGAGGGCCGCGGTTGTGCCGCCGAGGGCGGCATGAAAGTCGAGGTTGGCGTTGCTGGGCTCCCTGATGGTTTGGCCGTCATGGCCTTTGGCCTTGGCCATCGGTCCGGTGATGAGCGTGGCCGCCATGGGCGCCAGCGTGATGAGGCCGAGACGCTGGTGGATCTTGAGCATCTCAGTCCGCTTGTTGAGCCTCGCCTGCAGCTTGGGATCGGCCTGGGTTTGCTGGGGCGTGAAGCCGAGATCGGAAAGCGAAGGTTGCTGCGGGGACGATGATGGCGCGGGCTGCTGAACGGGCGCGGGCGCGTTGGGGAGTTCAGGCTGCTGGGCTGAAGGCGTTTGGGGCGTTGCCGGGGCAGTTTGCGGCGGTGACGGCTGGGCCGGCGCGGAGGATTGCGGCAAGGCGCAGATCGGGATCAAGAGCGAGAGCCCAAGCAAGCCTGCTTGATAGTCGAATTTCGTCTGTCTCATGGACTTCGTTGGTCGTGGGGCCCAGGTGAAACATGCGTGTAAAGTTCTAGACGCAGTCGTAATAACTTGGTGAGTAAAACGCACAAGGACGGAGAGTGTCAGATTATCGACTCGCTGCGATCATCTGCGTGGCGTGTTGCAGGCTAGTGTCGGTGACCTTGGCGCCGCTGAGCATGCGGGCGACTTCGTGGGTGCGAGCGCGGTCGTCAAGAACGCGGATGCGGGTTTGCGTGCGACCGTCCTTCTCGCGCTTTTCGACGGCGAGATGCTGATCGGCGAAGGCAGCGATCTGCGGCAGGTGGGTAACGCAAAGGACCTGCTGCACGCGGCCGAGGGCTTTGAGCTTCTGGCCGACCGCCTCGGCGGCGCGACCTCCGATGCCGATGTCGATTTCGTCGAAGACGAGGGTGCGCGGCGTGGTCTTTTTTCTGGCATTTCTGTTGGTCTTGGATGGGTCCTGTTCGACAGCGACCTTCAGGGCCAACAGCACGCGGGAGAGCTCACCTCCGGAGGCGATTTCGATGAGCGGCTTGAGCGGCTCGCCGGGGTTGGTGGCGATGAGGTATTGGACCTCGTCCCAGCCGGCGGGGGTCCAGTCAGGGTGTCCCTCAGGGGCTAAAGCCCCGCTACCGTCTATTGCGCCTTCATTGGCCCGGCTAAAGCCGTGCCCTTTTACAAGGCCCGATTCGCTGGCGGAATTGGCCGCATCGGCATTCGGTGATGCGGTGGAAGTAACTACGACGTGGAAGCGGACCTTCATGGCAAGTGAATTGATTTGCGATTCGGCGAGCTTTGCGAGCTTTTGCGCGGCGGCCTGGCGCTCGACGGTCAGCGCGGAGGCGGCTTTCCGATATTCCGCAGAGGCTTGTTCGAGGGCGGCACGAAGCACCTTGAGAATCTCGTCGCGGTCTTCCACCTCGGACAGCTTGCGAGCCACGTCTTCGCCGAAGGCAATCACCTCGGCGACGGTCTTGCCGTATTTCCTCTTGAGGCGATCGAGGAGAGCGAGGCGGTCCTCGATCTCGGCAAGGCGCTCGGGGCTGGCGTTAATGCCCTGGGCGTAGTCGCGGAGAGCCACTGCAATGTCGGAGGTGATGGCGCGAGCGCTGGCGAGCTGTTGGGCGGCCTCAGTGAAGCGCGCATCGAAGCGGGCAAGCTCTTCAACATTGCGGTGAGCGGCGCGGAGCGAGGATTCGGCCGAGGCATCGCCCTCGTAGAGCTGTTCAAAAGCGCCCATGGCGGAGGCATAGAGCTTTTCGGCGTTGGCGAGGACGCGCTTCTCGGTTTGCAGCGCCTCATCTTCCCCGGCCACGAGTTGAGCCGAATCGATCTCCCTGCGCTGATAGGTCCAGAGATCGACCATGCGCAGGCGATCCTGCTCGCCCTGGAGAAGGTCGTTGAGCCTGGTCTGGGCAGCGCGCCAGCGAGCGTGGGCACCGACAACGGCATCTAACGGGATGCCGGCAAACCGGTCGAGGAGGAGGCGCTGTTGCGTGGGATCGAAGCTCGAAAGGGTTTCCGTTTGGGCGTGGACGAGGGCGAGCTCGGGCGCGAGTTGCTTGAGGACAGCAACCGCGGCGGGCTGGTTGTTCACAAAGACCCGGCCCTTGCCATTGGAGAAGATTTCGCGCCGGAGGATGACCTCGGCGCCTTCCGCGTCGATGCCGTTTTCTTCGAGGATGGCTTCGGCGCCGGGCGTGGACTCGAAGACGCAGGAGACAACGGCCTTTTCAGCGCCGTGGCGAACTACCTCTGCCGAGCTCTTGCCTCCCATGAGGAGTGCCAGTGCGTCGACAAGGATGGATTTGCCCGCGCCGGTCTCACCGGTAAGGAGATTGAGGCCGGGGCCGAAGGAGGCGATGGCGTGATCGATGACGGCGTAGTTCTCGGCGCGCAACTCGACGAGCATATTTGATCCGTTTTATCACGCTGGTTCGTTGGGTGAACCTAGTTTGGCCCCCACCCTAGTGGCAAAAACAAAAACGCCACGAGGGTGGGGCACCCACTCGCTGGTTAGGATGGGACACCCGATCGATAGTCCGATAGAATCCGAGCGCAGCATAGCATGAATTGCCGGCCTTCCATCTTGAGCACGAGAAACAAATTCTCGCCTGCAATGGCGCACTTCCCGAGGCACCCAGAGCGTCACTTGGGCGCAGGGATCGGGTCTGATACCGTGGAAATTGAGGTGATTGGCGATTCTTACCGCAGCATTGGCATTTTTTTTGCAAACTGACGTCGGCGCGAGCCCAGGCCCGGCACAATTCACGCAAGGATTTGGCGCGCTGGCCGAAATGATGAGCAACATCGGGCCGATTGCGATTTTTGTCCTGTTGCTGCTGCTGGTGGCCAGCCTGTACTCGTGGACGTTGATCCTGGGGAAGGCCGCGGCATTCCGCAAAGCTACCGGTCAAAGCAGGCGATTCATTCGCGCTTTCCGTAAAGCGACGCGGCTGCAGGACATTGCGGCGCTCACCAAGGACTACAGCGCCAGCCCTCTGGCTCAGGTCTTCGAGGACGTTTATGAAACGTACAAACGGACGACGGGCGGAGCGGGTCCGCCCCGCAGTCTGGCGCCCCTGGAGCGCTCGGCGCAAACTGCCGCCAACGAGTCAATCACAGCGCTGGAGCGGCGCTTGACGTGGTTGGCCACGATCGCGCAAACGGCGCCGTTTGTGGGGCTGTTTGGAACCGTGATGGGCGTGGTCGACGCATTCCACGGGCTGGGGTCGGCGGGCGCCGCGACCTTGCGAGCCGTTGCACCGGGAATCAGCGAAGCACTGATCACCACCGCGGCTGGTTTGTTCGTCGCGGTTCCTGCAGTGGTGGCCTATAACCAGTTCACGGCGCGGATCAAGATTTTCGCTGCGGCGACTGACGATTTTTGCCGCGAGCTGCTGAACTCGCTGGAACAAATGCCGGAGCGGCAAGGGGCGGCTTCACCGAGTCTGACGGCGCGAGGCTAGATTCTATCGCCCGATCTGAGTCGTCTTCTGAACGCGGACTCGCCGATCGATTCACCCGCCGGGAGCTTATAGATGGCATTTACAAGCAGCACGGGACAGACACGCACTTCGCTGGCAGATATCAATATCACACCGCTGGTGGACGTGGTGCTGGTGTTGCTTGTCATTTTCATGATCACCGAGCCGGTTTTGCAATCGGGGATTGAAGTGAATGTGCCCAAAACGCGGACGGTGAAGCAGATTACCGAGCAACGCCTGGTGGTGACAATCGACCGCGACCAGAATGTTTTTCTGAACGATCAGCCTGTCAACGTTCATGATCTTGCGGGCAAGCTGCATCAGCCGGGAGTCGACCCGGCGCATCAGTCGATCTATTTGCGTAGCGACGAGCGTGTGCCGTTCGGCGCATTCGCCAGCGTGATGGACGCGGTGAAGCAATCGGGAATTAGCAACGTGTCGATTGTGACTCAACCGTTAGAGACCAAAGGATCGTCGGAGAAGGGGAATTAGGGCCAGATTGAGTTAGCCGTGCTCGTGCGGCTGGCTAAGCCAGCGGGAATATGGACGGAATTTTCGACAGCAGCGAGCACCTGGAACGGGAACTTACGCCAGAGCACTTTGCGGGCCCGGCGGCAGGTTCCATAGGGCTGCACCTTATGCTCGCCGTGTTCGTAATCTCCTACGCTTGGTTCATGGGGCTCTTTCATCACAACGTGTGGGGTAGCCCGGGCGCCGGCGGGGCCATGCAGGTCAACCTGGTAAGCAGCGCGCTTCCCCTGCCCGCCGCTCAGTTGAATCAGAATGTACTGGCTACGGAGACACCCAGCCAGGCGCCCGCTGCGCCCAGCCCCAAGCAACAGCAGCACGCGGATGAGAAGGCGATTCCGATCCTGGGCAAGCAGGCGAAGCCAAAACCGCAGCCGACCCCGCCAAAGACGCAGATGCACCAGCCGCGGCCGCAACAGAACGTGGCGCAGTATGGCGAACAGGCCGGGTCGCTGATGCCGCACACGATGCAGCCAGGCGCAATCGGGCAGACCACAGTGGGCGACAACAACTTCGCCAGTTTGTATCCCTGGTACGTCGATCAAATCAACCGCACAATGCAACAGAACTGGAACAAGGGGCAGGTGGATTCGCGAACGCCGAAAGGCGCACGCATCTTTATGGTCTTTACCATCCATCGCGATGGGAGCGTGACCGAACTGCAGTTGGACCGCTCAAGCGGCAGCCCTACACTCGACAGGTCGTGCCTGCTGGCGGCACAGCGTGTGAGTACCTTCGGGAATCTGCCTGCCGCTTATAATCAGAACATGCTGAAGGTTTCGTATTATTGCGAATACTGAACGCAGCTAACAGCAGTCAGCGAGAGACGGTTGACTGGTTCGGGCACCGGTTTTGAGGTTTGGCGAAGGCTGAGAACAGCCGAAAGTGTACCGAAAGCGGCAACCTGAATCGACCACGGAGTCACGAACGGGCATCTAAGAGTTTGTATCCTCAACGTGATGCTCAAGACGCACTGATTGGCGCGCCCGGCTTCGCACGCTGCGTAACAGGAAGGAATGCAAATCGCATGAAGGCAATTCTTAGGGTCTTAGCCCTGTTTTTGCTTTCTCTCGCCGCCGTTTTGACGCCGCAATTGCCGGCACAGGACTGGCTCTATACCGGAACAAACCTGGGCGCAGGCAAAATTCGCCTGGCAGCGGCAGACTTCAAGCCCGTGGCTAGCGACCCGCAATTGCCGCCGCTGAAAGCCGTTTTCGATTCCACGCTATTCAGTGACTTGAGCAACGCGGGCATCTTCGACATGGTGTCGAAGAGCCTAGCGCCGCAGGCGACACCGGGTTCCCCCCAGGAGATGGTGCTTGGCCAATGGACGGCGGCTCCGGCCAATGCGTCGATGGTTGCGTTCGGTGCAATTTCAGTTGCCAACGGCCGGCTCGTGGTCTACGGCTGGCTCTTTGATGCGGGCAGTTCGACCAGCCCGCAGGTGCTGGCCCAGCAGTACAACGAAGGGGCGAGCGAAGACATGGCGCGGACCGTTGCGCACCGCTTCGCCGACGCGATCATCCAACGCCTGGGCGGCGGGATTGACGGCATTTGCGAGACCAAGATTTACTTCGTGAGCAACCGCACCGGGTCGAAAGAGATCTGGGTGATGGACTACGACGGAGCCAACCAGCATGCGGTGACGCATCTGGGCACGATCTCGATGTCTCCGCGCATCTCGCCCGACAATTCTCGAGTTGCGTTCTCCTCGCTGGGAAGCCAGGGATGGGCGATTCGCATGTTTTCGCTGGATCTAGGACGGCTGGTAAGCTTCCCGGCGGGTACGGTTGGTCAAACCAACCTTTCCCCAGCGTGGGCACCCGATGGATCGAAGATCTCCTTCTCCTCAGATCGTTCCGGACACCCCGAGATCTGGATTGTCGATGCCAGCGGCGCAAATCCGCGCCGACTTACGTCGTTTGCCCGCGATGTCTCTCCGGTTTGGAATCCGCGTACGGGCACGCAGCTCGCGTGGGTAAGCGGGCGGACCGACGAGCCGCAGATCTACGTCATGGATCAGGACGGCGCCAACGTGCAGCGCTTGACCGACAGCGGATATGCGATCTCACCCAGTTGGTCGCCGAATGGGGCCATGCTTTCGTTCAGTTGGAATCGCAAATACGGCCCCGGTGATCCTGGCGGGCAAGACATTTACGTGATGGACATTGCGAGCAAGAAATGGCTGCAGACAACGCACGAGGCGGGGAACAATGACTTCCCTTCCTGGTCGCCGGATGGCCGACACATTGTCTTCCAGCGTCAGATCGGCCACCGAGTGCAGCTCTGGACGATGCTTGCTGACGGCACTCAAGAGCATCAACTGACCTATGTCGGCGACAATTCAATGCCAAACTGGAGCTGGAAGTGAACTCGTCGCAAAGTTGAGAAAGAGGCCGCCTTCGGCCATCGCGCACAGCGGTAACCGAAGGCGATGATCTATCATTTTAGGGGTGCAAGATCGTGAGACGGCGCTTGGAGTGACAAGAAAACCCGATCGCCCGATACCCTGATCGCAGACTTTTGTTGAAGGAGAATCACTTTGAATCGGTTCCATTTACAGAATCGCCGTTTGGCCTTCGGGCTGCTGATGATCGCCGTAGTTGCGGGCTGCCACAAGAAAACGACCACGCCGCCCCCCGAAGAGACGGCGCCGAGTGCATCAATCGCTCCGCCAACGGCTCAAATCACTGCTTCGCCGACTGTGGTTTCGGCGGGAGATGCTGTGCAACTGTCATGGCGCACCTCGAACGCCTCGCAAGTGTCGATCGATGGGCTTGGCGATGTTCCATCAGTCGGAGTAAAGACCGTGACTCCCTCCGAGTCGACTACCTATCATCTTGTCGCGCATGGCGACGGTGGTTCCGCGGATGCCTCTGCCCGGGTGACGGTGAATGCACCGCCTGCGGTCTCGGTTCCCAGCACCAGTATGAGCGAAGCCGATGAGTTCAAGGCGCGGGTGCAGGACATCTTCTTCGACTACGACGCCTACGATATCCGCGGCGATGCGCAGGCTACGCTCTCGAAGGATGCCGATTTCCTGGTTTCGCATCCCAACATCAAGGTCGTGATCGGCGGCTATTGCGACGAGCGCGGGTCGGATGAATACAACCTGGCACTGGGCCAGAACCGGGCACAGGCAGCAAAGTCCGCTCTGGTGACTGCCGGCGTGGCCGAGGGCCGCATTCGCATTATCAGCTACGGCAAGGAAAAGCCGTTCTGCACTGAGTCGAATGAAGAATGCTGGCAGTTGAACCGGCGAGCCGGATTCACACTCGACAGATAAGGCAGCCAGTACCCTGTAAGCCGGTAGCATCGTCCGTGCGGTCATCGGAATCGAGCTACCGGCTACGGGCAACGGCTCTTTTGTTTGGAACGCGTTCAAGGAAGGTTCACACATGCAAAGATCAGGCGTCACCCGTAGTTGTCTGCTCGCCTCAGCGGTCTTGGGTCTAGTCTTTCTTTCCTCCACGCCGCGCGCACACGCGGCCTCAAAAGAGATCGTGGAGTTGCAAACTCAGGTCCAGCAATTACTGGATATGGTGCAGCGCCTGCAGTCGACGATGGATTCGCGGTTCGGCGTGATGCAACACCTGGCGGAACAGACCGCCGACGCGGCCAATCAGGTGACGGCGACGGTGAACGGGATTCAGCAGAAACTCAACGCGCAGGGTGACGCCGTCGGCGGGAAGGTAGACGCCGTCTCGGGACAAGTGCAGTCTCTGAACGACTCTGTGGACGAGTTGAAGACGAGAGTTGCCAAGCTCGACAAGACAGTGCAGGACCTGCAAGCCCAACTTCAATCGATGCAGTCGCAACCGGCGCCGGCGACGCAACTTCCAGGGACTAGTGGCCCAGCGGGCGGCCCGCCAAGCGCGCAAAGCAACCCGGCGGGTTCTCCGGCGCCGAATGCTCCCATGACGCAACAGGCGCCTCCGCTCCAGGAGACACTGCAGGCAGGCGAGCGAGACTTCGATGCGGGACATTACGACGTAGCCGCCGGAGAGTTTCAAGATGTTGTGCACTATTACCCGTTGGACGACGCTGCGGGGACAGCGCAGTTCTATATGGGCGAAATCGCGTACCAGAAGCAGGATTATGCGCATGCGATCCAGTCGTACAACGCGGTGTTGGAAGGGTTCAGCGGAAATGCCAAGGCGCCGGCGGCGCAACTGCACAAGGGACTGGCACTGCTGGCTGAAGACAAACGAGACGAAGGTGTTCGCGAACTGCGCCTGCTGATTCAGCGTCACCCGCAGACGCCCGAGGCGGCGCGCGCCCGCAGCAAGCTGAATGGAATGGGCGTGAGAATCAACGCGACAAACGCTACAAGGTAAACGGGTTTATAGAGTGGACTGAAAGGCCCGGCGGGATGGATGCGGGGCCTTTTCTATTTGCATTGTAGATTCGCAAGATCCGGGGACTGCGGTGGCGCGAGGGACTGAGGCCTGTATCATCGCATCACGGTTTTTCTCGAATTCATTCGGGACGCATTGCAAACTTGAGCCAGCCAGCCCAACGAAGTCCTGCGCGTGTGTTTGCAGCAGCCTGCATCGTGATTGTGGGCGCGATGCTGGTGGTCGGGATCGTTATTTTCGGCATCGATCGCAACGCAGCGACCAACAAGGACTTTCTGCAGTACTGGAGCGCCGAGCAATTGCTCGCCCATGGCGGGAACCCCTACGACACAGCAGCCACATTGCAACTGGAACGATCGGTGGGGTTCAAGGAGAATCAACCGCTCATCACGCTGAGTCCGCCGGTGGCCTTTTTCTTCGCGCTGCCGTTGGGCTGGGTGAACGCCAACACCGGTCTCATTGACTGGATGCTCCTGCTTTTCGCGTGCATGCTGGCATCGGTCTGGCTTATCTGGCTCATCCAGGGACGCCCCGAAACCCGCTACCACCTGGTCGGCATCTTCTTCCCTCCCGTACTGCGATGCATCATCGCCGGCCAACTGGGAATTTTCTTCCTGCTCGAAATCGCACTCTTTCTTTATCTTGTGAAGTCGCGACCGCTTTTGGCGGGGGCAGCGCTGGTCTTCTGCTCGCTCAAGCCGCATCTGTTTCTGCCCTGTTTCCTGGTGATGCTGCTGTGGTCGGTCTACAAACGCGACTTCCGCATTCTCGCGGGTTTCTTTGCGGCCCTCGCCATCAGTTGCGGGCTCACGCTCTGGCTCGATCACCACATCTGGTCGCAGTACCGGACCATGATGCACGCGAGCGCAATCATGAACCAGTTCCTTCCGACCCTGAGCGTATGGCTGCGTTTTGCTATCGACAAAAACCGCAGGTGGATCGAGTTCGTTCCCGAAGCGGCGGGCTGCATCTGGGCGACGTGGTACTTCTGGACGCGCCGTGACCGCTGGGACTGGACAGATCAGGGGCTGCTTGTGCTGGTCGTCGGCATGGCCTGCTCGCCTTACTCGTGGTACACCGACCAGGCTCTCTTGCTGCCGGCCGTCGTGATTGGATTGACCGCGAGCGAGAAGTCGGTTCGTTCGCTGGCGCTGTTTGCCTTGATTGCAGGGATCGGCGTGGTCGCGATGATGATCGACGCGAAATGGTCGCAGTTGACATCGGGATTTTTCGTCTGGACGGCGTCGGCATGGCTCGTCTGGTATGCATATGCGCGGCATGTAAGACCGCAAGTTGGCGAGTCAGCGAGTTAGCGAGTCGGGAAATGATCGTATCGGTAAGTCAGCGGCTAGCGAGTTAGGAAATGCTTCTCCAATTCTTCAGATCGCGCGAGGGCGAAGCGACGACGAGCTTTTGAGGGAAACGCCGGTGGGATGAAACCGATCGGGTGAGTGGAAATGAACCGGAGACAATTTGTTGGCGGTGCAATTTCGGTGGCAGCTGCCGGCGGACTGTTTCGAACCATCGATGCAGAAGAGGCTCCATCGTCTCTGGCCGCGAAGCTCGCCGACGACCCTCTCCGGCCGCAATATCATCTTTTGCCTCCCGCCAACTGGACCAACGATCCCAACGGCCCCATCTACTAGCAGGGCAAGTACCGCAGACGGCTCCGTTATTGATGCGTTCGTGAACGACCAGACTGCGCGGACCAAGCGCTATTACGCCGGCAGCCGTGCTCAAGACCTGCGGTTGAAGTGGGTGGCGCGAGGGCGGCGCTGGTGAGTTTGTCGGCGTGGGAGCTGGCTCCCATTTCGCGCGACCGGTTGACGACGTGAAAGTGGATCGAACACGAGGACAGAGATTGAGGCTGAAATTCGGCCGGGGCCAAAATGGGTCGAGGTCTTCGAAGATTTCGTATTCCGATCCCTTTCTCATCGAAACGATCCTGG
>Ga0187863_10003354_pt1 | contig 11839 bp, 10 predicted proteins | sample June2016WEW_11_1_FD_132975 | JGI IMG/M metagenome (GOLD analysis project Ga0187863, IMG submission 132975) | Peatland microbial communities from SPRUCE experiment site at the Marcell Experimental Forest, Minnesota, USA - June2016WEW_11_10 | ecosystem: Environmental > Terrestrial > Soil >...
AATGACGGCATGGTCGGCGCCGTACTTTGGGACATGGATGGTACGCTTGTGGATTCCGAGGAATACCATTGGCTTTCGTGGCGGGACACCATGGCGTCCGAAGGAATCGCCATCACGCACGATCAATTCATCAAGACATTTGGACAGCGCAACGATTCCATCCTTCCCCAATGGCTGGGGGTCGGCGCATCGGCTGAGAGAATCCAGCGCGTGGGCGACGCCAAGGAGGAGTTGTATCGGAAGCTGGTGCGGGAGGGTCGCATGGAGCCGCTGCCGGGGGCGCGGGAGTGGGTCGGGCGGCTGCATGAGCACGGTTGGCTGCAGGCTATCGCTTCTTCGGCGCCGCGGGCGAATATCGAGGTGGTGCTGGAAGTGATCGGCATGGCCGGCTTTTTTGAGGCCCTGGTCTCGGCCGAGGATGTTACCGCTGGGAAGCCCGATCCGCAGGTATTTCAGAAGGGCGCGGAGCGATTGGGGATGCCGCCATCGCGCTGCATTGTGGTTGAAGACGCTGTTCCGGGCGTGGAAGCGGCCCGCCGGGCGGGGATGCGCTGTATTGGTGTGAGCCGCAAGGGATTGCTGGCTGCCGATATTGTCGTGCAGTCGCTCGAGGATCTCAGGCCGGATGCGTTCGAAGATTTAGGCCGCGGATGAACGCCGATGAACGCGGATTCTGACCCGAAAGCCATATACAATTGAGAAAGAGCAGTCGATGAAAGGTTTGCACGCTTTTCGGGTTTTAACGTCAGCTTGTTGTAGGGATGGCGTCGGCACTTTACAGTCTTGAGACAGTGATGAGCGAACGGGGTGTTCCGTCCCAACTCGACGCCAGTTTGCAGTCCACGCAAGAGCTGCAAAACCGCTTTGTTTCTGAGAACTTACGGCGAATTTTCCTGCTGATTTACCGGATTGTCGGGAACGTTGCGGACGCGCAGGATCTTACCCAGGAAGCCTTCATCAAAGCGCTGCAGCGCCAGGACCAACTGAAGGACATCGAAAAAGCCGCGCATTGGTTATCCCGAATCGCAAGCAATACCGCCATCGATTTTCTACGGCGCAACGGTAAGGTCAACTTTTGCGAGATTGACAGTTTGGTTGATCCGCTGAGCGAGCCTTCGGAGAGTCCGGAACAGGCTGTGCTGCGTACCGAGCATCGCGCCTACCTGGAGCAAGGGCTCACTTGTCTGACCGAGCGGGAACGAACGGCCTTGCTGCTGCGCGATGTGGAAGGCCTGCCGGCCGATGAAGTGGCCGAACAGATGAACTGTTCGAAAGCCACGGTGCGGTCGCACATCGCGAATGCCCGCATCAAATTTCGCCGGTATATGGACCGGGGACGCAAGACGCTTGGGAAGAAGGTCTAAGATGAAACATCCCAATCAAGTCCAATTGGCATTGTGGTCCGGCGGAGATCTGGGACCCTGGGACCGGTGGCGCACTGGCCGGCATGTAGCCGGATGCGCGAGCTGCGCAAGCGAAGTGCAGGCACTGCGGGCTGCGCGAGAGCAGATCCGGGAAGTGACCGCGGAGCTGCCGGAAAATCTGAATTGGAACCAACTGGCTGAAGAGATGTCGGCCAATGTCCGCGTGGGCCTGGCGGCGGGCGAGGCGATTGCTCGCTTCGACAAACCTGCGTTGTCCGGCCGGCCTCGGCTGGGATGGAACGCTGCCATGGTGGTGATCTGCGCGACAGTGGTGTTCGGGGCGGCGTTCTGGATCAATCTCCCGCGGCCGCAGATGGATCATCTGCTTTCCGCGCTCGGTCGCGTCCGGACGGAGCGGCTCGGAAAGCTAGTGCAGCATCCCGCGGCGGCGACGGAAGACGTGATGTTGGAAGCTTCTTCTTCGTCGCTCGACCTGAGCCAGAACGGCCGTACGCTATCGCTGATGCATCCACACTCGGACGCTGTTACGGTTTCGGTGAGTATGCGTGGTTCGGTGGGCGTCCGTTACGTCGACGCGGACACAGGTCAGGTTACGACCAACAAGGTGTATGATGCGGAGCAGTAATCTTCTACCGGTTTTGTTATGCACCGCGTCCTTCGCGGGAGTGCTTCCGAGGATTGACCTGCCCAAGGATTCTCCGGTTGCCGTGATTGCGTCCGATTATGGCGAATCCAGCGAGACGGCGCGCGGCGGCGCGATGCTGCTGGATTTGCACGCCGCGCTCACGCTGCGTAACTCTTCGCAACGCAGGATTCGCGGCATCACGTTTTTGGTGACGGCGCAGGAAGTGACGCCGTGCGGCAAAGGTTCGGTGACGTTTACCTGTTTGGACGTCGGCCCGTTCGAGACTTTCCCAGCGCACGTGGATTTGCGGCTGCTGCGGCCGCTGCAGGCTTCGTCGAGTGGCGTGCCGGTTCAAATCGGCCTGGATGGCGTGTTGTTCGACGATCTGAGCTTTTACGGCGCGGACAAATTAGGTTCACGGCGCACGCTGACGCTGAGTGAATTCGAGGCGCGGCGCGACCGGAAATATTTCAAATCGCTGGTGGCCGAGGGTGGTCCGGAGCGGTTGCGGCGCGAGATCCTGGATAGCATGACGCATTCGGCCGACCGTCCCACTCTGGACGTTCAAATGGTGCGTGGCGGCCGCGCGACTAATTTTGAGCCGGAAAAGCAGGTGCAGTTTGCATTTTTGCGGCTACCCGATTCACCCGTAGATCCGATGGGCGGCATGGCTCGCATCGCGGGCAACGAAGCGCGGGCGCCGCGCCTGGAGGTAAAGAACCGCTCCGATCGTCCTATACGGTATCTGGAAATCGGCTGGATTCTGGAGGATCACGGCGGGCGTCAGTTCCTGGCGGGATCGGTACCGGCGGAGTTGAATCTGGCGCCGGGGCAGAAGAGCCAGATTCTGGAAAACGCCACGCTGAAGTTTCCCACGCGCGGTGGAGCGCCGCTAGTGATTGAGGGGATGACCGGTTTTGTGTCGAGCGTTGAATTCGCCGACGGCACGCTCTGGATCCCCAGCCGTGCGGATCTGGGTACGCCGCAATTACAGCGCGTGATGGCGCCGTCCGATGAGGAGCAACGGCTGATTCAGATTTATCGCAAGAAGGGGCTGCAGGGGTTGATTGCGGAGTTGAATAAGTTCTGAAAACTCGGGCTCAGAGTGCAGTGCATTGTCGGGTGCTGCCGGGTTCGATTCCGCCCAAAGGCGAAGCAGATTGAGGTCGGCGAAATTGAGCGCCCGCTATCAGTCGCCAAATACCATTCGCCCCAATTGATCGCCCAGGCGCTTGACCTCGTCGGGGTCCGTGGCGCTACGGAAACGCTCAGCCAGATTAAAGAATTCCTGTTGCTTGTGTTTCTCGGCTTCCATCCCGCCCGCGATCAGGTCAACGAGTACCTTGTTCGCGCTCAGTCTACGCGCCTTCGCCAAGTTTCGAACCTGAGTGGCAACGTTCGCCGGTAAACTGATACTTTGCCGGACAGTTTTGCTGCGGGTTCTCATATCAATGTGCACAAAATGGTGCGGTCCAGCACGGGCTCCCTTACGGTCGCGGTTCGGTAACCCCGTCGAGCAGGCGCAGGATCAGGCGCAGCGGAATTCCTACCCACTCCGGACGTTCCATAAGTTCGCGGGCCACCTCTTCCAGAGCCTCCTCCATCAGGTAAACATCCAACAGCAGGCGGACATCGGCGTCGTTCTGGAGGTGTAACGCGCTCGGGTCCGCGTTCTCTAAGTAGCTTTTCAAGAACATCGCGCTCACCCAATCGCGCCAGTAGCCGGCCCAAAATTCGAGCGCGGGCGTGGTTTCGGGGCGGCGCGTGACGCCGGGGACTTGATCGAACAGAACGGCGTGAGCCGCATACTCGAACGAGACCAGCAGGCTCGCAACATCCCGCAGCGGTGGCCGTTTGATCCGGCGCTCGCTCAAAGGCCGATCCGCGCGGCCGCCAAAACCGACGAAGACAAAATCCTTGCCGGTGTGGAGAATCTGTTCCAGTCGCAGGTCGTCATGCAAACGGATGCGCGTGGCGGGAACTCTTCGCTCGGGAACAGGGCGGAAGAAGCGCCGGATCTGTTCCTCTTTTTCGACGAGCTTTTGCGCTTCGCCCTGAGCAGCGGCAGGCAAGCTCGCCAATTGCTGCCGCAGAAGTTGAAGAGTCTGCGTGGTGAGACCGAGCATGCCGTGATAGAAGGCTTGCCGGGCGTGATCGGTGAACTGCTCGGGTGCGAACAACGGATCAGTCGGGTCGGAGCTGAGCGCCTGATGCAACTCGCCGGTCCGGCGGCCCAGCAACTGCGCCGAATCCGCGTAGGTGCCAATTAACTCGTGAACGCGCTGCGGGAAATCCGCGCGCGATAAATCCAACGGATGCCGGCTCTCGCCGGGCGGAATGTGTTCCGATTCGTGACGGGTGAGCGCGCCTTCGAAGAACTGGCTCAACGCATCCAGCGTGTATCTCCAGGCATTGCCCTGGTTCTGGACGAAGCCATGCAGCACGGCGACGCTCATCGTTCCGTCGAGTTGGCCGCGATACTCGATGGTGCCGGTAAGCGGCGCAGCGTACGGGAAGTTTCGTTCCGTCAGGAACGCGCCCATCTCGATCTCGGGGTGAATGCCAGGTTCGATGCGGCGATAAATCTTGAGGATGAAGCGGTCGCCGAAAACGATCGACGTGTTGGTTTGTTCCGCACTGAGGACCGTGGGTGCGAGATCCGGATGGCGCTCACCCCAGGCTTTGCGAAATGCGCGATTGTGGGACCCGATCAACTCGCCGGCGCGCCCACGGAATCGCCGTCTTCTGGCGACGGCCCCCAGCAGCGCGTCACCGAACGCGGGGTTCCAGACGGCGCTGTAGAGAACGCCCTCCTGGCCGCTGGGATCTCGCAAGCGCATCACCGAGACGTCGGATAGCTTCGCCTTCACTTGTTCGGCTGCGTCTCCGGCCGCGACAGAACCAGGCAAGAGGTAAATCTCCGGATCGCCCTCTGTGTACTCGATCCGCGCCAGCAGAATTTGGGATGCGGTGTCGGTAATTGTCAGCGTATCCAGGACATCAATGGAACGGATGGCCCGATTCTTTCCCAGGAACCAGCGGCGCGTCTTCAGGAAATCCGGCAGCATGCGGAGCAGCACCGCCAAACTTCTCCCCTGGAACACTTCGTCAAACGAATTCACTGACACAAGCGGAAGGCTGGGTTGGCCGGCTTCGCTGGGCACGGATTCCTGGCGGACTTGCCTGGATTCGAGCGACAGCCAATAAAAACTGAGAGCGCCGAGCGTGAGCAGGTAAGGCTGATCGCCAATGGGTGGAAATTCGGTGCGCCCGAAAATCTCCACCGGGGTCATTCCCTTGCTCTGGGTGAGATCCAACTCAACGTGCTGAGGAAAGCGCGAAAGGTTGGCGACCACCAAAATCGTTTCGTTTTGATAGCGGCGATAGTAGGCCAGCACTTTGCGGTTGGAAGGACGCAGAAACTCCAGCGTTCCCCGGCCGAACGCCTTGAATTGCTTGCGCTGCTGGATCACATGCTTCATCCACCACAGCAGCGAATGTGGATTATCCTGCTGCGCTTCTACGTTGACCGATTCGTAGTGGTATTGAGGATCGATAGTAATAGGTAGATAAAGCTTCTGGGGGTTGGCGCGTGAAAACCCGGCGTTGCGGTCCGCGCTCCACTGCATAGGAGTGCGGACGCCATTGCGGTCGCCCAAATAAATGTTGTCGCCCATGCCGATTTCGTCGCCGTAGTAAATCACCGGCGTGCCGGGCAGCGAGAAGAGCAGCGCGTTCATTAGCTCGATTTTGCGGCGATCGTTTTCGAGCAGCGGGGCTAAACGGCGGCGAATCCCGAGATTGATGCGCATCCGCCGTTCCTGCGCGTAGACACGATACATGTAGTCGCGCTCTTCGTCGGTGACCATTTCGAGGGTCAACTCATCGTGGTTTCTCAGAAACAAGGCCCACTGGCTGGCGGGGGGGATTGGAGGCGTCTCCTGCAGAATTTCGAGAACCGGAAAGCGGTCCTCCATGCGGATGGACATGAACATGCGTGGCATCAGCGGAAAGTGGAACGCCATGTGGCATTCGTCGTCCGCTCCGAAGTAGGCGATGGCGTCTTCAGGCCATTGATTGGCTTCCGCCAGCAGCACCCGGTCTTTATATTTCGAATCGATGTGGGCGCGCAGTTGCTTGAGATACTCGTGCGTCTCGGGAAGGTTCTCGCAGTTGGTGCCGGCTCGCTCGAATAGATAGGGAACGGCATCCAGCCGGAATCCGTCGACGCCCAGGTCGAACCAGAAATCGATCACTTCGAGCACCGCCTCGCGTACATAGGGGCTGTCGTAGTTGAGATCGGGCTGGTGCGAATAGAAGCGATGCCAGAAGTACGCCTTGGCGACCGGGTCCCAGGTCCAGTTGGAGGTTTCGAAATCTTTGAAGATAATGCGCGCGTCGGGGTATTTGTCCGGCGAGTCGCTCCACACGTAGAAATCGCGCCAGCGGCTGCCGGGCGGGGAACGGCGCGCGCGCTGGAACCAGGGATGCTGATCGGAGGTGTGATTCAGCACCACTTCGGTGATCACGCGAATGCCCCGGCGGTGCGCTTGTTTCAAAAAGGTCTGAAAGTCGCGGAGCGTGCCGTAGGAGGGGTGAACATCGGTATAGCTTGATATATCGTAGCCGTCGTCACGCCAGGGGGAAGGAAAGAAGGGCAGCAGCCAGATGGTGTTGACGCCGAGATCCTGCAGGTAATCGAGCTTTCGCGTGAGCCCGCGGAAATCGCCCATGCCGTCGTCCTTGCTGTCATAGAACGCGCGTACGTGGAGTTCATAGATGATCGCGTCCTTGTACCACAGAGAGTCGGGGTCGAGTCCGGAGGTGAGGTCGTTGCTGGCCACTCCTTTTTCTATTGTGCGACAGAATACCAGGTTCCGACAGGGAGGGATGGACGCTCTACAGGTACTCTGGTATTAGCTGATCATGTTTCCAATTGTTCAAAATCGCGCTGCGGCGCTCGATCCGGTGTGCGGCATGCGCGTGGATCCCGAGCATGCGGCCGGGAAGTCAATCTACCAGGGCCAAAGCTATTATTTCTGCTCGGCCGGGTGCCGGGTGAAGTTCGAGGGCGATCCGGAAAAATATTTGCATCCTGGGGCCCAGCCTGAGCCGATGCCCCGGGCGGCTGCCGCGATCGAATACACGTGCCCGATGCATCCCGAAGTCCGCCAGATTGGGCCGGGGTCGTGCCCGAAATGCGGTATGGCGCTGGAGCCTTCCACGTTCACCGCCGCGACGCTCGACGAAGTCAATCCGGAATACAAGGCCATGCTCCGAAGATTCTGGTTCAGTGTTCCGCTGGCCGCGGCGCTGGTGGCGATGATGTATCTGGGTGCGCACTCGGGCTGGCTGGAGTTGGCGCTGGCCACTCCGGTAGTTTTGGGGGGCGGATGGCCGATCTTCGAACGCGGTTGGGCGTCCATTCGAACGCGCAGTTTGAACATGTTCACGCTGATCGCGCTAGGCTCCGGAACAGCGTATCTGTATAGCGTGGTCGCAACAATGGTTGCAATCTTGGCACCGGGGATTTTTCCGGCATCCTTCCGTGAACATGGCATCGTGGCCGTTTATTTCGAGCCGGCTGCGGTGATCATTGCGTTGGTACTTTTGGGACAGGTGTTGGAACTGCGGGCGCGCAGCCAGACCAGCAGCGCTATCAAATCCCTGCTGGGTCTCGCTCCGAAAACAGCGCGGAGAATCCAGATGGATGGTACCGAGGCGGATGTGCCGATCGAGCATGTGAATGTTCGAGACCGGCTGCGGGTGCGCCCCGGCGAGCGGATTCCCGTGGATGGCGTCGTTGAAACGGGTTCAAGTTCGATAGACGAATCTATGATCAGCGGCGAGCCCATCCCGGTTGAAAAAACTGCTGGCAGCCGAGTGATTGGCGGCACCGTAAACGGAACGGGCGCGTTCGTGATGATTGCTGAACGGGTGGGCGCGGAAACATTGCTGGCTCGCATCGTGAAAATGGTGAGCGACGCCCAGCGCTCCCGGGCGCCGATTCAACGCCTGGCCGACGCTGTGGCTGCCTGGTTTGTGCCGGCCGTGGTCGTGGCTGCGGTTGTCACTTTCATCGCGTGGGCGTGGTGGGGGCCGGAGCCTCGCATGGCGTATGCGCTGGTGAACGCTGTCGCGGTGCTGATCATCGCCTGCCCCTGCGCGCTTGGTTTGGCGACTCCGATGTCGATCATGGTTGCCACCGGGCGAGCGGCACAGGCCGGCGTATTGGTGCGCAATGCGGAGGCGCTCGAAGTGCTTCAGAAAATCGACACCTTGGTCATCGATAAAACGGGAACGCTCACGGAAGGGAAACCGAGGCTGGTTACGGCCGGCGATCCGGAAATGTTGCGGCTGGCTGCAAGCGTGGAGCGGGCCAGCGAGCATCCGCTAGCGGCCGCGATTGTCGCGGGAGCGATGGAGCGAGGATTAAGGCTATCCGAAGCGGGCGATTTCCAAAATCTCCCGGGGCAGGGAGTTTCGGGCGTGGTGGACGGCCATCGTGTTGAAGTTGGAAAGAATGCTTCGCCGGATTGGCTGAAGCGCGCCGCTGAACTGCAGAGGGATGGTCAGACGGTGGTATTTGTATCCATCGACGGCCAACCGGCCGGCATGTTGGGAATCACCGACACCATCAAACCGTCCGCGCGGGAAGCGATCGAGCGCCTGCATCATGATGGCATCCGGATTGTGATGCTGACCGGCGATAACGCAGTGACGGCCGGGGTGGTGGCTCGAAAGTTAGGGATCGATGAGGTGCGCGCGGAGGTGCTGCCGGATGGGAAGGCCGAGGTAGTTGCTGAACTTCAGGCTCAGGGCCGTCTGGTGGCAATGGCGGGCGACGGCATCAACGACGCGCCCGCGCTGGCTCGCGCGCAGGCCGGGATTGCTATGGGCACGGGAACGGACATCGCCATGGAGACTGCGGCGATCACGCTGGTGAAAGGCGATCTCGGCAGCATCGTCCGCGCCCGCGCGTTGAGCCAGGCCACCATGCGCAATATCCGGCAGAACCTGTTCTTCGCATTTTTCTATAACATTATTGGCGTGCCGGTAGCGGCCGGGATTCTGTATCCATTTTTCGGCCTGCTGTTGAGCCCGGCCATAGCCAGCGCTGCCATGACCTTCAGCTCAGTCTCGGTGATCGCGAATGCGCTGCGGCTGCAAAGGCTCAAGCTGTGATCGATCTGCATACGCACACCAACGAATCCGATGGCAGCTGCACGCCGCTGGAGCTGGTAGACCGCGCGCTCGCGATAGGCCTGCAGGCGCTCGCGATATCGGATCACGATACATTCTTGGGCTACGATCAAGCGCTGGAACCGGCGCGGGCTTACGGACTGGATCTGGTGTGCGGCATTGAGCTGAGCGTCCGGATGAACCGTGATAAACGGCGCACGGTCCACGTGCTGGCATATTTTCTGCGCTCCGCGCCCACTGCGGAATTCCGCGGCTGGGTGGGTGAACTGCTGGCCTCGCGTCGCGAACGGAATCTTAAGCTAGTGGCCAAGCTGCAATCCATGGGAGTCGCGATCGAGTTGAGCGAGGTGGAACGATTCGGGCGGACACTAACTGGCCGGCCGCATTTCGCGCGCGTGCTCATCCAAAAAGGATACGCGGCCGATTATGACGATGCATTCCGCAGGTACTTCGGCGAAACGGGTCCGGCTTTTGTGGAGCGCCACGGTCCGGAGATTAGCGAGGCCGCTGCACAAGTGGCCGCGGCGGGCGGTTTGGCGGTGCTGGCGCATCCGATTCGGCTGGGCATCCGCGATGCCAGCGCCGAGGAAGCTTTGATCCGGGACTTGAGGGACGCTGGATTGGGCGGCATCGAGGTGTATCACTCCGACCATTCGCCTGACGATGTCCGGCGCTATGCTGAGATCGCAAAGAAGTACGGGCTGGCGGTGACAGGCGGGTCCGATTTTCACGGCGATGCGAAACCGGATATTGCGCTGGGCACCGGGCGGAATGGGAATCTGGATATTCCGAAGTCCGTGCTGGACGTATTGCGGCAGTAGTAAGCTGGTATCGATGGGAGGCCCAAATGGCACCGGAAGAAAAAATCGACTGGTCACAATGCCCCTTGGCCGAATTCAACCCACGCATACAAAGCGGCGCACCTGTGCTCAGAGGCACGCGTATGCCCGTCAGCGCGATTATCGATAACTTCGACCATGGGCTAAGCGTGACCGAAATCTCGGAGCAGTTCGAGATACCGCCGGATCGTGCGCAGGCGATTCTGGCTTATGCGCAGAGTCATCGCGTTGCGCATCCTGTTTGACAACAACGTCCCGGTGGGCGTCCGACGATTCCTGGTGGGGCATGAAGTCCGCACAGTGGTGGAAATGAACTGGCCTCCGCAGTTGGAAAACGGGGATCTTCTCAAAGCAGCCGAGGTGGAGGATTTCGACGTGATGGTTACGTCCGATCAAAACATCTTGTATCAGCAAAATCTGACGGGCCGGAAACTTGCGCGTTCGTGGTTCTCGGATCGAACATTTGGCCGATAGTCCGCGCCCATCGAGCGGTGATCGCGGCCAAAGTCGACAGCGCAACGCCGGGAAGTTATGAATTCGTCGAGATGCCGCTCCCGCCAAGGAGTGGCCAGGTGCTCCGGTGAGAAACGGGTGAGAATCACGCGGACTATGCGGAGTTGTGGGTTGCCTGTGTCACACTGAATTTCATATGCCGATCTGGTTGAATGAAGCGGACGTCCGTGCTGCGCTTTCGATGGCGGGACTGATTGAGACGATGGAAGCGGCGCTGGCATCATTTTCGGCTGGCGCGGTTAAGCAACCGGTGCGGACCGTGATCGAAGCGCCAGGCGGATTTTTCGCATCCATGCCGGCGTATCTCGGATCCACGCCTGCCATGGGCGCGAAACTGGTGACGGTGTTCCACGATAATCCGAGCCACGGATTGCCGACGCATCTGGCCACCATCGTGCTGTTGGATCCCGCCACCGGCAATTTGCTCGCGATCCTGGATGGGCGATTCATTACCGAAGCGCGGACCGCGGCTGTCTCGGCCGTCGCCACGCGCTATCTTGCGCGAGAGGACGCGGCCGTGCTCGCCATCATCGGCTCAGGCGTGCAGGCTCGCAGTCATTTGGAAGCTTTGTCGCTGGTTCGAAAGTTCACCGATGTTCGTTGCTGGAGTCCTTCGGCTGCGCACGCTGGGAAGTTCGTAGCAGAATCGAAGGGATATCCGGTGCGCGTCGTGGAGAGCGCGCAGACGGCCACGCGCGGCGCGGATGTCGTCGTGTTAGTTACCGCATCGCCTACTCCGGTGATCGAGGACAGTTGGGTGAAGGCTGGGGCGTGCGTAATATCGGTGGGCGCGTGCCGTCCGAATCAACGCGAAATGGATCCGGCTCTCGTGGCTCGTGCACGGCTGATAGTAGATTCACGCGCGGCCGCGCTAAAGGAATCTGGCGACGTGGTGCAAGGGATTCTCGAAGGCCGGTTCAGCGAGGGTCACATCGCGGCTGAGCTCGGGCAAGTTGTTGCGGATCCGAAGCTCGGACGCCGGGATGCGAGCGAGATCACCATCTTCAAATCGTTGGGCCTCGCAGTGGAGGATGTGGCGGCTGCCAATCTCGCTTACCGGCGAGCGACGGAATCGTCCAGGGGCGTGGCCATTGGCTGAATCTTACGACGTTTTCGTGATTGGCGCGGGCGTTTTTGGCGCCTGGACGGCGCACCGGCTGCAACGCACCGGCCGTTCCGTTGCGTTGCTGGACGCCTATGGCGCAGGGAACAGCCGGGCGAGCTCCGGCGGCGAAACGCGCATCCTGCGAATGGGGTATGGCCACGAGGAGATC
>Ga0187863_10003355_pt1 | contig 11838 bp, 11 predicted proteins | sample June2016WEW_11_1_FD_132975 | JGI IMG/M metagenome (GOLD analysis project Ga0187863, IMG submission 132975) | Peatland microbial communities from SPRUCE experiment site at the Marcell Experimental Forest, Minnesota, USA - June2016WEW_11_10 | ecosystem: Environmental > Terrestrial > Soil >...
CTCTTCAGAATCGAGACCAGCACGCCGCGGCGGCCATCTTGGCGCACGATGTTGGTCTGCACCTGGAAGCCGTCACTCACGCTCGCCACGTCGCGGAGATAAATCGTCGTGCCATTCGCCTGTTTGAGCGGGATATTCGCCAGAGCATCAACGGTTCGAGGTGAGCCGTTGGTCCGCACATCGTATTCCGACTGGCCGATCTTGATGGTGCCCGAAGGCATGACTACACTCTGCAGCGCCAATGCGTTCAACACATCGCCGGGAGCGACGCCTTTAGATTGCATCGCGGCCTGGTCCATATTGATCGTGATCTGCCGCTGCTTGCCGCCGTAGGGAGATGGCACCACCGCGCCCGGAACGGTAATGAGCTGCGTGCGGATAAAGTTCGTCGCGTAGTCGTTCAACTGCGCCTCGGAAAGGCCCTCACCTGAAATTCCAAGCTGCAGGATAGGCACGCTCGAAGCTGAGAAGTTAATGATCTGCGGAGGCAACGTGCCGGGAGGAAGCTGCCGCACCAAGTACTGCGATGCCGCGGTAACCTGCGCGTTGGCCGTATCTAGCGACGCTCCTGGTTGCAGAAATACCTTTACGATCGCTTCGCCGTTATAGGTCGTCGACTCGATATGCTGGATATTGTCGACCAACGTCGTGAGAGCCTTTTCGTAAGGCGACGTCAAACGCCCTTCGAGTTCTTCAGGGTTGAGGCCGGTATACGTCCAGCCGATCGAGACGACCGGAATATTGATGTTGGGAAAGATGTCGGTCGGCGTGCGGAGGATGACAACCGGCGCGGCGATGAGAATCAACAGCGCGAGCACGATAAATGTGTAAGGCCGGTTGAGTGCAACTTTGACGATCCACATACAGTCCTTTTCCGGTCACTCGCTGCCGCGATCGCGGCGTAGCTTACCTTCTTCGGCGTTGCGACACGATGGGCATGCGCCCGACAAGTTCTCAAGCACGATTCGTGCCATTCCATTTCTCCTCTTGTTTCACCAGCCTGAGGCCGCAAACCCCTGCGGCAGTTGTTGCCGCTGTCAGATGGCCGACATGAGGTGACGAGTCGTGTCGATGCCATACATCTAATATGCGACCGCGCTTGCAACGTAGGATCCAACGGCTCTCGCAACCTGCATCGCTGTGCGGGGAAGTAAGACAGGAGCCAAACGTACTGGGACTGTCCTCACGACCTCCCGATAAGGATGCCAGTAATGAACACGAGCGCTCCGCCCAGTCCCACCTGCATTGCTGCGGTGAACACTGGCGTATCCATGAACCGGTGTCGCACCCATGTGATGATCCCGAGTTCCACAAGGACGACGCCAATCGCAATCCCCAACGCAAATTGAAAATCCTGGATAATGAAAGGGAGAGTATGGCCAATGCCACCCAACGTCGTCATGGCGCCGCAAATCAGACCGCGCGCCCACGGGTGTCCGCGTCCCGTAAGACTTCCGTCATCAGATAGCGCTTCCGCAAAGCCCATGCTGATGCCGGCTCCTAACGATGCCGCCATCCCGACGAGAAATGCGTCCCAGCTGTTCTTCGTCGCCATAGCCGCAGCGAAGACCGGGGCCAATGTTGAAACTGAGCCATCCATCAATCCCGCCAAACCGGGCTGCACGATCTGCAGAACAAACAGCCTGCGACGCGCCTTGTCTTCATCTTCCTTTACATCCGGACGCAGGTTTTCTTCGGTCAGTTCCTGAGCGCGATCTTCATGCGTGCGTTCCTCCTGCGCGAGATCGTCCAGAAGCTGGCGCACAGTGGCGTCCTGCGCACGTGCTGCGGCGCTCTCATAGAATCTGCGCGTTTCAACTTCAATAGCGCTCGCCTGCTTGCGAACGGTGTCCAGCCCCAATGGACGCACCAGCCATACCGGTGTGCGCTGGACGAATCCTTTTACGTCCTGCCGGCGAATCAGGGGTATGTGGTCGCCAAACTTCTGTCGATAGAGCTCGATCAGGCGACGGCGGTGTTCTGACTCTTCCTTGCGCATGCTGTCGAACACCGCAGCCGAACCGGAATAATCCTGGCGCAGTCCTTCAAAAAAGTCTGCATACACGCGCTCGTCTTCCTCTTCCAGGGAAATAGCCAAAGCGAGAATCTCGCGTTCTGACAGTTCTTTGAAGTTTTTCATCGTGCTCCTCGAACAGGTCTTTGCACGATGCATGCCATTCGGCTTCTCTTTTGGAATCATCGGCCACATGGCGCAGGCGGTCCGACCTTCGCACTTGGAGCCGAAGGCTGACACCGACCCGACGAATCGGCCCCATGGAGATCGATCACATCTCATTGCATGGGCATGGTCGCGACTTGTAGCGGAAATGCCACATCAATTCAGATGAGAGTCGCGGCTGAGATTCGCTCGATCGGCCTCTTTCGGCTTCTTGATTGATCTGCAGTCCCGCAAGACCCTGACCGGCGCGGCTTCCGTAAATTTGAGCGAGAGATCATCTGGAATGCATTACAGGAACGCCGGGGCTCGAGCTTGTGCTCATCGCCGCAGTGGATTTTGGCCGGGACACCAGGATAGGCAAAATCATCGAGACTGCCATGATCCCGGCAATCACATGGAGTCCGCTTGTATAAGATCCGCTGCTCTGCCGCATGTGGGCGATCAGCAGCGGTCCAAAGGCGCTCGCAGACCCCCATGCCGTGAGCATGAGCCCGTAGATCGGCCCAACATTCTTCGATCCGAAATAGTCAGCTGCAAAAGCCGGCATGGTTCCGAAGCCGCCCCCGTAACACATGAGGACGATGAATGCGAGGACAGCAAGAATCGCTGCCGAAGACATCGCCGGAAATATCCAAAAAAGGCTGATCTGCAGCAGGAACATCGTGACGAAGGTCCATCGCCTGGTGATTGCGTCGGAGATCCAGGCCCAAAAGATTCGGCCTACTGCGTTACCAATGCTGGCAACACCAACCATTCCTGCCGCAGCTACTGCGCCGACTTTTGCAATCTCCTGGAACATCGGGGATTCCTGCGAAATGATCGAGATGCCTGCCGAGGTATTCAGGAACAGGAGCGCCCAGAGCGCCCACCACTGCCACGTCTTAAGAGCGCCGCCAAGCGTGTAGTCCATTGCCGCACGTTGTTTGGTTTGTGTTGTGCTAGGGACCCACCCTGCAGGCTTCCACCCATCGGGCGGGTTTTGCATGAAATAGCCGGTGGCCATGGTAATCACAAGATACCCGATGCCAAGATAGGCGAATGTCTGCAAAACACCGACGCTTTGAATTAGACGCGTAGCCACAGGCGCAGTGACCAGGGCTCCAGCGCCAAAGCCGCCAACGGCAATGCCGGTGATCAGACCCCTTCGATCGGGAAACCACTTCACGAGCACCGCAATGGGAACGATGTAGGCGAATCCAACGCCGACTCCGCCGATAACTCCATAACTCAGATAAAGCCACCACAGTTTGTTGGCCGAAAAACTTGCCAGAAAGACGCCGAGTCCGTAGAGGAACCCGCCGGTGAGCGCGACAACGCGCGGCCCTTTCCGATTCAGCCACAGCCCGCCGAAGAAACAGGCGACCCCAAGGACAAAAATTGAGACTGTGAAAGTAAAGGTTACTTCCTCGATTGACCAATGAAATTGTCTTGCCAGGGGAATCCGGAAGACGCTCCAGGCGTAAACCGCACCAAGAGCCATTTGCATCAGGAAGCCAGCTACTGCTAGCCCCCAGCGATTTGTATTCGACATAAACTCCTCTCAATCTGTGACTTGGCTGCGCCTTTATTTGCAGCCGCCTCGCAACTTGATTTGGTTGCCAAGTGATTCCAGGAACTTGTTCAAGAGAGCCATACTTCGCCGCAGTTCCTTATGGCTGAACTGGAACAAAAGCGAGAATAGGCCAGGCGGCTCAATAATCGGCTTTTCATAACATCCCAATGTTTCGCCGACTGCCACGGCTACACTCTGCAGCACATCTGGATTGATGGCCCCCAGTATCTTGCCGAGGATGATGGCGTTGCGGATTGCACGGATCGCTTCGTCAGACTTGGTTGCGTCCACCGCCGTCTCAATCAACTTGTCGCTTGCTCCCAGTGCTCCGCGCAACAGTTCGAACACACCGTGTTCGTGCAGCTTTCCGAGTAACTCGTAGGAATCGAGCAACGCCTCCGCGTGTTCAATTGGCGCCTGGTTTAGGCGCCTGCGCAATTCCTCACGCGGATCGCGGGGCGATAATTCAAGAGGGATAGGTCGGGCCATCTTTCTTCTCCTTCCTTGAAGTCATGGTCTGGCGTTCTGGATTTGAACCAGGTGATCGCCCGGTTGGCGATAATCCTTGCGCTTCCACTTACGTTCTACCTCGACGCCTGTCTGCGGGGTCGGATGTCCGTGGCGGGAGTTAGTGCGCGGCAACGGATCCTCGCCGATCTCTCCCAACACCCGGAGTTGGACGGAAGTTTCCTTGTAAGCGGGAGTGTGGGTTACTTTGTCGGTATGGCTGCTCGTGAGACGGTTAACAGCCTCGTCCGTAGAGTTCATGGGCATATACAGCTCTTTACCCTGCACTCTTGTGGTGATGACTGCCTGTGCCTTCACCTTGCCATAGCGTGAAGTCAACTGCACCCAGCTTCCGGTCTGGATGCCGCGCTCGCCGGCAAGATCAGGCGATACTTCCACAAAGGTGCACGGCGTCTTTTCGCGAATGCCTTCGGTCCGATACGTCATATTGCCTTCATGGAAATGTTCCAGAAGGCGGCCGTTGTTCAGGTGGAGGTCATACTGGGCATCCTGCTGGTCGGTTGGCTCCGACCAGGGAACAGGGTAAAACCTTGCCTTGCCGTCGGGAAAATAGAAGTTCTTTGTGTACAGCAATGGTTGATCGCTGCCATCCTCCGCAACGGGCCACTGCAGTGTCTTATAACCTTCCAGGCGCTCGTATGTGACGCCGGCAAACAGCGGAGTAAGTGCCGCAATCTCGTCATAAATCTGAGAAGGATGCTCGTACTTCCAGCCTGCGCCCAGCCGGTTAGCGATGTCCTGAATAATGATCCAGTCGGGACGGCTTTCTCCAAGAGGCTCAAGAGCCTGGTAGAGACGCTGGATGCGCCGCTCTGTACTGGTAAAGGTTCCTTCCTTTTCCAAGCTTGGGCTGGCGGGCAGAATCACGTCCGCAAATTGGCAAGTCTCACTGAAGAAGATCTCCTGAACAACAAAGAAGTCGAGCTTCGTCAGCGCATCCCCGACGAAATTGGCGTTGGAATCGACCAGGCTCATCTCCTCGCCGAAAAGGTACATCGCCTTGAGCTTGCCTTCGTGAATGGCGTCGATCATCATGTGGTTGTCGAGGCCCGGCTTGGGCGGCAACTGAACATTCCATGCTTTTTCAAACTTGGCCCGGATCGCCGGATCGGCTACTTCCTGGTAGCCGGGAAAGAAATTCGGCATGGCGCCGTGGTCGCTCGCGCCCTGCACGTTATTGTGTCCGCGCAAAGGATACGAGCCTGTACCCGGCTTCATGTAATTGCCGGTCGCGAGCAGGAGATTAGAGATAGCCGTTGAGGTGTCAGAACCCATAGAGTGTTGCGTCACGCCCATCGCCCAGAGAATGCAGACCCCGTTTGCCTCCGCGATCATATGAGCAACTTTGGTCAGTGTCTCTTTCGGAAGTCCGCACCTCTCGCTGGCCATTTCGAACGTAAACGACTCCAGGCTCTTTTTGAACTCCGCAGCGCCGTTGACCCATTGATCGATGAATTTCTGGTCGGCCAGTCCGTTGTCGAAGATATATTTGGTCACCGCGGAGAGCCAGATCAGATCGGTTCCGGGGCGTGGGTGGAGAAATACGTCGGCGCGTTCCGCCATCTCGTTCTCGCGAAGGTCAGAAACGATCAGCTTCTGGCCGTGCATCTTGTGGGCGCGCTTGACGCGCGTAGCGATCACCGGATGGCTCTCGGCGGTGTTGCTGCCGACAATCACCACCAGTCCTGCTTTTTCAATATCGGTGATCGAGCCGGAGTCGCCGCCGTAGCCGACTGTGCGGAAGAGGCCCGCGGTTGCCGGCGCTTGGCAGTAGCGTGAGCAGTTATCCATGTTATTGGTGCCGATGACCGCCCTGGCTAGCTTCTGCATGAGATAGCTCTCTTCGTTCGTGCACTTCGAAGAAGAGATGAAGGCCAGCGAATCGGGGCCGGTGGCTGCTTTAATTTCAGAGAATCGGCGTGCCACAAGAGTCAGTGCCTCGTCCCAGGAAGCTTCATGGAATTGATCGCCCTCGCGGATGAGTGGCTTTGTGAGGCGGTCGTGACTATTGATGTGCCCCCAGCTGAACTTACCCTTAATGCATGTCGAAACGCCATTCGCCGGTCCCTCCAGGGGCTCCACTTTCAGAATATGGCGGTCTTTCGTCCAGACATCGAAGCTGCAACCGACTCCGCAATAGGTGCAAACGGTCTTGGTTCGCTTGATGCGCGACTCGCGCATGTGCGATTCCACCTCGGAAACTTTGAGAATCGCGCCATAGCCCATCTCGGGTTCGATGCCCTTGACCACATCGATCATTCCGTCGAGTGCGGGCTTGGACAGGGAGGTCATGTAACCTGCTTCTCCAAGCATCGACGTTTCCATCAGCGCATTGCAGGGGCAGACACTGATGCAGTGACCACACGAGACACAGCTCGATTCGCCGATCGGCGCTCCACCATCCCACAGCACGCGGGGATGCTCGTCTTCCCACCGTATGCTGAGTGTTTCATTAACCTCGAGAGTCTGACACGCCTGAACGCAGCGCCCGCAGAGAATGCATTGGTCAGGATCGTAGCGGTAGAAGGGATTGGACATATCCACTTCGTAGGGTTTCGGTTTGTAAGGGATCTCCTGATGCTCAACCGCAAGCAGTTTGGTGGTGTTATGGACGGTGCAGTTCCCGTTGTTGTTGTCGCACACAGTGCAGTAGAGCAGATGATTACCGAGGATGCGATCGAAGGCTTCGCGTTGCGCGGCATCCGCACGCGGCGAAGATGTGACGACGTTCATGCCCTCGGCGGCCATGGTGCCGCAGGCTCTCACTAGTTTGCCGTCAACCTCAACCATGCACGTATCGCAGCTTTGGATCGGCCCAAGCTGGGGGTGATAACAGACATGCGGCACTTCGAGTCCGCTTCGGTTGATCAGATCGATCAGGCGCTCTTCAGGCTGAACTACCTGTGACCGGCCATTAATCGTGACTATCATGTGCTGTCCGACCTCCGGGAATGACTCAGGATAGTAGCCCAAGTGATGAGGACACGTAAAGCTCCGTTGCGACACGCTTCGGGACACTCCTCTTTGATGGCGCAAACCCCGTATCAGGTGCCGAGAGGTCTACAGCCGGCTTCGGGCTTCGATCGGGTGATGAGCAGTTTCAGGGCCACTCTATCCAACGACTAACTTCCCGATTGTAGGACCGTTTCGTCGACGGATATGGCTGGTCGTGACGATTATCCGTCATTGCATGTCAAGGCCCTGACAGTAGCAAGAGTCATCCGGCGGGCAACGCAAACTACGGGGCTGATTCTGGATTCATCCGAATTCCCCTAGGATGGCAAGATACGTGCCGCTCGGATTCGCGGGTCCAATCGCGGAAGGCGAAGCGACGGCCAGTACGATAACGTCATTCATATGCCAGTAACAAAATTCAATCAGCTCGACACGCGGATCGGATTCATCGGCCTCGGCCTGATGGGAAGCCGGCTCGTGCGACGCCTGGATTCCTTCGGATGGCATATCCGCGCATGGAACCGCAGCCCAAAGCCCGCAGAGGCGATTAATGAATGGGGATACCCACTGCATCATCGGTTGTTGATCTCGTTGCTGATTCGGGTGTGATCATTTCTTCCCTGGCAAATGATGCGGCTGTTCGTACCGTCTACCTCGACGAGGGCGGCGTCTTTTCTTCAATCATGCCGGGAGCCGTCATCCTCGAAATGAGCACGATCTCGCCAGAACTCTCGCGTGACCTGCATCGGGAGGCTCGTACAAAAGGGGGTAAGCCTTCTCGATGTGGCCATCTCTGGATCGACACTGGCGGTCGAGGCGGGGACAGTCACGCTGCTGGGGGGCGGTCCCAATACCTTTGAGCGATGTGTCCCACTTTTCGAGTCCATCGCTCGACAGTGCGCCGCTTCGAGTCGTTTGAGACGGTTGGTGAATCGAATTGGCATTGGCTTTCTTGGAGGACACTGTGAACCTGAAGCTCACCGATAAGGTTGTACTGGTAACTGGATCGACTGCAGGGATCGGATTTGCGATTGCCCAGTCGCTCGCTATCGAGGGCGCGCATGTGTATGTGAACGGACGCACACGGGAGCGCGTGGATGCGGCGGTGGCGGCGATCCAGTTGCATGCTGCAAACGCTGAAGTCGACGGCATCGTAGCGGACTTTTCCAGTTCAGCTGGAGCTGAGGCGGTCATTGCGAATCTACCTGCAGTGGATGTGCTGGTAAACAATGTGGGCATCTTCGAGCCGAAGCCGTTTGCCGAGATTCCCGATGCGGATTGGTACCGCTTCTTCGAGATCAATGTCATGAGCGGAGTGCGGCTCGCACGCCACTACCTTGCGGGAATGTTGAAGAAGAACTGGGGCCGTATTCTTTTCATTTCGAGCGAGTCGGCGGTGCAGATTCCGCCTGAGATGGTGCACTACGGGATGACCAAGACAGCGCAGGTGGCCGTGGCGCGGGGCATTGCGGAGGCCGTGGCCGGGACCGGCGTGACGGTCAACAGTATCCTTGCCGGACCGACGGAGTCGGAAGGAGTCGGCGCCTTCGTCGAGGCGATGGCGAAGCAGCAAAACAAATCGAAGCAAGCGATTGAGAAAGAGTTCTTCGAGCATGTCCGGCCCTCGTCGCTGCTCAAGCGCTTTGCCACCGTGGATGAAGTTGCGGCCATGGTGACCTATGTCGCCAGCGAGCTTTCTTCGGCCACGAACGGCGCCGCGCTGCGGGTAGACGGCGGAGTGGTGAAGGCAATTCTATGAGATGAAAAATTCATTGAAATGCAAGGCTCAGGGTCGGTAAAGGCCCACACAGCGTCCGGCCCACGTCTGCCGAATGCTTCGTAGTCTATGACTTCTTGCAGGCATCTATATGGATGTGAATTTCTAAAATGGAGGTTTTCATGGATCGCAGAAACTTCCTCAAGGCGGCCACGGTAGCTGCAGCGGGGTCGGTTGCGCCGGCCGGCGCACAAAGTCCCACTTCTTCCGTCGCCGCCCGCCGACCTGAATCCCCGAACATGATTTATCGCGAGCTTGGCCGCACGGGCGAACATGCTTCTGCGATCGGCATGGGAGGTTACCACATCGGAAAACAGCAGGACCCCGATGAAAGTATCCGTCTGCTTCGCGCCGCATCAGGTTCATTTCCTCATCTATGCCCAGAACGGAGTCCCTCTAAAACGTCCGGAATGGCTGGACCCGGGTCAATGTGCCGGTTGAGGGAAATGTCGATCTAATCATGGATTTCACCGATCCCATCATCCGAGGTGTTTCGCTCTTCCACTGCCATCTGCTCAGCCACGAGGATAAGGGCATGATGGCCAAAATCCTCTTTAAGTGAGATATCCAAGTGTGAAGACGTCAAAAGCTGCGACGCATCTAACGAGCCAAGAGATTGCGCCGGGTCAATGACAGGAGAAGGTCACTCATCATGAATGCTCCAAATTTGAGCGGTCCTTTGCAAGCGGCTGACGATCCAATGTTGCAAATGCCTGTCGAAAGGGTCACTGGGCAGACATCCCGACAGGTATTGGACACTCTCGCGATCGAAGAGCCTCTGGAGATCCAACTCGCCTATGGGGCAACCGACTCACGGCAGCTTCGATCGATCTCGGTAACGATGCGCACCCCCGGCAACGACTTCGACCTGGCAGCCGGCTTGCTCATGACTGAAGGAGTGGTGCGAGATGCGAACGACATCGAGCAAATTGCGTATGCCGGAGAATCATTCAATGAGAGCAACACTGCCCCTCAAGCGATGGATTTGCTTAAGCTCGGTTCCAAACCGAATATCGTTCGAGTAGGCTTGGGACCGGATGTCCCGGTGAATCTGGGGAGCCTCCAACGCAACTTCTACACGACGTCAAGCTGTGGTATCTGTGGTAAGGCATCTCTTCTTGCCTTGCGCACCGTTTGCCCACCGCGTACTCCGAACCGTTTTAGATTCGACGCGCAGCTGCTCTATCGTCTCCCCGAACGTCTCCGCGCATTTCAGGGAGTGTTTGATCGTACAGGTGGGTTACACGGTGCGGGGCTCTTCGATGCCGCCGGGAATCTATTGGCGCTTCGAGAAGATGTAGGCCGTCACAATGCGGTGGATAAGCTTATCGGCTCTCAATTCCTTGCAGACCGTACGCCGTTGCGTGATCGTTTGCTTTTCCTCTCTGGGCGTGCCAGTTTTGAACTTCTTCAGAAAGCACTGATGGGCGGATTTCCAATGGTGGTAGCCGTCGGGGCTCCATCAAGCCTTGCTGTGCAGGTCGCGAAAGAGTTCGATATTACCTTGGTAGGGTTTCTGCGTGAGAACCACTTCAATATCTACAACGGCAGCGAGCGGATCGATCGGCATAACTCGACATCACTGGGAGTGAAGGAATGAAACTGCGAATCAAGGGGGATTCATTGCAGCTAAGGGTACCAAAGATGTTTGACCTTCGGGCAGAGCTCTACCACATCTTCGGAGTGGACCTGACCAACGGCCCCGGCATCAGCGCGGTCACCGCTCAAACCATCCTCTGCGAAGTGGGTACCGACGTCTCTCGGTTCCGAAACGCCTCAGCGTTTGCATCCTGGCTGGGGCTCTGTCCTGAGAAAAAGATCAGCGGCGGCAAAGTGCTTTTCACAAAGAGTCGACGCGTGCGAAGCCGAGTCGCAACTGCGCTCCACATGGGTGCCCAGTCCCTCCATCATGCCAAAGACTACCTGGGCTCTGGTTTTCCCGCGCGGCACGGCGTTCACGGTTTTCCTCAATCACGCGAGCGATGGCGCGACAGACGTGCCGGCAATTTTCGGCCAGGCGCACAATTCGAAGCGCTCCGCTTCACCTGAACGGGTGAGGATCTGAACTCGTTCGGGGCTCCGCCATGGCGCCGATTCGAGAACCGTTCGAAGCAGCCCAAGATCGCAGAAGTTCAAGCCCGCGATAAAAATTAGGCTTTCGAGGGGCTTTCCTCGTGCCCATCGGCTCACTTCCACAAATTCACCTGAACTCGCGAATTCCCGCGCGCGACGGTTGATAAATTCGATCGCCGGAAAAGTCTCCGTCTCCTTCAACTGTTCGATTATCGAAGTCGTTATAATGACAGCTGTCACCGCACTCATCAGGACTCCTTACCCCACCGCACTCTCGGGCGCGATGGATCCGTCTTTGATCCTGTGCGGTTTCTTCTTCTGGCGAACATGTTCTCGCAGCGATGCTGATCGAATGCTCGATCCAGAGTGCCTTGGGATTGCTCGTCGTTTGGAAGTAGTGGTGGACATCGATAATCCCAACCACATGCGCTACAGGTTCCGAATTGAACGCCGTTTCCTCTCATCCTGTGCCGAGCCGGCTGGGCTTAAGCAGGTTCGGCTTCCAGCCCAGCGGCGTGCGGATCTTCCATTTGTTCAGGCGTAGACCGTCTCGCCATGAACGGTGTAAGACCTGTGTTCGGTTCCAGCAATGATGTCCTTGGCCTTGTCTATGTCATCCGGGGTGCCATGGACAACGAGCAAGAACTTGTCGGTCTTCAAGGCAACGTCATACTTCACGACGCTGTCCTTTGGGATGCCGATGCTTACGAGGCCTGCTCCCACTGCACTAACTCCTCCGACAACTGCGGCCCCTTCAAGACCGGCGATGATCCA
>Ga0187863_10003356_pt1 | contig 11837 bp, 9 predicted proteins | sample June2016WEW_11_1_FD_132975 | JGI IMG/M metagenome (GOLD analysis project Ga0187863, IMG submission 132975) | Peatland microbial communities from SPRUCE experiment site at the Marcell Experimental Forest, Minnesota, USA - June2016WEW_11_10 | ecosystem: Environmental > Terrestrial > Soil >...
AACCTTCCCGTTGTAAACGTAACTTCCATAGAGCATCCCAAGAACGCTCTTGCGCACCGAGGCAATCTTGCTGACGCGTGTGATGTCGCCGTACTGATAGAGAATCTCCCCGTGGACTGCGACCACCATCGAGGTAGTGAACCCAGTCTTGAGCCACGCAGTCAGGGCATCGAAGCGCGCCGAAGAATAGCCGGTCGATTCCGGGACGATCTTCTCCCAATCCCCAGCGGGACTCGTGTTGTTGGTTGCCTGCGCAAAGCCAGGTAGGCAGCTAGTGGCGCCCAAGAGAACTGCGATGCAGATCCGCGCAACCGGCGTCATGGAGTACATTCCGCCTCCTTAATCGCCAACAAGAATAGTAGGCCCCGTTAGCGGGTGTCCACGACCCGCAAGTTGTCTGGAATGTGCTCGAATCGCCCCTACGAGAATGTCGAATCCGTCTGCCCGGCAACCGAATCTAATGACCAATGCGCCATCGAAGAAGCATAGCCGGATTTATAGCTGTCATTCAGTTCATCCTCTTTCTCGGGCACTTCTTTCTCTACAAAACTTGGACCTTCGGTCAAACCGCTCCGAGCCGCACTGAGCATCTCTGGCTCGCTGGCGTTCTCGGAGTGCTCTCGATCAGTTTCGTCGTCGCATCGATGCTGGCGTTTTCCCACACCAACGCTCCGCTCCGGGTGCTTTACCGGGCCGCAGCGGTCTGGATGGGATTGCTGAGTTTTCTTTTCATCGCCTCAGTCTTCGCCTGGATCATTTTCGCCGTCTCGGCCCTAGCCGGAATGCACGTGAACTTTCACGAACTCGTCCAAGTGCTGTTTGCGGCGGGCATCGTCATCGGCTCCTTCGGACTTTTCAACGCCAGCTGGACGCGCATCACGCGAATCCGCGTGCGTCTCGAGAATCTCCCCGATGCATGGCGCGGACGCAAAGCTGCGCTCGTCAGTGACGTTCACCTCGGCCACGTGCGCAACGGAAATTTCCTGCGCCGGCTGATTGCCAAAATTCTTCGCGAAGAACCCGACCTGATTTTCATTGCCGGCGATTTATTCGACGGGACTGCCATCGATGCCGCCAGCGCCGCCGCGCCTCTCAGTCGGCTGACCGCGCCGCACGGAGTCTATTTCGTTGCAGGAAATCACGAGCAGTTCGGGGACGACAGCAAGTATCTCAACGCCGTTGCCGCAACGGGCGTTCGCGTCCTTCACAACGAACGCGTGAACGTTGATGGATTGCAAGTTGTTGGCGTCCCTTACCGGAATGCGACTTCGAGTGGCGATCTCGCGTCTTCTCTACGCTCCGTTCCTCTCGATCGCAATCGAGCCAGCATCCTGCTGACCCACGCCCCCGATCATCCCGAAGTCGCCGAGGCTGCCGGATATTCGCTTCAACTCTCCGGTCACACCCACGTCGGACAATTCATTCCCTGGAGTTGGATGGCCCGGCGCGTCTACCGCCAATTCGTTTACGGCCTGAGCCGCATCGGCAAAATGCAGGTCTTCACTTCCAGCGGCGCGGGTACATGGGGACCACCCCTCCGCCTTGGTTCAAATCCCGAAATTGTTGTATTGGAGTTTGACTAGCTGAATCGGACGGGAAGAAGAAGTCCCCGGCCTACTGTTGCGCCTGCGGCTGTTGTTGGGGTTGAGCCTGCGCCTTCGCTGGCTCCTCCAGTCGCTTCAGGTGCGGATAGAACGGACCCACCTCGAACGGCCTCTTCTCTGCCGCCGACTGCAGTCGCGCCGACTGCCCCTTTACCATCTCAATCCGGTCCGACCACGGATCAAGCGAAATCCGCGACCCCAGCGGCAAAGCCGCAATCTGCTCCACGTTCTCCATCTGCAGATGCGTGCCTGGATCCGCCAGCGCTTTCATCCCCACCAGATGGCTGCTGCCAAAGTCGTTGCTGAACCGCCCGTGCAGCAGGTTCGGCAACTCCGGAGCGCGCGCCTCCAGAGCTTCCACAAACAGCCCGGCTGCCGCAATCTTGTCCTTGTACGGGGACTTCGAAAACAGCTCCAGCCCCTTTTTGTCCGCGGCGTCTTCCTCCGCCGGCTCGAAGTGAAAATTCAGATGCGCAAAAATCTCCAGGTCGGGAAATGGCAACGTCAGCCCTGCCATGAATTTCTCACCGGTCGAATGTTGCAGAATAATGTGCGCCAATTCATGTGCCAGGACCGCCGCCAGCGTCGCCTCATCCGGCAGCACGTCCACCAGTCCCCGGCTCAGGACGATCGTCCGCCCCATCACAAACGATTCCAGCGGTGTTGTCAGCAGCACCCGGCAACGCACCGCCGGAATATCGAGATCGTTCGTCACCAGGATATTGTTGACCACGGTTTCGAGGATGCGGTTCACTTCGCCGCTGGGCGCCATCAGCCCCGCCACTTGCAACCGCTCCACCACGTTGTCGTCGGGCGTATAGGTCGTCTTCCCGATGGTATAGTCCGCGCTTAGATTCTGCGAGGCTTCCTGCCGGTTCGGATCCACCGCCGACGGATTATCCGTCAGCCGCTTCGCATATTCCTTGTGGTCGCCTGCATTCGCGAGATCGTAGCCCCACACCCGAGTCTGCGCTTTCAGCCATACACCGCGCCGCGAGGCATCGTGTGGATCCGACTCCTCCGTATACACATACGCGGGCGTCCATACGATGCTAATCGTATTCAGGCGCCAGCTGTCGAAGTGAAACGACCGTTTCGAGAAGGCCTTCGACTTGTACGTCCCGGTGAAACGCACAATGTTGTAGTTCTGGTCTTCCACCCAGATCCGTCCGAGAAATCCTCGGTTCTCCGATTTCTCGTGCGGCGCCACATTCAAAGCAGCGCAATGCAAATCTCCAAGATTCTCCCAGCGGACGAATTCAAAGTCATAGTTCTGACGATCAAAGTGATCAAGATCCGGAAACAAGGCCTGCGCGAAACCGTCGGCCTGAAAAGCTTCCACATTCTTTGCCGATTTCTTCTCGCCCTTTCCCCGGTCTTCGTCCGCGAATGCCATCGTGCTCGCCGCTTTTCCCGTGAGGTCGAGGCGACTCAGGAAATAATCGTCCGCCTTCGGCGACGTCCCCAGAGCGGCATCCGGCTGCTCTTCCTGGATGTACGTCTCAACGATCGGCTTGAAGTTGCGCATCAGATTGTTCATGCGCTTTTCCTGCTGCGTCAATGAGTCGACCAACTCACCTAGAGTGATGGCCTTGTGTGCGGGAGCCGCCGGAGCGGAACTTGCGGGAGGGGCTGGCGCCGTTTGTGCCGCTGGAGGCGCGGACGTGCTGCCTGTGCTCTGGGCCGAATTCGCGGGAGTCGTGTTCTGGGCGGCAGCCAACCCGATCGCCAACACTCCGAAAAGTGTCCCCGAAATCCACCGGTTTATTTTCAGTGCCGACATAGCCCTCAGTCTAAATCCTGCCCAACTTCACCATCCGAAGGGAAGGACATTTTTTCTTAAATAACCCGGTGTCTCCTTTCCGGGTAAACCGCATCCAAGCCTCCCGAGGGACTTGGATGCACTACCGGGCCGATTCTCCTGTCGTTCAAAATCCGGTCGCTTTCCCCTTAAGAATGAGCCATTTGAGACAACAATTACGTTCCAAAGTAACCTTCCCGGTTAAGGTTCCTCCATACTATTCTTGAAACTACAGGCTGCTTTCGGGGTTAACCTTTCTTTCTCGCACTTTTCGAAGGGGTCCCCGGCCACTTGGCGCCGAATGAACTGAGTTTGCGGTTAATTTTTGGACGGTTCGGGCCACACACGTCTGCCGGTCCAGTTGAAGGTTGACTAATCCATGGGAATGAAATTCGTACGCAAGGTTTCTTTGTTTTTCTTTTTCTTACTCAGCACGCAACTCTTTTCCCAATCTTCACCGCACAGCCCCGCCGCAACGGCGTCGATCTTCGAGGTTAGCGCCGGGTATGCGTTTATAAGGACGACTTCCACCTCGGAGTGGTTCCCGATGAATGGGGCGGATGCCAACGCATTGCTGCATATCTCCCCCCGCTGGGGCGCCATGCTTGATTTGACCTATGCCCGTTCTCCCATCATCCCCGGGACCAACCGTCACGAAAACTTGTTCAGCGGACTTGTTGGCCCGGTTTACTACCTGGTAGACGGCGAAAGGTATCAGGTTTTTCTACACAGCATGGTCGGTATGGCGTGGGTCGATGGCGCGGTTCCCCTCACCAGCACAACTCAGTATCAGGGCTACGAAACCCGGCTTTCATACGCGTTCGGTGGCGCGGTGGAGCGATCGTTCTCGCCGAAGTGGGCGGCCCGCATCACTGCTGACTACCAGCGCACGCAGTTTGTTAACTCGCACCTCGCTATTGAAAATCAGAATGCCTTCAAGGCGACGGCTGGGATCGCATACCGCTTCGGTAATCGCTGGTAGCAATTGAGTCAGACGCAGCGCTGAAAGCTGGCAGGCATTCCGCTTGCTTCTCTCCGAAAGCCGACCAATGGGAAACACTCGCTCCAGATCGTTATAGCAATTTACATTTCACGGGCGGCAGATTTCTACCTTCGTTCCATCTGCAATCCGGACCTTTTCCTCAGCTCATTGTGACATCTGACCTTGACCCTGAATCTAGAAAGGCAGATCATCGCCACGGCGAATGGGGTATGCGCACAACCTTCGTAAGGAGACGTAACCTTTTTGCTTTCAAGATTTTGACCTCTAACCCTTACGCGCTCAAGATTTTGTAGCCCATTTTTGCAAAACCCGCGCCACTCAAGGCTTTTCGAGGGGGTGGGGGGAGGGGGTACCGCCAAATCGCCATGTTTTCCCAAATCGGCACAAGCCGAAAAGATGGAATCAGCCCTAGAAATCAAATTTATTCGTGGCAAATTTCCACAGAGGAAAACACGAACAAGAAATGCGTGCACGAGCGCCTTCGGCCGTCCGTCCTTCGAAGCTGGACTGTTTCTCATTCCATGCCTGAAATCGCTTGCACCTTGCTTGCTACAATTTCATCTACTGACTTTGCATGTTGCCTAAAAGCCTGCGCCCGCTGCTTCCGTACCTGAAGAAATATCGCTGGCATTACGCATTCGGTACAACCTGCGTCTTCCTCACCAACGGCATCTGGATTCTCTTCCCTCTCGTCATTGGCAAAGCCGCGGATGATCTCAACGAAGGCGTTACGCGTCACAAGCTCCTGGTTTACGCAGGAATGTTGCTCGCCATCGCTGTCACCAAGGGAATCTTCCAGTTCCTCACCCGCTGGGTCGTGATCGGAATCTCGCGCGACATCGAATTCGACCTGCGCAACGACCTCTTCGCCCGCCTCGAAGGCCTGAGCTACTCCTACTACCAGCGCCATCGCACCGGCGATATTATGGCGCGCGCCACCAACGACCTCAACGCCGTCAGAATGCTGCTCGGTCCCGCGATCATGTATTCGGCAAACACGATCGTGTACACCGCGGGCGCTCTGGCCTTCATGATCTCGATCAGCCCCTGGCTGACGCTCTTCACCTTCTTGCCGTTGCCCGCGGTGAGCGTTGTGATTCAAACTTTCGGGCGCCGTATTCACGAACGCTTCGAGCGCATCCAGGCCATGTTTTCCGACATCTCCGCCCGCGCGCAGGAGAACTTTTCTGGAGCGCGACTCATTCGCGCCTATGTGCAGGAAGAAGCCGAGATCCAGGCCTTCGAGCGCGAGAACAAGGAGTACATTCGCCGCAGTCTGAAACTCGTTCGTCTGATGGGCATGCTGTGGCCCACACTCGAACTCATGTTAGGTTGCGCGGTCGTGCTCGTACTCTGGCTCGGTGGACGCGAAGTCATCACTGGACATTCCACGTTCACCCGCATCACCACGCTCGTTCCGTCATATCCCGGAATCATGACCACGCTGAAGCTCGACGGATCGATGAGCGTCGGGCAATTCGTCTCCTTCAGCACCTACATGATGCAGCTCACCTGGCCGATTATCGCTCTCGGTTGGGTCATCAACATCTTCCAGCGTGGAACCGCGTCGCTGATCCGCATCAACGAGATCATGCACGAAGAGCCGGAGATCAAAGACGCTCTTGGCGCTCAGGACCTTGAGATGGAAGGCACAGTCGAATTCCGCGGCCTGAATTTCGCGTATGACGGAAAGCAGGTTCTGCACGACGTCAACCTGCGCATTCCCGCCGGAAGCAGTCTGGCCATCGTCGGTCCAACCGGTTCCGGAAAGACAACGCTGGTCGATCTGATTCCGCGCATCTATGACGCGGATCCAGGCATGGTTCTCATCGACGGTCATCCGATCCGCGAATACTCGCTGGCTTCGTTGCGCCGCAATATCGGCTTTGTGCCGCAGGAGACTTTTCTCTTCAGCGACCGCATCCGCGAGAATATCGCGCTCGGAGTGGATTCGGCGACCGAGGCGGATATCCACAACTCCGCCGACGCAGCGAACATTGCGGCAGACATTGAAGGCTTTCCCGAGGGCTACGAAACGGTCGTCGGAGAACGCGGTATCACTCTCTCTGGCGGACAAAAGCAGCGTACCGCCATCGCGCGCGCATTGATCCGCAATCCTCGCATTCTGGTTCTCGACGATGCGCTCTCCAGCGTCGACACGCACACCGAAGACAAGATCCTCAACCACCTCCGCGACGTAATGAAGGGACGCACCACGATCTTCATCTCGCACCGCGTCTCTACCGTGCGCAATGCCGATCGCATCGCCGTTCTCCACGGAGGACGTATCGTCGAACTCGGCACTCACGACGAACTGCTGGCCTTGAACGGTTACTACAGCGACCTGTATAACAAGCAACTGCTGGAAGAAGAGTTGGCCGAAGTGTGAGTACTCCGAATCGTCCAGCAAGCGCGGTTACATTCCTTTGACAAACGTTCCGGATTGAGAAACTACACTCGACTGGGGATTCTGGGTTCTAACCTTTGTTCGCCATGCAGCGCACCAACTCGGAAGAAATCCTGGACTCCAACGCCTGTCCTCCGGCCGAAGTGGTAGCCTCCCTGCGCGATCTCTGCCGTATCAACCGCTGGTTCGGAGGGATCGCAACCACCCGCAGGTTGATCGAGCGCGTCGCCGCCACAACCGGAAAAAAGCAGTTCTCACTCCTCGAAGTCGCCGCAGGATTCGGCGAAGTCCCGCGAGCCGCTGGACGTGAACTGGCAGCGAAAGGAATCACGCTGGATGTCACGGATCTCGATCGCGTGTCCACGCACCTGCAGCGCGGCCATCGCAGGTTAGTGGCCGACGCGCTCGCGCTCCCCTTCCGCGATGGCAGCTTCGATCTGGTAAGTTGCAGCCTGTTTGCTCATCACCTGCAGCCTCCGGAACTGGCAGGCTTCGCAAAAGAAGCGTCGCGCGTCAGCCGCTGTGCCGTCTTGATCAACGACCTGATTCGCCACCCGCTTCACTTGGCGCTGGTATATGCCGCCTTCCCACTCATGCGCAGCTACGTGTCGCGCCTGGATGGAGTCGCGTCCGTGCGCAGATCCTACACTCCCGATGAAATTCGCACGATTCTGTCTGATGGGGCGAACCGCCGCCACAAGGTCGAGATCTCGAGGCATTACCTGTTCCGCATGGGCGCGATCGTGTGGAGCAACTGAAACCAAGAAACACCCGCATCCTCGCGGCGACTAGTTTCCGCTATGGCCACCCTGAATTTGACCTGCCTCCATTGCTAAGTTGTGGGAACCGCACATCACAGGACAAAGCGCCTCAGGCGTTAGTATGGATAGACTCGTTATCGGATGAGCTAATCCATGTGCGGAATTTTCGGCATAGTTGCCCACAATGCGCAAGTCCCGGAGGGCGTCCTGGAACGCGGCACGTTATCACTTGCGCATCGCGGACCGGACGATTCCGGGACGATCCTGCTGCATGATTCTGCGGGAGGTGCCGTTGAAATCGGATTGGGCAACCGCAGACTAGCCATTCTTGATCTTTCCCCGCTGGCGCACCAACCGATGCATGATGCCGAGACCGGCAACTGGATTGTCTACAACGGGGAAATCTACAACTTTCGAGAGGTGCGAGCCGAACTCGAACGGGCGGGAACCACGTTCGTGAGCCACTCGGACACCGAGGTCGTGCTCAAGGCGTATGCGCGATGGGGCGAGCAGTGCCTGCAAAGATTTCGCGGGATGTTCGCATTCGCGATCTGGGATTCGAGCCACCATCGCCTGTTTGTCGCACGCGACCCCATGGGCATCAAGCCGCTTTACTACGTGCAAAGCGGAGCCTATTTTGTGTTCGCGTCGGAGGTCCGGTCGCTTTTGGGAACTGGGCTGGTAGCGCCGCGCCTGGATCCCGCTGGCCTTGAGAACTACCTGACATTCGGGTCGGCTTACGATCCGTTCACCTTGATCGATGGCGTAAGTGCGCTTCCTGCGGGACACAGCCTGACGTGGGATTGCGGCACGATGCAGCAGAATCGCTACTGGGACCTGCTGGGCGATTCTGCGACGAGCCCGGAGGCGACGCCTCGTCCGGTCGACGACGTGCAACAGGCGATGCGGCAGTTGCAACCAATGCTCGAAGATGCTGTTCGCATGCAACTCGTCAGTGATGTTCCCGTTGGCGTCTTTCTTTCCGGCGGAATTGATTCGAGCGCGCTGGTCAGCATTTTGAGCCGCGGCGGAGTCACTCCCAGCACCTTCTCCATCGTGTTCCGCGAAGCTGATTTTTCTGAGGGGCAGTATTCGCGCGCCGTCGCCGCAAGGTTTCGAACCGATCATCACGAAATCAACGTCTCACAGCAGGACGTACTGGCAGCAATCCCCGACGCGCTGCGCGCCATGGATCTGCCGACGATGGACGGAGTAAATACTTTCTTCGTCTCCCGCGAAACTCGGAAGGCTGGCGTGAAAGTGGCGTTGTCGGGACTGGGAGGCGACGAAGTATTCGCCGGGTACTCAACGTTTCGGTCGGTGCCGCGCATGGAACGATTTGCGGATAACTGGCGGCACGTACCGGCGATAGTTCGCGGCCCGATTGCGGCGGGCTTTCGCGCGCTCGCTTCGGATAGCGATCAAAACCGCAAACTAGCGTCTCTCGCAGGCAACAACGGGCGCGTGCCGCATCCGTATTTTCTCAGTCGAATGCTGTTCGCCCCGAGCCAGCGCGATCTTCTTCTACGCGGGATTGACGCTGGTACGGTTCAGAGGGCTGAAGCTGCGCAACGCGAACAACTTGAGCGCGCGGCAGCACTCGATCCGGTGAATCGCGTTTCGTATCTAGAGTCACGCTGTTACATGTTGAATACGTTGTTGCGCGACGCCGATTTCATGAGCATGTCGCAGGGATTGGAGGTGCGAGTTCCGCTGATCGACCACCTATTGGCGAAGACCGTGCTTGGGCTTCCAGGAAAATGGAAGCTGAACGGGACACCGAAGAAGTTGCTGGTCGGGGCGCTCGGAGGATCTTTGCCGGACGAGATTGTGCACCGCCCGAAGCGGGGATTCACGTTGCCTTTCGAACACTGGATGCGGCAGGAACTGCGTTCTGAAATCGAGCCAGTCCTCGCCGCAAAACGCATTGACAGAGGGCCACTGGGCGCTTTAGTCAGCGGCGGCGGAGTAGAACAAATCTGGAAGAATTTTCTGGACGGCTCCGTCTCGTGGTCGCGTCCATGGGCACTGTATGTGCTGCAGCGGTGGTGTGAATTGCATTCAGTTTCGAGCTGATCCTTTTGCAATCAGGCCGGCTTTGTCGCCGAGATGAGCAGAAATAGTCCCCAGCGGCGTCCGAATCTTCGTACGATTGTGCGGGGAAACAGCTTCCAGACCAGACGGTAAAATGCCGACTGAAAGCGCGCCGAGGGCTGATGGAGCAGCAGGTCTCCAGGGCTGAAAACCACTTGCGTCTTCACATCGGTAAATCCTTGAAATAGCGCCAACGCTTCTTCACGCGTGTAGGTTTTTGTTCCCGGGCTCTCGAGGTGATCGAAGACCGTCTGGCGAAGCGTCTTGCCGCGAAATAATCCGTAGCGCAGCCACAGCATGAGTCCAGTGATAGAGGGATGGTGATACACCATGATCCTCGCCTGTCCACCAGGTTGGAGCACGCGATGCGCTTCGCGGATGCATTGAGGCGTGTTGGGGCTGTGGTGCATCACGCCATAAGAGTAGACCACGTCGAAAGATTCATCCGGGAAGGGTAAATTTTCCGCATCCGCTACGCGCAAGTCGGCCTGATAGCCCGCGGTGGCGCAGCGCCGCTGCGCGTTTTCGATTGAAGCCGCGGAGAGATCGACTCCGGCAGCGCGCGCGCCGGCTTTCAGCCATTCGAGATAGTCGGCACCCGTTCCTACTCCGATTTCGAGCACCTTGAGGCCTCGGGAATCCCGGAATCTCGCGAAATCGAAGATGTAGGGCTCAAGCTCGTACCGGGCGCGCGCATGCGCCTCGAAATCTTCCCTTCCATCGAGATACCGCGAACCGCAGGGTTCGGCATTCCAGAATTCGCGAACGGTCTCTTTTTGGGCTGCGATCGAGTCCATGAGGATTTCGCATACCAGTATAGCTGCGCGGTTCGCATAGGCGTTTGAACCGTACTCGGTAGAGGTCACTCAGAGTAAAATGCTGAGAGCCTCTCTGTCGCCAAATGCCCGAACTGGAAGAATCGAAACTCGTGCGGAACGAGACCGCCGCGCCGTTACTTCCCATCACCGTGATTGTCGCCGCACGCAATGAGGCCCGCAACTTGCCGCGGTGCCTGGAATCGCTGCGCGACGCCGGAGAGGTGTATGTTGTCGATTCCCAGAGCACGGACGGGACTGTGGAGATCGCACAGGCGCGCGGTGCGCACGTGGTCCAGTTCCACTATCAGGGAGGATGGCCCAAGAAGCGCCAGTGGGCGCTGGAGTCGCTTCCTCTCGCTTATGACTGGGTCTTTCTGGTAGATGCCGACGAGGCGCTGACTCCGGAACTGACGCGCGAAATCCAGGAGGCCGTTCAGAATCCGGATTGCGATGGCTACTACATTGCGCTGCGAATGTTTTTTCTGGGGCGAGAATTGCGGCATAGCGGAGCGAGCTTTTACAAGCTTTCGCTGTTTCGCCGGGGCAAGGGACGATTCGAATGCCGGCTCAAAGACCAGGACCGATCGATGGCTGACATGGAAGTTCACGAGCACATCGTGTTGGGAACGGATGGAATGCCCGGAAGGACGGCGCGACTGCAGCACCCGCTGCTTCATCACAATGTCGAGTCGCTTTCGCACTACATTCGCAAGCACGACGAGTATTCAAACTGGGAAGCGCGTGTGTGGCTGGAAGGCAAAGGCAATGCCAAGGAACTGGCTCCCTCATTCTTTGGATCACAAGCGCAGAGACGCCGATGGCTGCGGAAGAAGTTCTTTTCGATCCCGGGCTCGCCCGTGCTTTTCTTTTTTTTCAAATACATTTTCTGTCTAGGATTTCTCGACGGCGTTCCAGGGTTGATTTATTGCGGTATGCAGGGCGTGCAGTTCTTCCACATCAAAGCCAAGATCTACGAACTGAAAGCGCAAGGCGCGGAGCAAAGGAACTAATCAAAGCGAATGTGTGGAATTAGCGGCGTCGTAAATTGCGGAGATCGAGAAGCCCTGGCGCGGATGACGCTCGTGCAAGCGCATCGTGGCCCCGACGATTCTGGCTTATGGGAACGGAAGTTTCCGGATGGCTCGTACATCGGGTTGGGCAGCCGGCGGCTCGCGATTTTGGATTTGTCCCCCGTCGGGCACATGCCAATGTGCAACGAAGACCGCACGGTGTGGATCACCTACAACGGTGAGATCTACAACTTTGCCGAACTCCGCCGAGAACTCGAAAGCAAGGGTCACCGCTTCAGCTCCCACACCGATACCGAGGTAATCGTCCATCTCTACGAA
>Ga0187863_10003363_pt1 | contig 11830 bp, 12 predicted proteins | sample June2016WEW_11_1_FD_132975 | JGI IMG/M metagenome (GOLD analysis project Ga0187863, IMG submission 132975) | Peatland microbial communities from SPRUCE experiment site at the Marcell Experimental Forest, Minnesota, USA - June2016WEW_11_10 | ecosystem: Environmental > Terrestrial > Soil >...
CGAAGACGCTGGCCTGGCCCTCGAAGCGGAAGATGGAGCCGTAGGCGTTGGGTTTGCCGGTGAGCACGCAGGCATCATTGACGAGGTAGCGGGTGGGGAAATTGTCAGTGCCGTCGGCGACGATGTCGTAGTCGCGGATGATCTCCAGCGCATTCTGGCTGGTGAGCATGGTCTCGTGTTTGACGATCTTCATGAACGGATTCAGCGCTGTGAGCTTCTCGGCGGCGGAGTCGATTTTCGGCCGGCCCACGTCTTTCGTACTGTGGATGATCTGGCGCTGGAGGTTGCTGGAGTCGACGACGTCGAAGTCGACGAGGCCGAGGGTGCCGATGCCGGCTGCGGCGAGATAGAAGGCGAGGGGCGATCCGAGTCCGCCAGTGCCAACGCAGAGGACTTTAGCGGCCTTGAGCTTCTGCTGGCCCTCCATGCCGACTTCGGGCAGGATGAGGTGGCGCGAATAGCGCGCGATTTCGTCGTTGGAGAGCTGCGGCAGGGTGATGGGTTCGGTGGTGGCGGCCATGTGGTCTTCCTTAAGGATGCTGCGTGGGGGCCGCTGGGTGCAAGGGCGGGCTGAAGCGCACAGTGGCCAGAATAGCGCGAAGCTGGTCCTGCACCGGGTGCAAATCGATCGGGGTCGAAAAGTGCCTTTCGTCTTCGGGTGGGCAGACGGTGTGCATGGCGAGATCGAACAGGTAGCACGAACCCTGAGCCTGGTGGAAATAGAGCGACTCAGAAACCTGATGGCACAGGCCCGCGCTCCCGGTTTCGGTATGGCTGAACGGCACACCGTCGATCGGCCGGGTATCGACCTGATCGAAACTCACGACGGCATGCATCTGTTCCAGGCATGCGGCCGGAGTCGCGCCAGGAAGAACATTGAAAATGAACTCGGCTCCGGAGAAGTCCGTGCGATCCTTCAGTTCCGGCCAGAACTCGCGGGGAGCGACGACGATAGCGCGCGCCGAGAATCCCTCGCCACTTTGCGGCGTGGGCTGCGTGAGAGCTGCGTCGATCGAGTAAAACTGTGAGGCGGTGGTGAACTTCCAGGTCGCGGGATAGCGGAAGGTCACGCCGTACCGGGGGTCGGTGAACTGCGTTGTGGAGGGATCGACGAGGCGAACGGTCTGCGCGGACAGTTGCAACGTTGCAGAGACGACGATGCATGCGGCGATTCGGATTGGCGCAATTGTGGCCATCGAGTCTTTTGCGCGAAGCGCCTCCGCCTGGACGGCTAGTCCCCGCCGGCGATGGAGGGGATGATGGAGAGCGTGTCGGAGGGCTGGACCACGCTCTCTTCGCGCTGGGGCAGGTAGCGGACGTCTTCGTCGTTGAGGTAGAGGTTGACGAAGGAACGCAGTTTGCCGTCGGGAGTGTAGAGGTGCTTCTTAAACTCCGGATAGCGGGTGAGGAGCGCGGAGACGGCCTCGGAGACGGTGGCGGCGTCGACCGCGACCGCGGACTGGTTAGCGGTATAGACACGCAGGGGCGTGGGAATCTCGATGGTCATTTTCTTTCGATCCTCAATCAGGGTGCGGGGTTCGGGAGAACGAAGGGACGAGGGTGCGCTAGCGGCACGACGGGCGTCGTGCCATGGTACAGAGGGCGCAGGGTCTCGCAGCCGAGAGGGATATGACCATAGACATCTCTATTTTGCCTCAAAATCCGGGCAATGTCTGCTTCAGCTCCGGTTCGAGGCCGGGATCGAGCTGGCCGGTGACGTCGATGGTTTCGTTCTGGAAGGCCTTGTCATCTTCAGTCGAGCCGGTGAGCAGGAACGAATTGGTTTGCCGGGCCGCGCCCTTTTCGACGGCGGTGATGACGTAGCTGCAGCCGATCCAGTGGGCTTCGACGAAGTCGGTGGGCGACCACTGCGCGGGGTGGTCGGGATGGGAGTGGTAGAAACCGACGATGTCGAGGCCGCGCTCGCGGCCGGTGCGCTGGATTTTCACCAGCTCCTGGGGGGCGATGTGGTAGCGGTTGTGGGCGGAGTCAGTGCGGGTGTTACCGGCGCGGATGGCGTCCTCGACTTCGTTGACGGAGCCGCCGTTTTCCGAAGTGAAGCGGCCGAGGAGCACCCCGCAGCACTCATGCGGCCAGGTCTGCTCGCCATGCTCGCGAATCGCGTCGTAGAGCTGCAGGCTCAGGCGAAGCACGTCATTCCTCCCAGAACCGCTCGCTGAGGTATTTGTCGGCGGCGTCGGGCAGAATCGTAACAACGACGGCTTCTTTTCCGAGAGCAGCCTGCTCTTCCGCGATGCGCAGCGCGGCAGCAACGGCGGCGGCAGCGGAGATGCCGACGAGGAGACCTTCGGTGCGGGCGAGGCGTTTGGCCATGGCGTAGGCGCCTTCGGTTTCGACTTCGAGGCTGCGGTCGGCGAGTTTGGGATCGTAGATGGCCGGAACAATGGCCGTGGCCATGTGCTTGAGGCCTTCGAGGCCGTGGAAGGGCGAGTCGGGCTGCATGGAGATGCACTCGATCTCCGGGTTCGCCTCTTTCAAGCGGCGGGTGACGCCCATGAAGGTGCCGGTGGTGCCGAGGCCGGCGATGAAGTGGGTGATGCGGCCGCCGGTCTGCTCGAGGATCTCATTCGCGGTGCCGGTGTAATGCGCGCGCCAGTTGGCCGGGTTGCTGTACTGGTCGGCGTAGAAATATTGCGGGTCGGCAGCAAGCTCGCGGGCTCTGCGAATCGCGCCGTCGGAGCTTTCGCCGGGATCCGTCCAGATAACCTCGGCTCCATATGCGTTGAGAATTCGCTTGCGTTCGGGAGAGACGTTCGAGGGCATGCAGAGCGTAACCGGGAAGGCGAGCGCCGCGCCGAGCATGGCGTAGGCGATGCCGGTGTTGCCGCTGGTGGCGTCGAGGAGGCGCATACCGGGGCAAAGCTGCTCGCGCTTGAGGGCATCGAGGACGATGGCGGTGGCGGCGCGGTCCTTCACGGAGCCACCGGGGTTGGTCCATTCCGCTTTGCCGAGGATCTGAATGCCGGGCAGCTCAGTCGTGAGGCGCTCCAGGCGCACGAGGGGCGTATTACCGATGCGGTCGAGGAGCGTAGAGCCGGGTTTGGTTGCGGCCAGTGCAGCCATGGCGAATTTCAATCCGTTACCAACGGAACCAGCCGCAAATTGCAGCGGGTGCGTGGTTGTGCGACCCTTGCAACAAGGGTTGCAGCTACTGTTCAGTGTAGCGGGTGGCCCGATCTCCGGGGAGACAGCCACCATGCTCAAACAGCCGCGACCGCGCACGTGGGACGAGATTCTCAGCGACCTGCGCCGTCTTCAGTTCGATGTTCAGGACGTTCCGGGCGGTGCAAATCAGAAGCGCATCGCAAAGCACGGCTGCGCCATTGTGCTCGAAAAGGCGCAGAACGAGGGAGCGCGCGCGGCGGTGCGGCCAGGGTTGGTGATCGGCGGGGATATTGCGCAACTCGTGGATCGGGGCTTTCAGAAATTCTTCCGGACGAGCAGGGCGGAATTTCCGGCGACCGCGGATCGGCTGCAGACGCTGCATCGGTTTGAAGAGGAGCTGAAGGAAGTCACCGGCTCGGCGACGCTGTACAACGAGGCGCTGGGCACCACGAGCGACGCGTACCTGTACGACCGGGTGAAGGGACGCGATCTGCCGGAGAGCGAGCGACCTGTGCCGGCGTGGGATCGGCCGCAGGGAAGCTAATTCGCAGAAAAAAGAGAACGCATTCGCTTCAGAACGCGTCTATGCAGACATGCGATTTTGTGGCGTGCCGGGATTGGTCTCGGGAATGATGCCTGCGCTGGTGCTGCCGCTGATCCTTGCGGGAAGCCCGCAGACGGCGAACAACCGCAGGGCACCGTCACCGTCAACACGCTATTCCGACCTGGGCGCGATCCCGATGCCCGACGACCGGGCCGACGATTCCTACGCGATCTATTCGAAGCTCATGCCGGGCGATGAACTCGCGAGCATGGCTCCGGAGCAGAACGCGCGGTGGGCGATTGCCGCGATCACCGTGAATGAAACGGATCGCAGCCCGGCGGTTCCTCCGCAGGGTGAGCTGAAGCCGCCGCCGGAGAATCCACGCGGATTTCAGGAGGCGGTCGAGGATTTCGCGGCGAACAGGAACGTGCGTGTGCAGCTGACGAAGGACCCGTTTCAGCTGAGCCACGCGTTCTCGCTGCTGCGTCCGGATGAAGTGGCAGCGTTGCGTGCTTCAAGGACGGCGGCGCAGGTGAGCTCGGAGACGCAGTCGCAGTGGGCGGGCTATGCGGGTGTGACGTTCTTCAGCGAAGTGTATTTCGACAGCAAGCACCAGGCGGCGCTGGTGTACATGAACGACTGGTGCGCGCATCTGTGCTCCGCTGGGAGTTGGGTGTATCTCGAGAAGCACGGCGGGCAGTGGGTTCGGCGTTCGGGCGTGACGGTGCCGGGGGCGTAGCTCAACGGTTCATTTCGCTCTTGCGCGCTCGCGCTGCAATTCGCGCCACAGCTCGCTTTTGGAGATGCCGCGCTCGCGGGCTATGCGCTTGAGCGCGTCTTTTTCGGTCAGACCTTCGGATTTTTCGAGTTCCACCAGCCGGGCTTGCACGCTGGTTGCGGCGGGTGCCGAGGGCGGATGGGCGTCGATGAGCAGCACCATCTCGCCACGGATGCTTTCCCGCACGGCGAGCTGTTGGCGAACCTCGTGAACCGTACTGCGGAGGAATTCCTCATGGAGCTTGGTCAGCTCGCGCGCGAGGACGACCCGGCAGTCTGGACCCCAAATCACTTCGACGTCAGCCAGCGTTTCGGCAATGCGATGCGGAGCCTCGTAGAAGACGAGGGTCGTCGGGCGCGAGAGTCCCGCCGCCAGGTCTTCGAGCGCGGTGCGGCGGGCTCCGGCCTTTGGGGGAAGGAATCCGACGAAGGAAAACTGATCGGTGCTGAGCCCTGAAGCAACGAGCGCGCCAAGAAGAGCGCTGGGGCCGGGGATGGGATAAACCGCGACACCCGCTGCGATGGCGGCAGCCGTGAGCACCATGCCGGGATCGGAGATGCCCGGCGTTCCTGCATCGGAAACGACGGCGATGCGCGCGCCGTTTTTCAGCTCTTCGACGAGCTCGCCGGCGCGTTCCGCCTCGTTGTGCTCGTGGCTGCTGATGGTCGGCGTGGCGATGTTGTAGCGGTCGAGGAGCTTGCGCGTCTGGCGGGTGTCCTCGCAGGCGATGCGATCGGCGGAGCGCAGGACACGCAGCGCGCGCAGGGTGATGTCTTCGAGGTTTCCGATGGGCGTGGCGACGATGTAGAGGCCGGGGGCGAGAGGTTCGTCAGTCACTGTTCGTTGTCGGCGCGCTCGATGCGGCGATACTCGGCGAGCAGGCCCATGCTGCTGCTCAGGTTCTGCCAGGTCACGATGCCGACGATGCGTCCGCTTTCGGCGACGGGGATGAGCGAGAGGCGCCCGCTGCCGATGCGGCGGATGAGCGCGCCGAGGGAGTCGTCGGGCTGCGCGACCTGAAAGGCACGCGACATGATGGCTTGAATGTATCCGTTGCCGCCGTGGCGCAGCGCCTGGATGATGCCCTGACGCGAGACGACGCCGACGAGCGCCGCGCCGCGGACCACGGGAAAGTCATCCTGGAGGCTGTGGATGGCTTTGTAGAGAGCATCGGAGAGCGTGTCCGACGGGGAAAGCGTGTCGAAGTCGGTGAGCATAACGTCGCGCATGCGCACGGTTTCGACGACGGACTGGAAGAGCACGCCCTGATCTTCGAGTTGGGCGCCGATGAAGACGAAGAATCCGCCCATGATGAGCCAGGGGCTGATGGCGGCAGCGAGATGGGTATTGGGAATGGCCAGCAGCGCGAGGCCGGCGACGACGGCGCCGATGCCGAGCATCTGGCCGAGGCCGGAGGCGGCGCGGGTGGCCTGAGCCACGCCACGGGTGCGCGAGATTCCACTGCGCACCATGCGGCCGGCGTCGAGCGGATAGGCGGGTATGAAGTTGATGAGCGCCAGAGCCACGTTGAGCCACACGATGGAGCGCATCAGGTGCGCGGCTGTGACCAGGGGCAGAGTGACGATGGGGACCTGCGAGGTGGCGCCCTCGATAAGCGCGGCGACCAGGGCGGCGAAGGCCAGATTGGAGATGGGGCCGGCCAGAGTGAGAGCCCATTGCGTCGAGCCCTCCACGGCGCGTTCTGCCATATCCGGGCTGGAATAGGAGAAAAGGCCGCCGATGGGAAGCAGAAGGATGCTGCGTACGGCGAGACCGTGCCAGGCAGCAGTCATGGCGCGCGCAGCTTCTCGTCCCAGCACCGCGCCGAAGAGCAGGAACCACAAAAAGATGCCGCGCCAGGCCGAGATGCCGGAAAAATTCGTGGAGAGTAAACAAAAGAGGAGCAGGAGCAGAAAGAAATAGTGGATGCGCAGATGCACACCAAACCAGCGTCCGAGCGGCAGTGACCAGGCGCGCATCTCGATGTCCCTTGCCGTTATTGTAGAGGGTCGGCGGATTTTGCCAGGGGGAAAGCGATGCGGGTGATTGCCGGGGAGTACCGGTCGCGGGTGCTGCACGCGCCGCGTGGTCTGGACACACGACCGACCAGCGATCGCCTGCGGGAAACGCTGTTCAACGTTCTGGGGCCGCGGATCGAGGGGGCGGTGTTCCTCGATCTTTATGCGGGATCGGGCGCGGTGGGCATTGAGGCGCTGAGCCGGGGAGCGCGCGAGGCTATCTTTGTGGAGCAGGCAGAGACGGCGTTGCGCGTCATCCGCAGCAACCTGGCCGCGCTTCGAATCCAGGGGAATTATGCGCTGGAGCCGCGCGGCGTAAGCGCCGGGCTGCGGCGTCTGGCGGAGGCAGGGCGCCAGGCGGATCTTGTGTTTCTGGACCCGCCGTACGCGCGGGTCGACGAATATGCGGTGACGCTCAATCTGCTGGGAGGAGAGTGCAGCTGTGTGTTGGCGCCGGACGCCCTGGTGGTCGCCGAACACGAGAAGCGGCGCGAGCTGGACAAGCTGTACGGTGGGCTGGTTCGGTACCGGATCCTGAAGCAGGGCGATGCGGCCTTGAGCTTCTACAGGCGTCAACCGGAATGAGGACCGGTGCGCTGTCCCGTGTGCAGGTCAATAGTGAAGGGGAGTTCGCGGTCCGTTTGCAAATCCCAGCCGAAGCCGTGCAGCTCGTTGCCGCGAGTCCCGACGATGCGTAGCCCTTCTGAAGAGAGTCGCGGGCTCTGCCATTCCGCACCGTTTGCACCCCAGGCCAGCAGGGTGTAGTGGCCGACGAAGAGCAGCAGGTTGTGCTTGGTCACCGGGCAAATTTCCAGAACCGGGCGGACGTGAGCGAACTGCGCCGGGTCGAGCGTGTTGACAATGTACCCATAGCCGCCAGAGACGGCGCACAAGTCGTCGACATTGGGGCAGCTCCAGAGGCCGGAGGGCGCGGACGGATCGGCAAATCCAAGGGCAAAGGTGGCGAGGAATTTGCCGCCCTTTCCCGCGGGACGGACCATAACTTCGAGCGCGCCTCGCTCCACCTCTTCCGCTTCCCGAGGATAGGTGAAGCAGCGCAGAGGCTTGATGAGGGGCCTCTTCGGCAGGACCTCGGCTTCCCAGGAGTGCGGGTAGGCGAGGGTCACGGGCCGGGATGGAAGTTCAGGATCCATTCCAGTTGCTCCGGTGTGTCCGGGACGGGGAACCCACGGGCGCGTTCGATTTCTTGCAGAGCCTGGCTGGCATCCCAGCCGAGCGCAATCATCACCGAGGCGATCAGAACAGTAGCACGTCCGATGCATCCGCGGCAGTGAGCGCCAACATGTTTGCCAGCTCGGACCTGATCGCGCAGATCGGCGACGAGCGCGCGAAAGGAGGCGAGGTCGGAGGGAGTGCATCGATCGAGGATCGGGTACGAGATGAATTTCATTCCCAGCTGCTCGGCAATTTTGCCTTCGCCGGTGAGGTCCAGATCTTCATTGTCGTCGGCCGTCAGCAGCGAGACAAGGACGTCAATGCCGGCTTCCCTGACCAGCTCGAGATCGGCCTGCAGACCCTCATCGCCGCGCGGACGCAGGACGATGGCAAGCCGCGAGGGGTTGGCTTCTTCAATCCAGAGGACCGTCTTCATCGTCCGCAGTCCATGAATTGTTCGATTCGTTCGCGGACGTTCAGAACATGGACGGGCAGATCGAGGCGGCTGCCCTCTTCAACGATGGGAATAAACCTGTCGAATTCCGGGCCGGAGTGCGCTCCGGTGAGTGCGATGCGGACGGGGTGAAAAAGGTCTTTGCCCTTCGCTCCGGTCTCCGTTTTGATCTCGTTCATCCACGCCTTGAATTGCTCCGGGGCGACGGGGCCGGAATGTGCGGCGACGCGCGCGGCAAAGGCGGTGAGGACTTTTTGCGATGCCTCGGTCGCCAGCAATGCGGCGTTCTCTTCATTGGCGCGGGCCGCCGCGGGGCTAAAGCGAAAGACGAACGCAGCCTTCATGGGCAGCTCGTCGAGCTGGTTGACCGCGGGCAGAAAGAGTGCCAGCAGTTTGCCGAACCATGCTTCGACGGAGGCGGTGGTGACTTGCCAGATGGCATTGTGGGAAGGGAGCAGGCCCGCGGTGACGAAATGCGACCACGCGAGGTCGGCGAGCCGCTCCGGGTCGGCGGCTTTGAGGTAATGCCGGTTGAGCCAGTGCAGCTTTTCCCAGTCGAAGACGGCGGGCGAGGCGGTGACGCGCTCGACGCGGAACTCGCGGACCAGCTCCTCGAGCGAAAAAAGCTCGCGTGTGCCGCCCTCTGCGCCCCAGCCGAGCAGGGCGAGGTAGTTCACGAGGGCTTCGGGCAGAATCCCCATGGCACGAAAGCTGGCGACAGAGGTGGCGCCGTGTCGCTTGGAGAGCCGCTCGCGATCGCTGCCCAGGATGGTCGAGAGGTGCGCGAACTCCGGCGGCTTCCAGCCGAAGGCTTCGTAAATCGCCACTTGTTTCGGGGTATTCGAGATGTGGTCGTCGCCGCGAATGACGTGCGTGATCTCCATGAGCGCGTCGTCGAGGGTGACGACGTAGTTGTAGACGGGCATGCCCGAAGAGCGGACGAGGATCGGATCGCTGATCGTCTCGTTGGGGAACTCCACTGCGCCGCGCACCAGGTCGTGGAAGCGCAGCGGGTGATCAGGGATGCGCAGGCGCACGGCGAAAGGCTCACCGGCGGTAGCGCGCGCGGCGGAGTCGGTGCCAGAGACAGCACGGCAGCGTCCGGAATAAACCTGAGGGCGATGCGCGGCGGCGGCCTCATGACGTTCCGCCTCCAGCTCTTCCGCGATGCAAAAGCAACGGTAGGCCTTGCCCTCGGCGAGCAGACGGTCGGTGTGCTCGCGATAAATGCCAAGACGCTCCGACTGCCGGTAGGGCGCGTGCGGGCCTTCGACCCCGGGACCCTCCTCCCAGTCGAGGCCGAGCCACAACAGGTCCTCCATGAGCTGGGTTTCGTGGCGCATCTCGCTGCGGTCGAGATCGGTGTCTTCGATGCGCAGCAGGAATGCCCCGCCCGTATGTCGCGCGAAGAGCCAGTTGTAGAGCGCGGTGCGCGCATTTCCTACGTGAAGGAAACCGGTAGGCGAGGGCGCGAAGCGAACACGAGGCAGTTTTTCAGGCATGACCGGAGTCAAGTTCGATCTTATGGAAGCAGCAGGCGTGCGACAACTTTTCAGAGCAAAAGAACTAAACTAGGGGTTTGTTTGGAAGTAATCGGTAGTGTTTATGCCTCTGCGCTTTGTTCAACGATTGGGAAATAGCCAGGCCCCGAAGCCCTCCGTGAAAATATCGGAATCCATAATCATTCTATCTTTGCCGTTGGCCGCGATTTTGGCTGCATGCGGCTCGTCGACTCCGCCCCAAACCAGCTCGCCGAGCGGCCCTCCGACGTCGGGGACGCCGGATCAGCGCGCCGATGCGCTCCTGGCGCAGATGACGCAGGCGCAGAAGCTGCAGATGGTGGCCGGCGGGGTGGCAAGCGATCCTGAACTGAATTACAGCTTTCAGCGCGGGGCGGCGGGCTGGATTCCCGGCATCGCGCAACTCAGCATTCCTGCTTTGTATTTCGCCGATGGCAGCGTGGGTGTGGGCAACGGCATTGGACCCGCCACCGCGTTGCCATCCTCGATCGCCAGCGCCGCCGGGTGGGATACGCAGGCCGCCGTTCAATACGGCACGGTGATCGGGACTGAGCTGAGCGACTACGGCATCGACGTCAACCTTGGCGGCAACACGAATCTGATGGGGCGCGAGCCGCGCGACGGACGGACCTTCGAGACCAAGGGTGAGGATCCGATTCTGGCCGGGAAGATTGCCGCCGCGCATCTGGAGGGCGTACAGGCGCAGCATGTGATCGCCGATATCAAGCACTACGCCTATAACGACCAGGAGACCGGGCGCACGACGGCGAACGCCGTCATCGACGAGCGCGGCGGGCGCGAGAGCGATTTGCTGGCCTTTGAAATCGGTGTGAAAGACGCGAACGTGCAGTCGGTGATGTGCTCCTACAACCTGACCGGCGGCACGTACAACTGCGAGAACTCGCACCTGCTGACGGATATTCTGAAAACCGACTGGGGCTTCACCGGGTTCGTCATGTCGGACTGGCTGGCGACGCACAGCACGGTCAACGCGGCCAATGCGGGCCTGGATCAGGAGCAGCCCGATCAGGAATATTTTGGGTCGCTGGGGACGGCGATCCAGAACGGGCAGGTGCCACAATCGCGGCTGGACAACATGGCGCATCGCGTATTGCGCGCCATGTTTCAGGTGGGGCTCTTCGATTATCCGCAGACCATCCAGCCCATTCCGACGGCAGCCGACGCCGCCATCGCACAGCAGGTGGAAGAGAACGGAGCCGTGCTGCTGAAAAACAGCGTTGGGGCGTTGCCACTCAGCGCGGGCTTGCAGTCCATCGCCGTCATCGGCTCGCATGCCGACGTGGCCGTGCTCTCCGGCGGCGGGTCGGCGCAGGTGCAGCCTGTCGGCGGCCCTGCGCTGACCAGCGGCTACCCCTGCCCGCCATGCTGGGCAGAAGCGATTTGGGATCCTTCGTCGCCGATGAAGGCGATCGAGACCATGGCGCCGGGAGCAAACGTGCAGTTTGCCGACGGAACCAACGCGAGTGCGGCGGCGGCGCTGGCTGCGTCGTCGCAGGTGGCCATCGTTTTCGTGAGCCAGTGGGAGAGCGAAGGCATGGACCTGCCCAGTCTCAACCTGACGGACCTGACCGACGCCACGCCCATCGACCAGGATGCTCTGGTGAGCGCAGTGGCAGCGGCCAATCCGCGCACCATTGTTGTGATCGAGAGCGGCGGCCCCGTGGTGATGCCGTGGCTGAGCCAGGTGTCGGCTGTGCTGGAGGCGTGGTATCCGGGGCAGAGCGGTGGCCCGGCGATCGCCGATCTGCTTTTCGGCAGGACGAATCCGTCGGGCAAGCTGCCGATCACGTTTCCCGCCAGCGTGGGTCAGTTGCCTCGGCCGACGATTCCTACGCCACCGGACACTACGACGCCGTTCGAGGTGAACTACTCTGAGGGATTCAACGTCGGCTACAAGTGGTATGACTCCCAGGGGCTGATGCCCCTGTTTCCGTTTGGGTTCGGGCTGTCATACACCACGTTTTCCCTCGCCAATTCCGTGATCGTGAACAATCTTGCTTCGACGAGCAATCCGAATATTCAGGTAACGTTAACGGTTACGAATACCGGAGCGGTGACCGGCGCCGAGGTTGCGCAGGTGTATCTGGGGTTGCCGGCCAGCACCGGTGAGCCGCCGCATCGCCTGGTGGGTTGGCAAAAGGTGACGCTGCAGCCCGGGGCATCACAGGCGGTCACAATCGAAGTGGATGAGAA
>Ga0187863_10003366_pt1 | contig 11822 bp, 8 predicted proteins | sample June2016WEW_11_1_FD_132975 | JGI IMG/M metagenome (GOLD analysis project Ga0187863, IMG submission 132975) | Peatland microbial communities from SPRUCE experiment site at the Marcell Experimental Forest, Minnesota, USA - June2016WEW_11_10 | ecosystem: Environmental > Terrestrial > Soil >...
ATTTTCTCCGCTCGCGAATTTGATCGAGCGGGGCGCGTTAGGGAAGAGCAGTTCGTCGCGCGTGGCTCCGAACTTGTGCTTGATGACGATGGCCTGGCCCCCGATCATGTTGGCCGAGCCGTGGAGCAGAAGCGAAGTGGTGACGCCTCCGGCGAGGGCGCGATAGATGGCCTTGTCCTGATAATCGAAGGCATCCTTCATCATCATGTGCGGCGTGATGGGGCTGGTGGCTTCGTTGACGTCATCGTCGAGAGCGATGTGGGAGTGCGCATCGACGATGCCGGGCGTGAGATATTTGCCTCCGGCATCGATGACTAGGGCGTCGGCGGGCGCGTTGACGGTGGCGCCTACGGCGGCGATTTTGCCGTCCTTGATGTAGATGGAGCCGTTTTGGATATTGCCGTGGGTGACGGTCATCACGGTCGCGTTCTTGATTAGGACGCTGTGGGGAGCGGGGGAGGTTTGGGCTTGGGCTGAGAGGGCGAATGCTGGTAGCAGTAGGAGCGTTAGGTAGGCGCAGCCGAGCGCTCTGATTTTTTTCAGCAGAAGGCGCATGAATAGGACTCCGAAAAAGAATGTGGATGGTGGAGCATTGGGATTGTAGGGGGAGTGAGGGAACGGGGTCAAATTTCAAAACAGCCCACTACCCAGGGGCTCTTATCGCAGCGGTGAACCGCTGCGCCACCCAAAATCAAGTGCAACCCCGAATTTTTCCGCGGTCTGTGAAGCCCTGCCCTTCGAAACCCTACAGCGGAATATTCCCATGCTTCTTAGGCGGATTCTTATCCCGCTTTGTCTCCAACATCTCGAGCGCCTGAATCAGCTTCTTGCGCGTCTCTCTAGGTTGGATGACTGCGTCTACAAATCCTCGATCGGCAGCAACGTAAGGGTTCGCCAGCCGGTCGCGGAATTCTTCGATTTTTTGTTGGCGGACTTCTTCGCGGTTTTCGGCTTGGTCGAGTTCGCGTTTGTAGACGATGTCGACTGCGCCTTCGGGACCCATTACGGCGATCTCGGCGCTGGGCCACGCATAGTTTACGTCGGTGCGGATGTGCTTGGAGGCCATGACGCAATAGGCTCCTCCGTAGGCTTTGCGGGTGATGACTGTCACTTTCGGAACCGTGGCTTCGGCGAAGGCGTAGAGGAGCTTCGCGCCGTGGCGGATGATGCCTCCGTACTCTTGTTGCGTGCCCGGCAAAAATCCCGGCACATCTTCGAAGGTCACTAGAGGAATGTTGAAGCAGTCACAGAAGCGGACGAAGCGGGCTCCTTTTACTGAGGCGTTGATGTCCAGCGTGCCGGCCAGCATGGCAGGTTGATTGGCTACGATTCCTACGGGCTTGCCGTTGAAGCGGGCGAATCCTACTACGATGTTTTTGGCGTAGTGCTCGTGGATTTCGAAAAAATATCCGTCGTCGACTACGGTGTGGATCACGTCTTTCATGTCGTAGGGCATGTTGGATTGATCGGGGATTAGCGTGTCCAGCTTGTCATCTACGCGATCGATCGGGTCAGTGCAGGGCTTGCGCGGCGGGTCTTCTAGATTGTTTGACGGAATGAAACTCAGCAGCTCGCGGACCATCGAGAGACATTCGGCATCGTCGCGGCACATGAAGTGGGCTACGCCGGAGGTTTCGTTGTGGGTGTGGGCTCCGCCGAGCTGATCTTTGGTGACCTCTTCGTGGGTGACGGTTTTGATCACGTCGGGGCCGGTGATGAACATGTAACTCGTTTGATCCACCATCAGGATGAAGTCGGTGATGGCGGGGGAGTAGACGGCTCCGCCAGCGCAGGGGCCCATGATGGCGGAGATCTGCGGGACGACTCCGCTGTAGAGGGTGTTGCGCAGGAAGATGTCGGCGTAGCCGGCCAGCGACATGACTCCTTCTTGAATGCGTGCGCCGCCGGAGTCGTTGAGGCCGATGACGGGCGCGCCCATCTTGGCGGCGAGGTCCATTATTTTGACGATCTTTTGCGCGTTAGCTTCGGAGAGCGAGCCGCCGAAAACGGTGAAGTCTTGCGCGAAGACATAGACGAGGCGGCCTTCGACGCGGCCGTATCCGGTGATGAAACCGTCGCCGAAATATTTTTGCTGCTCCATGCCGAAGTCGTGGCAGCGGTGGGTGACTAGCTTGTCGGTCTCTTCGAAGGTGCCTTCGTCGAGAAGGAATTCGACGCGCTCGCGGGCGGACATCTTTCCTTCTTTGTGCTGGCGTTCGCGGCGCTGTGCGCCTCCGCCTTCTTGCGCCATCTGGTCGCGCTTTTTTAGTTCGGCAATTTTTTCTTCGAGTTTCATGGGGAGATTATAGGCGAGCGTGCGGGGCGGGGTGTGATTGGCGGCACGGGGGGATGTGATGGGCGTGAGAATGCGCTGGGTGCGGTTATTTCCCCTTCGCTAACTCCGAATCGATTGTTTTAGGCGGGATGGACGCGGATACCCAGAGTTCTTGCTGTCTTTTGCAAAACTACATCATGTGTCCACAATCGTGTTCCCGGCGTCATCAAACATGATGCCAATAGGTGCGCATCGATTAGGCCAATGCCCATTGAGTAAAGAGCGTGCGTCTCAACCATATGCCGCACCTCGCTCAGTTGTGCCACATTTACTTCAAGGAGCGCTTCCAATTCCTCGAGACGCTGCCGCTGGTTCCGTAGCGACCCCAGGGCAATCTCAGCTACGACAAACGGGTGCATCACGATCTGGCCTTGGTTGAGGCTTGTTGCCATCGCTGGATCGCCGCTTCGCAAATAGTCGACCCAGACGGAGGTGTCGGCTAGGATCACAAGTCGTCGGCTCTGAAGCGCTTAATGTATTCCAGGTCCGGCTCCGTGCCGCCCACCGCCGCGAGCCTTCGCGAAGCGCCGAGGTGAATCAATGCCTTTAAAGACTCGCGGAGCAGGGCGGTTCTTTCCGTTACGCCGGAAAATTCTTGAGCCTTGCGAACCAAGTCGTCGTCGAGTGCCACCGTTGCTCTCATGAGCACCTCCCGCTGTCACCAATTATATCACTATCTGGTGACAATTGTGGTGCCCGCGAGCTGATTTGCCTGCTCCTACGCCGACACGGCCTATGCTTTCAGGGTTGCGGCGTCCAAGAGATTCAGATATTCGACTTTCTTATCTGCTGGCAAGAATGAAGCTTCGAAGGAATTGCGGGCGAGTTCGCGGAGGTGTTCGTCGGTGAAGGCGAAGGTTTGTTGGGCCAGGGCGTACTCGTTGACGAGCGTGGTGTGGAACATGGCGGGGTCGTCGCTGTTCAGGGTTAGCATTAGGCCCTGGTCGAAATAGCGGCGGACGGGATGTTGGGCGAGGTCGGCGCATACGCCGGTGCGGAGATTGCTCGTGAGGCAGATTTCTATAGGGATTTGGCGCTCGGATAATTCTTCGATCAATTCGGGATCTTGCGCGGCAGTCAGGCCGTGGCCGATGCGTTCGGCTTTTAGGTTGAGCGCTCCCCAGATGGAGTCGGGGCCGGCGCTTTCTCCGGCATGGGCGGTGAGATGGAGGCCGTGCTCGGCGGCGCGCGCGTAGACGGCGGCGAACCATTCGGGCGGCCCGGCGCGTTCGTCGCCTCCGATTCCGAAGGCGATTACGTTGCGGTCGCGAAACTGGATGGCGAGGTCGAGGACGGGCTGGGCCTTTTCGGCGCCGAACTGGCGAATGGCGTCGAAGATCCAGAGCAGCGAGATTCCGAAATCTTTTTCGCCGCGCTGGCGGCCGCGTTCGAGGCCTTCGAAGATGGCGGGGAAATCCTGTTTGCGCCAGAGGCAGACGCCGACGGAAACGATGACTTCGGCGTGGAGGATGTTCTGCGCTTTGAGGCGCTCCATCAGGCGATACGTGATCAGTTCGTAGTCTTCGGGAGTGCGCAGGTGTCCGGTGACATCTTTGAAGGCGGAGAGGAATCCGGCGAAGTCTTTGTAGTTGTAGAGTTCGGCGGCTTCGGCGGGGGTTGCTCCGGGCATGTTGTGGCGCTGGCGGAGTTCCAGGAGGGTTGAGGGTTCGATGGAGCCTTCTAGATGGAGATGGAGCTCGGCCTTCGGGAGAGTGCGGATGAAGGTGGAGGCCGAGGGCATGAGGTGATTCTAAAGCAATCGGGCGATCGGGTGATCGGGTCATCTGGTGATCTGAGGTCAACGGCAGAGTTTACGATGGTTGAAGAAACACAAGGTCCCTCCACTGCGCTTGGCTTCGCCTGCGCTCCGGTCGGGATGACAGAGTTGGGTGGTGGTCCACGATGACAGAGTTGGGTGGTGTACTGACGGGATGACAGAATTTGTTTGGCTCGGACAGATCGCCCGATGACCGGATGACCCGATCACCCGATTGCTTGATCACCCGATCTTTCTAAACTCGCTGTGGTGGCGGCTGAAGAAGATGTAGATCATCAGGCCGAGGGCTAGCCAGATTACGAAGCGGAGCCAGGTGATTAGGGTTAGGCCTAGCATCAGGCCTCCGCAGAGGACTACGGAGATCAGCGGGAACCACGGCACAAAAGGCACGCGAAACGCGCGCTTGCGGTCGGGTTGATTGCGGCGCAGGAGGATTACTCCCAGGGAAACCAGGACGAAGGCGAAGAGGGTGCCGATGTTGGCGAGGTCGGCGGCGTCTCCGATATCGACCAGGCCGGCGGGGATGCCTACGGCGAAGCAGGCGATCCAGGTGGACCAGTAGGGCGTTTTATATTTCGGGTGGACGGCAGAGAATAATTTCGGCAGGAGGCCGTCGCGCGACATGGCGTACCAGATGCGGGCTTGGCCGTACTGAAAGACGAGTAATGACGAGATCATGCCGGTGAGCGCGCCGATCACGATGACCGAGCGGAAGAAGGGATGCACGCCCAGATATTTCATGGCGTAGGCTACGGGGGCGTCGGCGGCTTCTCCGGAGACGAAGGTGGTGTACTTCATCATGCCCAGTAGGACTAGGGCGACTCCGACGTAGAGCAGGGTGCAGACTATCAGCGACATGATGATGCCGAAGGGGAGATCTTTTTGCGGGTTGCGCGATTCTTCGGCGGCGGTGGAGACGGAATCGAAGCCGATGTAGGTGAAGAAGACGATGGCGCCTCCGGTGACGATGCCGGCGAAGCCGGAGGGGGCGAAGGGCGTCCAGTTGGCGGGCTTGACCAGCATGCCGCCGACTACCAGGAAGGTGAGGATGGCGCCGATTTTGACGGCGACCATGATGTTGTTGGTCTCGGCCGATTCTTTCACTCCGCGCACCAGCAGCAGCGTGAGAATAAAAACAATTAAGAAGCCGGGGAGATTGAAGTAGGCGCCGGTCCATTGGCCGGAGGCCCAGACAGGGCTTGCCCACTTGTCGGGCAAGTTGATGCCAAAGGCGGCGAATTGCGCTTTTGTGTATCCGGCGAAGCCTACGGCTACTGCTACGTTGCTGACTACGTATTCGAGAATGAGATCCCAGCCAATGATCCAGGCGAAGATTTCGCCGAGCGTTGCGTAGGAGTAAGTGTACGCGCTGCCGGCGATGGGGATCATTGAAGCGAGCTCCGCATAGCAAAGGCCAGCGAAACTGCAAGCGACTGCCACAAGGAAAAATGAAATTGCAATCGACGGCCCGGCGGGTGGACGGCCGTGCATGAGCGCTCCGGCGGTGCTGCCGGTGCGGAGAAAATTGACGATCAGGTCGAGGGCTTGCGCGTGGAGGATGGAGGGCGCCTGGAAATACTCTCCAGCGGCGGCGGTGCCGGTGAGGACGAAAATTCCGGAGCCGATGATGGCTCCGATGCCTAGCGCGGTGAGCGACCACGGGCCCAGCGTTTTGCTGAGGCGGTGGGCTGGGTCTTCCGATTCCGAGATCAGCTTGTCGATGGACTTGCAACAGAAGGCTTGTCGGGTGGAAGTGCGGACTACGTCGTCTGCGGGCTTGGCGTGCTCAGTGGGCGCTGGTGACAAGGGTTCGCTCTCTCCTCAGAGAGTTAGTCGGGCATGGGTTTGTGGCCCATGCCCGGAGTTCGCCGGAACAGGCTTCGGATCAGCCTAGCGTTTTGCCTGGCCGCGCGCCAGTTTTTTCACCTTGCGCTTTTTCGATCCGCGGGCGTAGTCGCGGGGCTTCTTCGGCTTTTCCGCTTTATCTTTTTTGCGGGAGGCTCGTTTGGATTTCTTCCGTTCTTCTTTGGTTAGTTTCGTTGTGTCGGCCATGATTGCTGTTGGTTCCTCTAATCTACAGAATATCCCTGCGCTTGGCGCGCGGGTTGGTTCTTTCAGCGCTGGGGCCTTCGAATTCTTGTGGCGCTGACTGTTGGGCCGAGCTGCGCTCGGCTGGACAGGTGAGGGCACCTGTCCCTACGAAGACCTTTCTTTCTTGTTTTTCAGCGGACAATTTTTATGCCTTCTCTAGCTGCGCGTATCTCTCTACCAGCTTTTTTAAACCGAAGCGAGGAAATTGTACCGTAATCTTGGCGTCTTCCCCATCTCCTTCGCGCTGGTAGACGGTTCCTTCGCCATATTTTGGGTGCTTAACCTTTTGGCCGGGGCGGAATCCGCGCTTGCCGGTGGGCTCGTCGGGGAGCATTTTGGGGACTTTGAATTTCTTGCCGCGGGAGGCGAAGAATTCGGCGATGTTGTCGATGGAGTTGTATTGACGGAGTGGGGTCGGCGTCTTTGGCTTGACTCGCGCCGGATTCCAGGCGGCGCTTTGATCCTCGTCTTCGTAGGAATAGTGGGTGGTTTCGGCAGTTGCGTGGCTCCGCCCCGCTGGACGGGCGAGGGCGCCCGTCCCCACGTGATTTTTCCCAGCGTAATTTCTCTCGTGAGCTGTGCTTCTTCGCGAGCCTCCTAGTTCTTCTACCAATTGCGGCGGGACTTCTTCCAGGAATCTTGAGGGGACGCTGGCTTCGGGCATGTCGGTGCCGTAGCGGCGGCGATAGACGGCGCGGGAGAGGATCAGCGTGTCCATGGCGCGGGTCATGCCCACGTAGCAGAGGCGGCGCTCTTCTTCGATCTGATCGGGCTCGATGAGAGTTCGCGAATGGGGGAACAATCCTTCTTCCATTCCGGCGAGGACGACTAGCGGAAACTCCAGGCCCTTGGCGGCGTGCAGGGTCATCAGCGTGATCTGCGCGTGTTCGTCGTATTGGTCGGCGTCGCTGACCAGGGCGGCGTGGTCCAGGAACTGGTCTAGAGTTTCGCCGCGATCGCGGGAATCCATCGCGGCGTTGACTAGCTCGCGGAGATTTTCGATGCGCGAGAAGGCTTCGGGCGTGTCTTCGTCTTCGAGTTGCTTGATGTAGCCGGTACGGTCGATCAAGAACTTCAGGAGTTCGGCGGTGTTGGCGGCGGCTCCGGGCGCGCGGAAGCCGTCGACTGCGGCTGCGGCGTCGGCATGCTGGGCGATCTCGCTCACGTCATTTTGATCTTCTTCGCTTTCTTTACTTGCGGCGATATCGTCGACCGTTGCAGGCGCATCTTCGCTCGGCCCGAAATCGAAGCTGAAGTTGGTGGGATCGAAGTCGGTGTCAGCGGTCTCGGCTAATTCTTGCTTTGGAGCGGGCGAGGACACCCGCTCGACAGCCGGCGGGACGCCGGCGCTACTCTTAGCGGCGCTATTTTTGGAGGACTGTTCCAGTTGGTCTACGTAGGTGCCGGCTAGCATGGCGTGGGCGTCTTCGACTAGATCGCGGAAGCTTTTCAGGGCGGCTAGGGCTCTGGCGGGTAATAGTTCGCGCGTGATGGCTTCGCGTAATGCTCCCCAGAGGGACAGGCCGGTTTCCAGCGCTAGTTGCTCGATCGTTTCGATGGTGGTTTTGCCGATGCCGCGGGCGGGGGTGTTGATGACGCGTAGGAGAGAGACGGAGTCGTCGGGGTTGAGGACGACTTTGAGGTAGGAGATCAGGTCTTTGATTTCGGCGCGCTCGTAGAAGGAGAAGCCGCCTACGACGTGGTATTTCAGCTGGTAGCGACGCATCGCTTCTTCGAACAATCGCGATTGCGAGTTGGTGCGGTAGAGGACGGCGGCTCGGGCAGTGTCTCCGTTTTCGGCGGCTTGGCGAACGTAGCGGTTGATGGTGTCGGCGGCGAACAGGGCTTCGTTTTCTCCGTCGGGAGCTTCGTAGTAGCCGAGCTTTGCTCCGCCCTGGCGGGAGGTCCAGAGATTTTTGCCTTTGCGGCGGACGTTGTTGGCGACTACGGCGGAGGCTGCGCCGAGGATGTTTTGCGTGGAGCGATAGTTTTCTTCGAGGCGCACGATTTTTGCTTCGGGGAAATCGTGCTCGAACTCGAGGATGTTGCGAATGTCGGCTCCGCGCCAGGAGTAGATGGACTGGTCTTCGTCGCCGACGGCGCAGATGTTGTGACTGGTGCCGGCTAGGAGGCGCATTAATTCATATTGCGGGCGGTTTGTGTCCTGGTATTCGTCGACGAGGATGTATTGGAAGCGGCGATTGTAGTGATCGCGGACGGCGGCGACCGACTTGAGCAGGCGCATGGCTTCTAGCAGGAGATCGTCGAAGTCCATCGCGTTCGCTTTGAGGAGTTCTTTGCGGTACTCCTCGAAGATGTGGGCAATTTTTTCGGTCTTGGGATCAGCGGATTGCAGATAGATTTCCTGCGGATCGAGCATGTGATTCTTGGCCCAGGAAATTCGGGAGAGGACGTTGCGGGGGGTGAGTTGTTTGTCGTCGAGGCCGAGGCGGCGCATGATGCCTTTGACTACCTGCTGCTGGTCGGACTCGTCATAGATGACGAAATTCTTGGTGAGTCCGATCGGAGGCTGTCCGGGGACGGTCGAGGGAATTCGCAGGGCCTCGATGTCGCGACGCAGTACGCGCACGCAGAAGGAGTGGAAGGTGGAGATTACGGGCTTGGCGATGGTGAGTCCGCCTACTAGCTTTTCGACGCGCTCGGCCATTTCGGCGGCGGCCTTGTTGGTGAAGGTCATGGCGAGGATGGACTCGGGCATGACGCCGATTTTTTCGATCAGGTAAGCGATGCGGAAAGTGATGACGCGAGTCTTGCCGCTGCCGGCTCCAGCGAGGATGAGGACGGGGCCATCGGTGGTTTCGACGGCTTCCCGTTGTTGCGGGTTGAGTTGATCGAGGAACGACAAAGGGGAATGGCTCCGGGTGCGCTAGAGGGATTTTACAGGATGGTGTGGGGCGGGCATTCCTGCCCGCCCTGCAATATCTCACAAAACTGATGTGCCGGTATCACGGAAGTCTCCCGCGGAACGAGCCATGATGACGTCCATGATTCGGCTCAAGTCGACCCCCTATGAGTACCGCCGCAAGCTGCCACACTATCAGAAGTTTGACCGTCCCCTGTTCGTGACGTTTTGCAAACGCACTCCGGAACCACTCACGGCTGCGGCCCGATTCCTGGTGCTGGAGCATTGCCTCGTAGGAAATAATCGGACGATGCACCTGCATGCTGTCGTGATCATGCCAGAGCATGTGCATCTTCTGTTGACTCCGATGCGAAATGCAGATGGATGGCCGTTTCCGTTGAGAGACATTCTAAAGCTCATAAAGGGTCCGGCGGCTCGCAGGGTCAATCTGCTCGCGGGAACTCATGGAGCATTATGGCAAGATGAGTCGTTTGATCATGTTCTACGTTCCAATGAGAGCTTTGCGGAAAAGCTCGAATATATACGCCAGAATCCAGTTCGTAGGGGACTTGCGACGAGGCCGGAAGAATATGCGTGGCTTTGGGTTGAAGCGAGCTGAAGGCGGGCAGGAATGCCCGCCCCACACGTGCCGGACGTCTCGACGCATTATCGAGAGGAGGCCGAGTAAAGGAATAGCCCGATCAATGCCATAGCGGCTAATGCTTCAAACCCAACCCATGTTGCATACTGCCTCTTGTTCGACACTTCAGGCCACCGCTGCCACGCTTTGTAGAAGTGGAGCGGAATCACAATGACTGTGGAAAATAGCGAGACGACAGCAATAATGAGCAAGAACCGTCGGTTCGTTGTCATCGCCGCTACGATCAGGGACAGGAACGAAACCGCCCACAATATCCCCTCAATGTGTCGCTTCATTTTGCGAACCTCGTCCGTGCCTTTCTCTTGAACGACTGTATAATAAAAAATTGCGCTCATGAAGATGAACACACCAGTAGCCGCGACCGCCAAAAGCGCCGCTGAAATCCCCTCTCCGCGCCGGATTCGATCTACTACAGTGCTTTGCGTGCGGCGCGATAACTCGGTGGTTATGGCCGGGGATGGGCAGGTTACGCTGGGCGAATCGGTCATTAAGCATGGGGCCAAGAAGATTCGGCGGCTTTATCAGGACAAGATTCTGGCGGGGTTTGCTGGCTCTACGGCCGACGCGTTTACTTTGTTCAGCCGGTTCGAGGCTAAGTTGGAGCAGTATCACGGGAATATTGGGCGGTCGGCGGTGGAACTAGCTAAGGACTGGCGGACGGATAAATATTTGCGGCATCTTGAGGCTCTGCTGCTGGTTTCCGACAAGGACGCTACGTTTTTGCTGAGCGGGCAGGGAGATGTGATCGAGCCGGATACTGGGATTGCGGCGATTGGGTCGGGCGGTCCTTTTGCGCAGGCGGCGGCGCAGGCTCTGGCGGATCATACACAGCTGACGTCGCGGCAGATTGCCGAAGAAGCAATGAAGATTGCCAGCCGGATGTGCATCTATACAAATGAGAGGATTACGATCGAGGAGTTGTAGGAGAGCTTAGGTCTCAGGTGTCAGGTCTTAGGTGTTAGGAAAAGCAAGACCAAGATTCGAAGATGGATTCGAGTTTTCGGTGGCACAGAACCTAAGTGATTTTCGTGACACCTAAAACCTGCAACCTGATTTTCCTGACTTTTTATGGCTATTTATTTACCTGGAACCGCTGAAGAAGAACAAGTCACGCTGGATGAGCTGACTCCGCGCGAGATTGTCACTGAGCTTGACAAGTATGTTGTCGGGCAGAAGGACGCTAAGCGCGCGGTGGCGATTGCGCTGCGTAACCGGATGCGGCGGCAGAAGCTTACTCCGGAGATGGCGGAAGAAGTCATCCCGAAAAACATCATCATGATTGGGCCGACGGGCGTGGGCAAAACGGAGATCGCGCGCCGCCTCGCGAAGCTCGCGAATTCGCCGTTTCTCAAAGTCGAGGCTTCGAAGTTTACTGAAGTCGGCTATGTCGGCCGCGATGTGGAGTCGATGATCCGCGACCTGGTCGAGATTGCGATTGAGATGGTGCGGGAAGAAAAGCTGGAAGACGTCGCGGATAAAGCGGAGTTGAACGCGGAGGAGCGGCTGCTGGATATTTTGTTGCCGCCGATTTCGCCGCGGCCTTCGGACTCTGGTTCTTCTGCGACATCTTCCGGCGGCGTAGTGATCGACGCCAGCACCAGCCTGACGGATTCGTCGAATCGCACGCGGGAAAAATTGCGGCAGCAGTTGCGCGAAGGGAAGCTGGACGATCGCACGGTGGAGATTGAGACGCGGGAACGGAATTTTCCGTCGTTCGAGATTATCTCGAACCAAGGCGTGGAGGAGATGGACGTCAACATTAAAGACATGTTGCCGAACATCTTTGGGCAGCGGACGAAGAAGCGGAAGATGAAGGTTAACGAGGCCTTCGAGTATCTGATCCAGGAAGAAGAGCAGCGCCTGATCGACATGGAGCAGGTCACGCGCGTCGCGATTGATCGCGTTGAGAATTCCGGCATTATCTTTCTCGATGAAATCGACAAGATCGCGGGGCGCGAAAGCGGCCATGGGCCGGACGTTTCACGCGAAGGAGTGCAGCGCGACATCCTGCCGATCGTCGAAGGGACGACGGTAAACACGCGCTACGGCATGGTGCGAACCGACCACATTTTATTTGTGGCCGCGGGGGCGTTTC
>Ga0187863_10003371_pt1 | contig 11812 bp, 10 predicted proteins | sample June2016WEW_11_1_FD_132975 | JGI IMG/M metagenome (GOLD analysis project Ga0187863, IMG submission 132975) | Peatland microbial communities from SPRUCE experiment site at the Marcell Experimental Forest, Minnesota, USA - June2016WEW_11_10 | ecosystem: Environmental > Terrestrial > Soil >...
CAACGGTCAATCTCGACCATGCGAGTTACCAAGAGGTTCCGCGTGCCCTCCCGACGCTTGAGGACCTTCTTCCCCGTCGTGTACAGTCACAGCAACAGTGAAACTCTCCTCAACAATTCTCGCGTTTGCTCTTCTCTCCTGCGGAATAGCTTTCGCCCAGTCGCCTCTCGACACTCGCCTTACCGTTCTCGATTCTGTCATCAACGACGCAATCGTCCAGCAGCAAATCCCCGGCGCCGTCCTCATCGTCGGTCACGGCGGGCGCATCGCCTATCGCAAGGCCTACGGCGATCGCGCGCTCGAGCCACGCCACGAGGCCATGACGCTCGACACAATATTTGACTGCGCGTCGCTCACCAAGGTCGTCGCCACCACCACCGCGATCATGCAGCTCTGGGAGCAGGGAAAATTTCGCATGAACGATCCCGTCGCGAAATATCTTCCCGAGTTTGCGCAGAACGGTAAGCAAGATATTACGATTCGCCAGTTGCTGGTGCACTACTCCGGCCTCGCTCCCGATCTCGATCTAACCAAGCCTTGGGAAGGAAAAGAGACGGCCGAGCGTATGGCCTTCGAAGGCGCTCCTGAATGGGCTCCGGGATCGCAGTTCGTCTACAGCGATATCAACTTCGTCGTCGCGGGCGCGCTCGTGGAGCGGTTGTCAGGCCGATCCCTCGATCAATACACGGCGCAACACATCTTTGCCCCTCTGGGCATGAAAGAGACGCGGTTCCTTCCGCCGCCATCCTGGGAGCCGCGCATCGCTCCCACCGAAGAAGACGAAAACCATCGCCTGCTTCGCGGAGTGGTTCATGATCCCACCGCGCGCCGCATGGGCGGAGTCGCCGGCCATGCCGGAGTATTCTCCACCGCCGACGATCTAGCAATCTTCGCGCAAGCGTTGCTCGATGGCGGCCGCGGCATTCTGACTTCAGCGACGGTCGCGAAGATGACCGCGCCGCAGCAGCCCGTGAATGGAACCGTGCTCCGAGGATTTGGCTGGGATATAGACTCTCCCTGGTCAAGCAATCGCGGAGAACTGTTCCCCATCGGCAGTTACGGCCACACCGGATTCACGGGCACTTCGCTGTGGATTGATCCTACGACCCAGACCTACATCGTGCTGCTGACCAACGCCGTGCATATGAAAATGGGCCCGCCGAAAGAACGGGGAAGCGCGGCCTCGCTTCGCACCAAGATCGCAACCGCCGTGGCTGCGGCGCTCGCCCTCGATCTGTCCGAAGCCGAGAAGATGCGTCTGGCGGCGATCACCGGCTACAACGAAATGCAGAGCGCCGCCCGCAAGCTGCCCGCGCGCAATGGAACGGTGAAAACGGGAATCGACGTACTCGAAGAGACAAATTTCGCCGTGCTCCATCCGAAAAAAGGCGGTGCTCCTCGTAGCATCGGCCTGCTGACCAATCAGACCGGCGTCGACACCGAAGGCAAGCGCACCATCGACGTTCTCGCAGGCGTGCCCGGACTTTCGCTCGACGCCATCTTCAGCCCTGAACATGGCGTGACTGGAACCCTCGACACCCTCGACGTCAAAAATACAAAAGACGCCGCGACCGGAATCACCGTATATAGCGTTTACGGAGGCAGCGACGCGGCGCGCCGTCCGCCGATCGACGTGCTGAAACGCCTCGATGCTGTCGTTATCGATGTAGCCGACGTAGGCGCACGCTTTTACACCTACGAAGCGACGATCGGATATTTTTTGGAAGCGGCCGCGAAGGCCGACGTCGAAATCGTTATTCTCGACCGCCCCAATCCCATCACCGGGTCATTCGTGCAGGGCCCCATGTCCGATGAAGGCACGGAAAAATTCACCAACTATTTTCCCGAGCCCGTGCGCCACGGAATGACTTTGGGGGAACTCGCGAAGATGGTCAACGCCGAACGCCACATCGGTGCTCGTCTCAACGTCGTCGCCATGCAAGGCTGGCAGCCCGGCGACTGGTTCGATTCCACTGGCCTGCCATGGGTGAATACCTCGCCCAATTTGCGCAGCGTCACTGAGGCCACTCTCTATCCCGGCGTAGCCGAGATCGAGGGCACTAACGTCTCCGTCGGCCGCGGCACCGACACTCCCTTCGAAGTAGTGGGCGCGCCCTGGATCAAAGCCCGTGAATTCGCAACGTACATGAACGCGCGCGGCATTCAAAGCGTGCGCTTCGTCCCCATCATATTCACTCCCTCATCGAGCAATTCTGCCGGCGAGCGCTGCGAAGGCGTCAACCTCATCGTCCTCGATCGAAATACTTTGGACTCGCCGGAATTAGGAATTGAGCTGGCATCGGCGTTGCACAAGCTTTACCCGAATGATTTCAAACTCGAGAAGATGATGGACCTGCTCAACAATCAATCCGTCTACGGCGCGATCGAGTCGGGCGAAGATCCGAGGCGAATAGCCGAGGACTGGCAGGAGCGGCTGGATGCGTTCCTACGTATGCGGGAAAAATATTTGTTATACAAATAGCCAGGCTCATAACCGTAATCCTCGACGCATGATCCTTCGTGATACTTAGTGGCCTTGGTGGTCAACGGTTTCTCTCCCGCCAATGGAGAAAACTTACGCCGATCTCCGCACCCTAAGCTACAATGCCAAGTACAAGGTTGACCCTGAAATGACCGAAAATCTGCTTCAGATCCCAGCCCAGTTTTACCGTTGCGCCGGCCCGAATTGCGGTGTGCTCAAAGGCGGAAGCGACCGTTGGTGGGTGATGTGGAGTTCGTTTGGCGACTACGAAATCCCGGTCATGCATCTCGCGCCCTGGGACGAAAAGCTGGCAGTCGAGCAGGGCGCCATGCATGTTTGCGGCGAGGGCTGCGCGCAAAAACTGCAATCGCAGTTCATGGACAACGTGCTGGCGAATCGCTCGCGTAAAACCAGCGGTTAGCTTCGGCTCCCGCAACATCCATCGCGATGCGAACGATGTTTGCTCTGGCGGGCATTCCAGAGCGCGCATCTGAATTTGCAGCAGCCGAGTTACTAAGTTCGTTGAGGTAGCTTCATGAAAGTTCTTACTCCTTGCGTTTGGGCTTTGCTAAGTGTGACGGCGTTCGCCCAGTCGTCAACGCCGCCCGATGCCGCAAAAGCTTCAGCGGAAAAATCTTTACTCATCATCCCCGCCGGAACCTCCATCCCACTCTCGCTAAAGCAGGCAATTTCGACTAAGTCCGCGAAGGACGGTGACCCCGTCTATGCCGAAACCGCCTTCCCCTTTGTGGTTAGCGAGCGGGTTGTGATTCCCGCCGGAACCTACATCCAGGGCAAGATCGAGCGCGTGCAGCGCGGCGGCCACATCAAAGGCCGAGCCGAGGTTCTGATTCACTTCACTTCGATGATTTATCCCAGCGGATATACCGTGCTGCTCGGAGGCTCGATCGAGAACACGCCCGGGGCAGAGAAGACCTCGATGAAAGATTCCGAAGGCACGATTCGCCAGGATAGCGACGCCGGGAAAAAAGCTGAAACCGCCGCGGGAACCGCCGCCACCGGAGCGACCATCGGCGGCGTGACCAGTGGACTAAAGGGCGTCGGCATTGGCGCGGCTGCGGGAGCCGCCGCCGGCCTAGCCATCGGCATGCTCTCACGCGGCGCCGACGTGAGGTTAGAAGCAGGTACGTCGATTCAAATGGAAATTCAGCGTGAAGTGACGGTCGATGCGAGCCGCATTACCGCACGGCGCGAAGTCGTGGTTCAGAACGAGTAGGCTTGCAGCGAGCTTAACTGCCCCTGCATTGAGAGAGGATTTGAGAATGGGACACCAGATAAATGTATGGGTCCAACGGTTCTTCGTGCCGTGTACAGTTATTGCAGCCGTGGTACTTCTGCATTTCCACGTTGGCGTTCTCAAGATCGTGGCCGTCACGGTGTCGATCTCAGTTATGCTAATGCTCGTCATGATTGCTGCAGATCCCGGTCCAAGAACGAAGGGATTTGTCGATGGGTTGAAAAATCGCCTGCGCTAGCGCAGTGAGTAAGTTCCTCTGGCCCTCGTTTTTCCTCCACCCCTTCGCGGACGAGGGCGTCCGCTCCACACGAACTACTTCAAAACAAACATAGCATTTACGTGCGCCGTGACCTTCACGTTCTGAGGCGAGAACTCTTCCGTCGGCGCCGGAGTCGCGGCCATTGCTCCCATAGCCATGGCGCGGCGCGGAACCGGCGCGAACACGCGAATATTCTCCGACGTATCAACTGAAGCATACGAGAGCTCGCCAAGCACGCGCCCGCTCGCCTTGGCCAGAGCTTGCGCCGAGGCGTGGGCACGCCGGTAAGCGTCGGCAACGGCCTCGCTCTTGGCCTCTTCCGTCGAGTCGAGCGTGTAACTCAGCGATTGGCTCTCGCCCACGCTGGCATCGGCCAATTGTTGTGTCACCGGCCCGATCTTCGAAAAATCCTTCAACTTCAAACTGACGCTGGTTGTCACCTGATAGCCCACAACTCTATGCTTCGGGTTTTTCCAGTCATACTGCGGATTCACCGAGAAAAACCCGATCTCCGCTGACTTCGGATCAATCCCGTTCGCGCGCATCACCTGCCGCGTAGCCTCCGCTTGCTTGGCCGCCTGCTCGTACGCGTCCTTGGCAGTCTCGGCCTGAGCCGAGATGTTGAACTGGATCAGCGCGGTATCCGGAGCCGTCTCAAACTTACCATCTGCGCCGACGTAAACCGTGTTGGGCAGAGCGTTGAGAGTAGGACTCTCCGCGTTCGAGAAGGCGCTCAGAACGAGAACGGCACAAAACGTGACCAAGGTAGTTCTCATCAGGGGACACTCCTATAGTTAGAATGCACCTGTTTTGACGAATTGCGAGGGGAAAAAATTAAGGTCAGAGGTTAGAGGTCAGATTGCAGAGGTAAATCAGCCGTTTGAGCTTTACCTCTGCAATCTGACCTCTCACCTCTGACCTGGCCCTGACCGCCCGCCAGGCGCGAAACAGGCGCACTCTGGCGGGCACGGGCAATGCACCCCAAAACGGCGTGACGCAACCGTGCCAGGGCTGTTTGAACTAACTTCACTTATTCACTTGGATGTGGCGATCTCGCCAAAACGATGCCTGCATAGCGATGAATCGCGGTTCCGCTACATCTTTGGGAAAGACGTATTCGCCGCATTGATGTCTGCCCGCAAATCTTCCCAGATGTTGTCAGGCATTTCGAGGAAGATCTTCACGATCGCTGGATCAAACTGGCGCCCAGCCCAAAGTTCAATTTCCTTCCGTGCCGCCTCCATCGACTGCGCGGCGCGGTAAGGGCGGTCGGTTCTCATGGCATCGAGCGTATCCGCGATCGCAAAAATTCGCGCTCCGAGCGGAATCTCGTTGCCCTCAAGTTTGCGCGGATAGCCCGTCCCGTCGTAGCGCTCCTGATGCGAGTAAATAATTTCTGCGGCCTCGGCCAGAAAGGGAATGCGCGAGATGATCTTATAGCCCAGATAGCAGTGCTCTTTCATCGTGTTCATCTCGTCTTCGGTAAGCTTGCCGGGCTTGAGCAGAATGGCGTCGGGGATAGCGATTTTGCCGATGTCGTGCAGAAAGGCTCCGCGCGCGATGACGCTGATGTCTTCTTTTGGCAGCCCCATTTTGCGCGCAATGGCGATGGTGTAGGCAGTGACGCGCCGCGAATGGCCTTCCGTCTCCTTGTCTTTCAAATCCAGTGCATCGCCCAGCACTTCGAGCGTGATGTCGTAGGATTTTTCCAGGTTCGAGAGCGCCGTCTTCCACTGTTGCGTGCGCTCTGCCACCAGGGCCTCGAGATTCGTGCGATAGGCGTCATTTTCCCGCTTGAGGCGCCGATTCTCGAGCGCGCGCCGCACCGTGGCCAGCAACTGCTCCCGCTCAAAGGGCTTGAGCAAATAGTCATAGGCCCCATTGCGCAGGGCTTGCAGCGCGACCTGTATGTCATGGACGGCCGTCACCATCACCACGGGCATGTCCGGATAACGCTCCTTCGAACGCTCCAGCAGGGCAATTCCATCCATCTCGGCCATCATCAGATCAGAGAGCATGAGGTCGAATTCGTCCCCAGACTCGAGAATCGAGAGCGCTTCAATCCCACTGGCGGCCTGGCGCGTCTGAAAATGCGCTCCGCCAAGCATGGAGGAAACAATTTCGCGAATTGTTTCCTCGTCGTCGACTACGAGGATGCGGTCATTGGGCATGGCGTTGAGTCTTAATGTATCGCTCATTCTAGGCGACGACTTCACATTCCGAAAGTAACCAATGGAGGACGGAAATTCGGGTACGAGCGGGGCCGGGCGTGATATTTAAAGAGCTTAGGTATTCGTGCGTTTTTCTTTTGTGCGTGTACCGTTTGTGCATTCGTCGATATTTATCCTATGGACCCTGCCGGGCTAGTGGGTAATTCGCTAGGCGCGTTGACCATACCCTGGTTGACGGCGCGGGAAACCGCCGCCCTGATCGTCGTGGCGGTGAGTCTGCTTTTCTTCCGGGTTTTTCGCGAACGCTGTCTGCTCGCGTGGGCCGCGGGCTGGATCGCATATGGTGCTTTCCTCGAAGTCGCGGGCCTCGAATTGCACACCGTCTCGAAGCCCATCGCAGCCTTCGCGCAGGCCGACTACATTCTGGCCATCGGCCTGTTTGCCGCCGCCGCGCTGATCTCCGCGCAAGCCAAGCGCTCGCTGACCGCGCTCGTGGCCGTCTGCTGGGTGCTCATGGTCTTTGCCGCCATGCGCCCGCTCTATTTTCCCGATTCGTTGTTCTTTCTCGACGCCCGGACTCTGCGCCTCGGCCTCGACATATCATGTCGCTTGATCGCCGTCGCGGCCACCTTTGAACTCTTGCGCCATCGCTTCGGGCGCATTGGCGTCGGCCCTTTCCTTTTCGGTGCAGGCCTCTTGACCTTGAATCTGCACTGGCCGCCATTCACCAGTCACATTCCGATTGAAGGCTATTTGCTGGCTGAGGTGCTCTTCGGTTCGAGCATGCTGGTGGTCGTGCTCGACGACTCGCGTTTGCGCACGCGCCGCCTCACCATGCTCAATGAGTTAACGGGTACGATTGCGCGCGGACAGAATCACGCTCCGATGATGCAGACGGCGCTCGAAAAATTGCGGGCCGTCGCCGGCGCCAAGGCCTCATGGTTCCAGTTGATGGACGGAGATCACCTGGCACCTACGCAGCATGCTGGCCTGTCGCCGGAATTTCTACGCGCTCTCGGCAATGCTGGGACCGACGGAATCGAAGCCCGCGTTCTCGAGGAGAATCGCGCGGCCGTCGTCAAGCCTTCCGAGATGCCAGGGCAGCAGCGCGAGCAACTGGCGAAATACGGCCTTCATCACGCGATTCTGCTGCCCGTCCAGGGCAAGAAGACGGTCATCGGAATTCTATCCCTCGGCTACGCCGGCCGCCGCTATCACACCCGCGAAGAGTTGGAATTCCTCGAAACTGTCGTGCAGAAGTTGGGCATCGCCGTCGAAAACCTGCGCCTGCTCGAGCAAGTGTTGCGTTCGCAGCGGCAGTGGATGAACACTTTCGATTCCATCCAGGATTTGATTCTGGCGCACGATGCCGATTTCCGCATCCTCAAGACGAATCAGGCCCTGTTGCAGCGCCTCGAAAAGGCGCCTGCCGACGTCCTCGGTAATCTCTGTAAGGATGTCCTGCCGCAAAGCCGCAACTGGAGCGGTTGCCCATACTGCGAGCGCGGCTCCGGCCTCACCGAAGGTTCCGATCCCTGTTTCGGCGGCCAGTCCGTCGTTTCCACCTCGTCCTACGCCGAGCAGGGAAGCCAGCAGAAGGGCGTCATCCACGTCGTCCACGATACGACTGAACGCCAGGTCGCCGAAGAAAAATATCGCATGCTCTTCGAGCAGGCGCAGGAAGGCGTATTCCTCGCCACGCCCGAGGGTGAGTTACTCGATTGCAACGACGCCTTCGTCACCATGCTCGGCTACAGCAGCCGCGACGAATTGATGGCGCTCGATATGGGCAGCGTCTTGCACTCGGTTCCCGAGGAACGCGAAGCCTTCCGCGAAGAGATCGAGGCACACAATTACGTGCGCAACTTTGAGATTACCGTGCGGCGCAAAGATGGCACGCTGCTGGCGGTGGCGCAAAGCTGCTTCGCCACCCGCGATTCCAGCGGACGCATCGAACGCTATCAGGGCTTCGTCCTCGACATCACCGAAAAGAAACGTTCCGAAGACGAGATGCGGCGGCGCAATCGCGAACTGAACGCGCTCAACGCCATGGCCGTAATCGCCACGCAGTCGTTCGATCTCGACGAAATTCTCAACCTCACCCTGCGCCAGGTCATCTCGCTCTTCGGGGCGGAAACCGGCTCCGTCTATCTCGCGGCCGAGCCCGAAGGCACCTTCCGGCGGCGCGCCGGTTGGGGGCCGCGCAGCGAAGCGCGTGTGCGCATGGCCGAAGTGGTTTTTCCCGATGGCTTGGGCGATCTGGTGATGCGCTCTCGCGCGGAAGTGGTAACGCAGGATTTCATGCCCCACCTGCCTCCCGCCGTCGTCGAATTCATCTGCGCCGACCGCTTGCCCTACTGGATTTGGGTCGTCCTCTGGAGCAAGGACAAGCCGATCGGCGTCATGGGCATCGCCAGCAAAGAAGATCGGCACTATTCCAGCAACGATGAAAATCTCCTCGTCGCTATCAGCCGCCAACTAGCCACCACCATCGAAAAGGTTCAGCTCTACGAAGAGACTTGCCGCGCCTACGAAGATTTACGCCGCACCCAGGAGCAACTGCTGCAGAGCGAAAAGATGTCGGCTGTCGGCCAACTGATTTCCGGCGTGGCCCACGAATTAAATAACCCGCTGACCGCGATCCTCGGCTATGCCCAACTGCTCGAAGGCGCTGGCCTCGACAAGCAATCCGCCGATTACGTCCGCAAGCTCTTCAAGCAGGCGCAGCGCACTCACCGCGTGGTGCAGAATCTTCTTTCCTTCGCCCGCCAGCGCAAGCCGCAGAAGCAGGAAGTCGACCTCTGCAGAGTGCTCGAAGAGTCTCTCACCCTGCGCGAATACGACCTCCGCGTCAACAACGTCTCGCTCGAACGCGACATTCCCGAGGGGTTGCCGTCCGTCGTCGCCGACCCGCATCAACTGGAGCAGGTCTTCCTCAATATCATCAACAATGCCCTCGATGCCATGGTTGAAGGCAGCGCCAGCGGCCTCTTGAAAGTTCGCGTGTTCAAGAAAGATACCTACGTCTGCGTCGAATTCGATGACAGCGGTCCCGGCATCAAAGACCCCAGCCGCATCTTCGATCCCTTCTACACCACGAAATCCGTGGGTAAAGGCACTGGATTGGGCCTCAGCATCTGCTACGGCATCGTCAAAGAGCACGGCGGCGAAATCGTAGCGCGCAACCGCGAAGAGGGCGGAGCGACCATCGAAGTCCGCCTGCTGGCCAGCGAAAAGCCGGCGCAACCCGATGCCCCGCAACCGGCGCGCCGCGAGTCTGTGCTGAAGGGACGCGTGCTTTTGGTAGAAGACGAAGAAGCGGTGCTGGAATTTGAACGCGACGTCCTGGTCGGCGCCGGCGCCCAGGTCACCACCTCCATGAGCGTGGAAGAAACGCAGCAACTCCTGCGCAACGGTTCCTTTGACGTGATCGTGATGAACGGCCGCATGCCCGGTGGATTCACCGCCAAGGATATCTATGACTGGATCGCCACCAACTGTCCCGGCGTGGAAAAAGGTTTGCTCCTTACGTTCTCCACTCTCACCGATCAGGAGACGCGATCCTTCCTCCAGGAGAAAGGTTTGCCCACGCTAGCCAAGCCCTTCGAGGTTGCGGACCTGATCTCAAACGTGCGCACGCTGATCCAGCGCGAAGGAAAATCTGCAATGAAGCCGCCCGCGCCGGAGCCGAACGAAGCGAAAGCATCCGTGGCGAGTGCAGGGACGTAGCCATCGCTTACTAAAGCTGCTCTTTCAATCCCCGCATCATTTCAGTAATCAACTTCTCATTTCGCCGGTACCAGCGCCAATGCCCCTCGCGCTTCGCCTCGACGACGCGCGCCTTCTCCAAAATCCCCATGTGATGCGACACAGTAGGCTGCGCTAATTTCACGCGCTGCTCGATATCGCCCGCGCACAGCCCTGTCTCCTTATCGATTGAGCATCCGCCCTTTTCTTTGAGTGCCGCCAGAATCCGGCGGCGAGTGGGATCGGCAATGGCGTGAAGAAAGCGATCTAGGTCGGCGGGGATGTGAGCCATGAGAAGATTTGTAATCGGCAATTTGTAATTTGTAATCTAAAGCCTAATTCATCCCCCGGCAATCGCCGGTCTGCTAAATTGCAAATTACAAATCACCAATTACAAATTATTTCTTCACGATCGGATTGTATCCATCGCCAATGAGCCGCGCGCGCATCGCCTCCGCATCCTTCAACTCGCCATAGGGGCCGACCTGCACGTGAAAAAACTTGTCGGCCGAAGAATTGTTGGCCGTAAATGCGGGATACTGTTTCTTCTTCAAAGCCTCGACCAGCGACTCGGCGTCTTCCTGCCGGCTGACCGCCGCGACCTGCACGAAATACCCGCCGCTCTCGGGCGCGTCCGCCGCGGCTTTAGGTGCTGCCTCCGCTCCTGAGTTCGCCGGAGTAGGAGTAATCACCGCGGTTTGCGTCGTCTGATCTGCCGGCTTCAGCGAAGCGTCGGCGCTCTTCTCCCCGACCGCCTTGTAAAAACTGAAGTCGTTTGATGAAGCCTGAGCTTGAGGCGCAGCGAGCGCAGCATTGTTCTTCGCTGCCGTAGGCCGAACCACCGTTGCTGGAGTCCCCGCGATCGAGCCCGGCGAACTGAACACACCAGCACTGGCGGTTCGCCGTCCCAGCGAAAAGCCGATCGAAAAAAAGAAAGCGCACACCAGCACAAACGCAAAAAAAATGGCCAGCATGCGTCCCGTGCCCAGCGTAATCTCAGTATCCTGCTCTACCGTCGCCATAAAAACTGCTCTTTAACCTTACCCCTTACCCTTTTGCCGGAGCCGCCGCCGGCGTCTTCCCACCCGCCAGCAGGTTCTGCAACCCGGAATAAAAATCGATCGGAACCGGGAAAACCACCGTCGTATTCTTCTCGACTCCGATTTCCGTCAGCGTCTGCAGATATCGTAGCTGGATGCTGGCCGGCTCGGAAGATAACAAATGTGCAGCGTCCACCAGACGCTGCGCCGCCGAAAACTCGCCTTCCGCGTGGATGATCTTTGACCGTTTTTCGCGTTCCGCCTCGGCCTGTTTGGCCATGGCCCGTAGCATCGATTCCGGCATGTCCACCTGCTTCACTTCCACATTCGCCACCTTCACGCCCCACGGCGCCGTGTGCGTATCGAGAATGCTCTGGAGCCGCAAATTAATCTTGTCGCGATGCGCCAGCAATTCGTCGAGCTCCTGCTCGCCCAGCACCGACCGCAGAGTAGTCTGCGCAAACTGCGAGGTCTGGTAGGCATAATTCGAAACTTCGACCACTGCCTTATTAGGATCAATCACCCGCAGAAAAATAACCGCATTCACCTTCAGCGTAACGTTATCGCGCGTAATAATGTCCTGCGGAGGCACCTCGAGCGCCTCCTGCCGCAGCGAAATCCGCACCATGCGGTCGATCGGCGCGAATACGAGAATCACCCCGGGCCCCTTTGCGGCAATCAGTCGCCCCAATCGGAAAATAACGCCGCGCTCATACTCCGCCAGGATCTTGATCGAGCTCAGCAGGTAAATAACGACAATAACGATCGCAACCGTCGCCACCGGGAACCCGAGATCCATAAATGCCTCCGCACAAATTCCGATTCAGAGTATGAGCGGATTGTAGCGCAACAGAG
>Ga0187863_10003374_pt1 | contig 11801 bp, 8 predicted proteins | sample June2016WEW_11_1_FD_132975 | JGI IMG/M metagenome (GOLD analysis project Ga0187863, IMG submission 132975) | Peatland microbial communities from SPRUCE experiment site at the Marcell Experimental Forest, Minnesota, USA - June2016WEW_11_10 | ecosystem: Environmental > Terrestrial > Soil >...
CAGGCCCGGTCCGTTCGGGTTGCCGGTCTTCGCGAAGTTGCACCAATAGTTTCCCATCAGATCGGATAGCTTCATGTCATCCGGACTCCACGGCAGGTTCTTCGATGGCAGTGCCCCGAAGACAAACTCGATCTCGGCTGAGTGATACGCGCCACGCGATTCGCCTTTATCGCCCGCAGCCATCGGCGGCGCCTGATCGAACTCATAACGGTACACCGGCGAGCCTCCGGTGGCGGTATGCATGTCGATCCACTTCCATGTGCCGAACGCGATGAAGCGGGCGCCTGCCAGATCGCTTCCGGCGCGTTTCACCTCGTCCTCAGTCGCGCCCCGATACAGTATCAGCAACGCGTCGGCTTTGTCCCCATACAGCGCGTGCACGTGCTTCGCGAAGTTCTCCGGCGTTGGCGGGTCTTTCTCCAGAATTTGGTGGTAACTGCCTTCATCGGCATTCCATCCGGCCAGCAGCGGGACATGAGCCTGTTTTCCGCTTGCGTAAATCCACGACACCGCCTCTGGCAGGAAATAGCCATCGAGGTCGGCGGAGAAACGGAACGGGTGCGGCTTGAGCGATGCCTGCAGCACTTCCTCTGTCGACTTCGCCCGCAGCGCGGCAATCGAGTCCGCCCCCATCGATTTCGCAAAATCCACACCAGTCTGCTCAGCCGGTTCCAGCGGCTTCGCCGGAAGCGTGGACCCAAAGAAAGCACCGCTTTCCCCGATGGCCTTCTGGAATAAGCCCCGCGTCAGAGGCGAAGCCATCAACGCGCTCACCGAAAGCGAACCGGCCGATTCGCCGAAGATGGTCACGTTGCCTGGATCCCCCCCGAAGGCCGCGATATTGCGATGCACCCAGTCCAGCGCCGCCACCTGGTCGAGCAGTCCATAGTTGCCCGAAGCCTTGTGCTCGGATTCTCTTGTGAGATCCGGATGAGCCAGAAAGCCGAATACGCCGAGCCGGTAGTTCAGCGTCACCACCACCACGCCCTTCCGCGCAAGGTTCTCACCATCCTGGCGCGGTTCCGATGACGCACCCGCGATGAAGCCGCCGCCGTGAATCCACACCATCACGGGGAGGCGCCCTTCCGGGGACGCGGCCGGTGTCCACACGTTGAGATAAAGGCAATCTTCGCTCCCGCCCTTGTCGCGAAAGACCATGTCGTCGTAAATGTGTCCCTGCGCACAGCGCGGCGCGAATTCGAGCGCGGGCCGGGTATCGCTCCAACTCGTCACCGGCTGCGGCGGTTTCCAGCGCAGGTCGCCAACCGGCGGAGCGGCATAGGGAATGCCTTTGTACACGCGAATCGTGCCGTCGGCCGTCGTTATTCCTTGGACCGCGCCGGCGTCAGTGCGTATCGTGTCGGCGGCCACCAGAGATATACCAGCCGTCATGGCTAAACCGAGAATCACTTCATGGTGTCTCATTATCATTTCTCCCGATTTCATTCAGCGCAGCCGCACGGCCACCCACTCGCGAATCCGGCGGTTGACGGGACCTTCCACAAACCGGAACGCCAGGGACGACGCAATCACGACGCCTGCCAGATACAAGAACACGCACAGGGCCAGCATCAAACCTGTTCGGCCCCAGCAATACCGGCTGAACCACCACAACAGCGGCACGTGCAGGATATACAGCGAGTAGCTGGAGTGCCCCAGCGTGGACGCGATCCGTGTGGAGAGCAGGCGCGCGGGAAATCCCCCGCCAAGACCGAGCCCGATCACCAGCGCCGCGTTCATCGGCCGAAGCGCGGCGTCGATGGTTGTCCATCCGGTCGCCAGAGCGGGGAACGCGACCAGCATCGCGCCGCCAGCCACTGCCGGCACGTACAGCCACCATCCCCGCCGCGCGATCCACAATCTCGAGCGCGATATTCGTTCGTAAACGCCCGCCGCGCCGATCCCCAACAGAAAGTCGGCCATGCGGGTGAGCGGTTTCCAATAATCCGGCACGCCCAGGCGCGCCAGCAGCAGGGGCAATGCCACCGAGGCCACCAGCATCGCAGCCACGGTGAGCGCGCTCTTTTTCCGCAGGAAGAAAGCGAACAGAGGGAAGCAAAGGTAGAAAAAGAACTCGCACGACAGGGACCAGGCCGGCGTGTTCCAGTGAACTGCAGCTCGCTCCGCCCAGCCCTGCAGCACGAAAACATAACTGCCCACCGTGGAAGCCTTTTCCGCGGGCGAAGTCCGTCCGGGTGTGGAGATGAACTTGAGAATGAACGGCGAGACAATCAGCAGGCTGAGCAGGTACGCGGGATAGACGCGGGCAAAACGTCCCACACTGTAGCGGATCAGATTTTTCCGGTTCCACTCCATCGATCCATAGCTCCGCGCCAGCACAAATCCCGACAGCACGAAGAATGTGCCCACGGCGAGATAACCGCCGCGAACGATCTCACGCAGCCAGCCAGGCAACGCCGCCGCCCAGCCCTCCAGCATCATGTGATGGCCGGTGAGATGATGAAATACCACCCAGAGAGCCAGCAGGAAACGCACACCGGTGAGCGCGGGAAGCTGACGATCATCCGCGGAACCGTGCGCGCGCTGCGGAGTGCGGATCGCGGGCACGGTAATCCACTGCCTCGCGCCATCAGGGAACGCGAGCCCGGGAGGTTGGATAATTACGCTGATGCTCCCATCTTATCGTTCCGGGGGGGTTCACCGCCTGCTCCCCGTCCTCTTACTTCTCGTCGCCGCCGATGCCCCCGCTCCGGTCCAGTTGACCGCTGAACAGGATCATCAGCGCATCATGGACCTTCTGAAGATCAAGTCGCTTCGCCCCGGCGCGGACCCCAATCACTCCGACGCGCCCAACGCGGTTATCTATGACGAATCCAAAGTCGCGCCGTACACTCTGCCCGATCCGCTCACTCTGAACAACGGCAGGAAGGTCACGACGGCGAAGGTGTGGTGGACGAAGCGCCGCCCGGAAATTGTGGAAGCCTTCGACAGCGAGGTTTACGGCCGCGTTCCGAAGGCCACGCCCGCGGTGCACTGGGAAGTGACCAGCACCACGAAAGAGACGAACGGCGACGATCCGGTAATCACGAGGAAGCTTGTAGGACACGTCGACAACTCGTCATACCCGCAGATCACGGTGGACATGCAGTTGTCACTCACCACGCCCGCCAATGCGAAAGGCCCCGTGCCCGTGATTCTGGAATTCGGTTTTGACCCAGCCTTCATGCGGCGTTTTCGTGAACAGATGGCCGCGCGTGGAGTCAAACCGCCGGTTCCGGGCCCCGGCGAGATCGGCGGTCCCGGCCCGAACTGGCAACAGCAGATTCTGGCGAAGGGCTGGGGCTACGCCGTTCTGATTCCAACCAGCGTGCAGGCAGACAATGGCGCGGGCCTCACCCAGGGCATTATCGGCTTGTGCAATAAGGGACAGGCGCGAAAGCCGGACGACTGGGGAGCGCTGCGAGCATGGGCATGGGGAGCCAGCCGCGTCCTTGATTATTTCGAGACTGATCCGTCGGTGGACGCGAAGCGGGTGGGTATCGAGGGTCTCTCGCGGTACGGCAAGGCGACCGTTGTCGCCATGGCCTACGACCAGCGCTTCGCCATCGCGTTGGTTGGTTCATCGGGCGAAGGCGGCGCGAAGCTTAGCCGCCGCAATTTCGGCGAGCTGGTGGAGAACGTCGCGGGAGCGGGGGAGTATCACTGGATGGCCGGGAACTTCCTGAAATACGCCGGGCCACTTACGCCGAACGATCTGCCCGTGGACTCGCACGAGTTGATCGCGCTGTGTGCACCGCGTCCTGTGTTCATCAGCGCCGGTTCACCGAAAGTGGAAGGCGGGTGGGTGGATGCCCGAGGAATGTTCCTGGCTGCCGTCGCCGCCGGACCGGTTTACCGGCTGCTCGGAAAGATGGATATGGGCGCCACCGAAATGCCGCCGATGGAAACGGCCCTGATCGGCGGTGACATTGCTTTTCGGGAGCACAGCGGCGGCCACACCACCGGGCCGAACTGGCCCGCGTTCCTGGAATTCGCCAGCCGGTATCTCGGACAGCAGGTGCCAGCCGCGTTGCAAAACCGCAACTAACACGACGCCGCGGCTTTCCGTCTTGCCCGCAACTCCGCCGTCTGCTTGCGGTGGCACTTCAGGCAGAGCGTCCGAATGTTAGCAAGATCGCACTCGCCGCCACCTTCCACTACTGGCACAATGTGGTCGGCATCCCACAGGCTGCGCCGGCTGCCCGGCCGAACGCCGTATTCGGCGAATGCTCGCAATCGGGCCGCGCCGCGAAGCCGCCGTACGTAGTGAAACTCCGCAACGCAATCTAATCCGCACTGCGCGCAGATGCCTTTGTCCCGCTCGAACGTCCTTTCGCGCAGATGTCCGGGATCGCTGCGAAGTTTCCACTCTTCAACGCACCAATCGGAGCAGAACGTGCGCCGGCCTGCAGGCACCTCAAGATTGCACCAGCGGCACAAGCTCCGTCCGTTCGGCCCCCTGGCGAGATTCTCCTGGTTGATCCGCCCGCCGAGCATCGCGCGGGTGGTACTCATGTTGGTTTCGAAATCATGGAGAGCAATGGCGTCCGATTTGCACTTGTTAGAGTTTCAACGAGTTCAGGTCCTTCTGGCCGCGATATGTACTCAACCACTTCCAGTCTCGCTACCGAGGTTCCCCCGGGTCCCACCATGAAAAAACTACCCGCCTCTCAAATCCCCGCAGAAACAATTACTCTCCTGGTCGTCGACTCCAATCGGGAGGACTACCAATCCCTGCTTGCTATCCTCAGTTCCGCTGACTGGCGCGTCCACAGGGCTTCGTCCTTTCGGGAAGCCACCACCCTGCTGCATGAGAGTGTACCCGATCTCGTCCTTTGCGAGAAAGACCTTCCGGACGGTACGTGGAAAGACGTCTTTCGCGCGGCGGAGGGGCAGACTGGTTGTCCCGCCGTTGTGATGGTTTCCCGAAAACCAGACGAGCGCCTTTGGGCCGAAGTGCTGAATCTCGGCGCGCATGACATGCTTTTGAAACCGTTCGACGCAAGTGAGGTGCGGCGCATGATCCGCTGCGCCTGTCACCGTGACATGCCCGTGCGCACCGCCGCCGTGGCGGCAGCCTGATCTCGCGCTGTTCATCGGCTGTTACCATCCTCTGATATGGAACAGCCCGCCTTCGATCCAGGTCTCACCCAACAATTCAGCAGCCGCCTCCGCCGCGCCATTAACAAAGACGGCAGCTTCAACGTGCGCCGCCGAGGAGCTTCGTGGCGCGCGTTTCATCCATGGCTCGCCCTGGTGAACATGTCATGGACGGGCTTCGCGACGGTGCTCGGCCTGATGTGGCTCGTGGTGAACACACTTTTCGCCTTGCTCTATTTCAAGCTCGACCCGAGCGAGCTGCAGGGAGTCATGGTGTCCACCCCGTGGCATCGGTTCCTGGACGACTTCTTTTTCAGCGCGCAGACGCTGACCACCGTCGGATACGGCGGCATTGTACCTCGCGGCGTGCTCGCGAACTTCATCGCCAGCACGGAAGCTCTGCTGGGTTTGATGGCGTTCGCGGTTGGAACGGGTCTGCTGCTGGCGCGGGTGTCGCGTCCTTCGGCGCGGATCGCCTTCAGCCAAAACGCGCTGATCGCGCCCTATCAGGATGGTACCAGTCTTCAGTTTCGTATTGTCAATGAGCGCCGCAACACACTGATGGAACTCGAGGCGCGCGTGCTGCTGATGACCGTGGTTCCGGGCGCTCGCGGCCCGGAGCGCCGGTACGACATTCTCAATCTGGAGCGCAAAGCGGTGATTTTCTTTCCGCTCACTTGGACCATAGTTCATCCAATCGACTCCACCAGTCCCCTATTCGGCAAAACCGCGGCCGACCTGGAACGCTTGCAGGCCGAGCTGCTGATCCTGATTAAAGGCTTCGACGACACCTTTAGCCAGACGGTGAACGCGCGTTACTCTTACCGCTATGACGAGATTCGCTGGAATGCCCGCTTCGCCCCGGCATTCCGAATCGACGAGGAAGGCGACATGATATTGGAACTCGACCGGGTGGGGGCAATTGCCGAATAAAGCAATCAACACGATTCTGTCGAAACCGGACCGAATTGGTCACAAAGCGCCGCACAGTCCTTCGAGGTACTGCGCACGGGGTCGGATCTTCCCGTACCGATCCGTGGGTGATTGTACGTATAAGTAGTAGCTATGGCAGCTCGCCAGGATGGGGATTTGGAGCAGCGGCTTGAGACCTACTTCGCTACGCTCCGCTCGGCGCCTCTGAAAGAGATTCTGAAAAGCCGTGTAGGGAATTGGCAGGTTTATGCGGCGGTGAGCGGTTCGGCAATGGCGATGGCAACGGGCGCTGCGGCTGCCATTATTGGCAGCGTGGCGGTTGCGCCGGAACCTACGGCAAGTGTTCGGTCCAGCAGGCAGCGTCTGGCGAGCTCCAGGCTCCCGGCATCTGTGAACGCCATCCGGTTAGCCATGGCGAGGCAGGACGCAGGGCGCAGATTTCTCAGCGTCGTGCCAGCGGCAATCGGCAGCGCGGGCCAAACGCAGGCCGCATCTATCGAATCAGGCGGCGTTCTTCCGATCTGGGGCGTCACCGACATCATTCAGCCGGCCGAGCTGATATCGATTTACGGGAACAACCTCGCCAACTCTACCGCGTACTGGAATGACGATTTCCCAACCACACTCGGCGGCGTCAGCGTGACCATTGATGGAAAACCCGCTTATCTCTTATACGTCAGCCCCACCCAGATCAATCTACAGGCACCCGACGATACCGCGACGGGTACGGTCCCGGTTGTTGTCACCACTCCCAACGGTACGGCGACATCCACGGTAACGCTGAGTCCGGTCGCGCCAGCTTTCTGCCTTTTTCCGCAGGATTATGTGGCGGGGATCATTCGGAGGTCCGACGGTACTTACGATACTCTGGGTCCGGCCGGAAACTCGTTTGGTTTTCCCACGGTGGCTGCGAAGGCGGGCGACCGTGTTGAACTTTACGCGGTCGGGCTGGGGCCCACCACTCCCGCAGTTCCCGCCGGGAAGGCCTTTTCCGGCACAGCGCCAATTACCGATAGCATCAGCCTCTATATCAATAATGTTGCCGTCAAGCCGGCGTTTGCCGGACTGACCAGCGCTGGTCTCTATCAGATCAACGTGATTGTTCCTTCCGGCCTCGGAGAGGGAGGCGTTCCCATTCAGGTCACTGTGGGCGGTTTGCAGACGCAACCCGGCGTGCTGTTTCCGCTGGAGATTCCACGCGGAACGGGCACCGGTGGTACCGGCGGCACAATCGGAATCGGCCCTGGCACTGGATTCATAGGCGGAACCGGCAGCGGCTTTTGGGGCGGTTCCAGCGGCGGAACCAACGGCGGCGGAACCAATGGAGGAGGAACCAACGGCGGGGGGACCAACGGCGGCAATGGCGGCGGAACCGGGGGGAATGGTGGTGGAACTGGAGGCGGCGGTGGTGGCGGAGGAACGGGCGGCGGCGGAGGAGGGTCCGGCGGCGGCACGGCTGCGGCAACGCGAGGGAAGCACTATCATCCCAGGCTGCGCTTTGGACCAAACCCGAGAACGCCTGTCACGCGCCAGCAGTCTACCGGAGGCTAATTGAATGGTCTTTAGAAATCTATTCTGGTTGATGGTTGCAAGCTCACTGCCGATTGCAGTGCTTGGTCAAAGCGCGCCCAAGGTAGCGCCGGTACCGGGCGATCCTCTCGAATTGGCGACGGGTCAGATTCACGCCATCGATTCACCGGCCAGCCGGGCAGCCATTGTACGCATTCTCGACCATGCTCGCGATAGCTATGCTCTGCGCAGCGCAGGCCGCGCTTACGATCTTAAGGTCGAGTTCACGGTGGATTCCGGTGGCCAGACCGAATACGACGGCGACTGGAAGATGGAAGATGTGTTCGATCCCGCGCAGGGACTCCAGTGGAAGGCGAAGGCCCCGGGCTCTTACGCGATTACGCGAATCTTCTCGAAGGGGATGTTTTTCGGGGATGAGACCGAGGACCACATCCCCCTCCGCCTGCAGGAGGCGCGGGCAGCTTTGTTCGGGCCGATGCCATCGGCCGAGAGCGTAGCCCACGCGTCCATTCGCGTTTCCAAGGCCATTTACAAAGGCGCGCCACTCACATGTGTTTTGCTTTCCGGTCCGAAAGGCGGCCTGGCGACTCCGGGCCGGCGTTGGGATGAAACCGAGGAGTGCATTGATCCTCAAACCGGCCTGCTGCGGACGCATTCGCAGGTGCCCGGGCGTTACTTCGCGTACAAGTATTCCAGTGCGTCCCACTTTGCCGGGCACGTGCTGCCGGGGAAAGTCATTGTGACGGAAGGCGGCAAGACGGTAACCGAGATTGTTGTGAAAAGCCTTACTGAACTCCCCGCCTCTGACCCAAAGCTGGATCCAAAGCTGTTTACACCAACGGAAGAGATGAAGTCGAAGGGCCACGCCACCGAAATGGCCCAGGCGCAAAAAATCTGGCGTTTTGCCGGACAAGGCAAACCCGCGCGGGGCGCGACAATCAAACCTGTCTGTGTGTTTGGCCTCGTCACGCCGGCCGGGCAACTTGTCGAGGCGCACTCGCTGCAGCCGTCCGACCCGAACAGCGCGGTGGCCGTGGAAGATGCGAAACAAATAAACTTCTCCTCGCCGCCATTCGATCCTCACCCCGAACAGCATTTTGTCTTTATCATCGAGAAGTTTGTCTCCTCGAAGCAGGCAAAGACCGGGAATGTGGTGTCCGCACCGGACTGATTCCGGCTAAGAATGGACCCACATAAGGTTCTCCTCGTCGGCTGGGATGCGGCCGACTGGAAGGTGATTCGCCCGCTGATGGAAGCCGGCAAAATGCCGAATGTCCAGCGGCTGGTTCGTAACGGCGCTGCCGGGCAGATCGCCACGCTGCACCCGCCGCTCTCGCCGATGCTGTGGACATCCATCGCCACCGGAAAGCGGCCGTTTAAGCACGGCATCCACGGTTTTGCCGAGCCGGCCCCAGATGGGAGCGGCGTGCGGCCGGTGACGAATCTTGCGCGAACGTCGAAGGCGCTTTGGAACATTCTCAATCAGAATGGTCTGCGCAGCATCGTGATCGGTTGGTGGCCAAGCCATCCAGCCGAGCCGATCGACGGCGTTATGGTTTCCGACCATTACCATCGCGCCCGCGGCCCTGTTGACGATGGTTGGTCGATGCTGGCGAACACGGTTCATCCGCCGGAGTTGGCGGCGACACTGGCCGGTCTGCGCGTGCATCCCGATTCTCTGACGCCGCAGATGGTGGAGCCGTTTATCCCGCTTGCTGAAGGGATTGATCAGGACCACGACAAGCGCCTGGGCATGTTCCTGCGGACGCTCGCGGAGTGCATGAGCATACAATCCGCAGCAACCTGGTTAATGGACAACCAGCCGTGGGATTTCTTCGCGGTGTACTTCGAGGCAATCGATCACTTCTGTCACGCATTCATGAGGTACCATCCGCCGCGCCAATCATGGATTGACAAACGCGACTTCGAGCTGTACCAGAACGTGGTTTCGATGGCGTATCAGCTCCACGACGAGATGCTGGGTGAACTGATCGCGACGGCCGGCGGCGATACCACGGTGATTCTGATGTCGGATCATGGTTTCCATCCGGATCATCTGCGCCCCGCGTCCATCCCCGACATTCCTGCGGGACCCGCTGTCGAGCACCGCGATTTTGGCATCTTCGCCATCGGCGGACAGGGGATCAGGCAGAACGAATTACTGCACGGCGCGTCCCTGCTTGACGTGGCGCCGACCGTCCTGACGATTTACGGATTGTCCGTTGGCGACGACATGGATGGCAAGGTTCTTTCACAAGCTTTCGTGGACGCGCCGAGTGTGACCTCAATCCCGAGTTGGGACGACGTCCCCGGCGCGGATGGGCGCCATCCACCGCATACACTGTTCGATGCGGTTGCTTCGCAGGAAGCGCTCGAACAGATGATCGCGCTCGGCTATATCGAGCGGCCGGACGAGAATCGCGAACTGGCGATAAATAAAACCATTCGCGAGCTCCGCTACAACCTGGGCGAGTCATACCAGGACGCCGGCAGGCATGCGGAGGCGCGCGAGATCTTCACCGAACTTTGCGGGGCCGATCCCGATGAGCAGCGCTTCGCCGTGCGGCTCTTCGCCTCCTGCCAGGCCCTGGGCTTTCATGAGGAGATGCGACGCATTGTCGCCGATCTGCATCAGTCACCCCTCACCGACTATCTGGAGGGGCAGGTGCTGATCGCCGAGAAACGCTATCCGGAAGCACTGGATTCACTGGCACGAGTGAGCGAAGCGAACCTTGCTCGGCCGGACCTGCTCCTCCAGACTGCGGATCTGTATCTGCGGCTCGGCCGGGCGGAGGAAGCGCGGCTGGCTTATCGGAAAGCGCTGGCGGCCGATCCCGATGACGTCCTCGCCCATCTTGGGCTGTGCCGAATCGCTCTGCGCAAAGGTGAGTATGACTTCGCCGCCAATTCGGCACTCGACGCGGTTGAGAGGACGTATCAGGATCCGTTGGCCCACTTCCTGCTTGGCCGTGCGTTAGCTGGAATGAGAGAGTACGAGCGCGCCGCCGGAGCGTTCCGCGCGGCCGTTTCCTTCAACCCGAATTTTCCCGAGGCGCATCTTCGCCTCGCGGCGTTGCTGGAGAAGCATCTGGGCGATATAGAATCTGCGCGCGAACATCGGCGGTTGGCACGAACCATGCGAGACTCTGTAGTTCTGGGTGCGGTTCTCGTGCCTGCCGGTGGGAGCCCACATGTCGTGTTGTCGCGGCCGGAGGCTCCTGTCATCTCGGAGAACGCCGAAATTCCGCCTCTTTCCGAATCCCTCGTCATTGTGACCGGTCTGCCGCGTTCGGGTACCTCCCTGCTGATGCAAATGCTGGCGGCCGGCGGCATGGGAATCCTTTCTGACGGCACGCGAGCAGCCGATGAGGACAATCCTCGCGGTTATCTGGAATTTGAGCGGGTAAAGAGCCTGCGGAATAATTCGAAATGGCTGCTCGACGCGCGCGGAAAAACGATCAAGATTGTCGCGCCACTGCTGACCGCTGTGCCGCCAGGCCTGCCGTGCCGCGTGATCCTCTCCGAGCGCGATCTCGATGAGGTGATCGATTCGCAGGACCGTATGCTGCTGCGCCGCAATCAACCGCTCGAGACCACGCCCGAACGGCGCCGGATGCTGAAAGACGAATACCGGCGCATCCTGGACCGCGTAAAGGCTATGCTCCTGCGGCGGCCGTTCACGCGATTGCTGATCGTCGAATACCGCGCTGCAATTTCAGATTCGATCGGTACTGCGGCGATGTTAAACAGCTTTCTCGGCGGAGGTCTTGACGTCGCGAAGATGACGGCCGCGGTGGATCCCTCGCTTCACCGGAACCGGGTGGGGAAATCGGGCTCATGATACTTTCGGCAGTATCAAAAGGAACGTAGTTCCACGTCCGGGATTCCGCTCAACGGTGATCGCTCCTCCGTGAGCTTCCATGATTCGTTTGCAAATACTGAGACCCAGACCGTAGCCGCCCGTGCTCTTGGATCGCGACCGATCCACACGAAAGAACGGCTCGAAAATGTTATCCAGATCGGATTCCGGAATTCCGGGGCCGTCGTCGCTCACCCGCACGACGATGGTGTCTCCGCTCGTTGACGTGGAGAGCTCAACCGCACGGCTGTCCGGGAGCAAGTATTTGAAGGCGTTTTCGAGCAGATTCCGGAGAACTGTCCTTATCCTTTCGGCATCGATGTTGGCTATGAGCTCGCTTTCGATAATGAACACGTGGACGCCAGGCGGCCGGTCACGA
>Ga0187863_10003375_pt1 | contig 11796 bp, 9 predicted proteins | sample June2016WEW_11_1_FD_132975 | JGI IMG/M metagenome (GOLD analysis project Ga0187863, IMG submission 132975) | Peatland microbial communities from SPRUCE experiment site at the Marcell Experimental Forest, Minnesota, USA - June2016WEW_11_10 | ecosystem: Environmental > Terrestrial > Soil >...
ATTCCTACAATCAATCGCACGACGTCAAGAATCTTTTTGTCACCGACGGAGGCGCCATGGTTTCGTCGTCCTGCGTGAATCCGTCGCTGACCTATATGGCCCTGACCGCGCGCGCGTGTGACTACGCGGTGCGACAAATAAAAAAGGGAGAGATCTAGATGAATAAGATGAATACTCGTCGTCAGTTTCTGCAGATGCTCTCGTCAGTCGCGCTGACGCCGCTACTAGTGGGCGAAATGAAAGCGGGTCAGGCAACGTTGGCTGAAACGAAGCCGAGTCAGATTCCGCTGGCATTTTCCACGCTGGGCTGCCCCGCCTGGGAATGGAAAAAGATTCTCGACTTCGCCACGCAGCACGGATTCTCCGCCATTGAACTGCGCGGACTTGAAGGAAAGCTGGACTTGCCCGCGAATCCCATCTTCGCCGCCGATCGAATTGAGCAGACCAAGCAGGAGATCCGCGCCAGCAAGTTGAAGATTGCGTGCGTGAGCAGTTCCGCGCAAATGTACGTGGAGGATCCGGCCAAGCGGGCACTGCAATTGTCAGACGCTCGCCGCTTCATCGATCTGGCCGCAGCCCTCGAAGCTCCCTACGTGCGCGTTTTTGGCGGCAAGGCGGACACGGATAAGAATCCAGCGCCCAGCGATGACACAAAGGCTCGTGTAGCCGCGGGCCTGCGCGAACTCGGCACGTACGCCGGTCCGCACCACGTCACCGTGATCATCGAGTCTCACGACCACTTCACAGCTTCCTCGACTTTGAAAGACGTTTTGAGCCGGGCCGATTCCGAACATGTTGGTCTGCTGTGGGACGCGCATCACACTTTCGCCACATCGAACGAAGACCCCGAATTTACAGTCAAGCAATTAGGCCCGTGGATTCGACATACCCATTTGAAAGATTCCGTTGGCAGCGGCGAAGATCGCAAGTACGTGCTGACGGGTAGAGGCAACGTCCCCGTTCAGCGCCAGATCGAAGCGCTGCGTTCGATTGGATACAAGGGCTTCTACTGCTTCGAATGGGAAAAGCTCTGGCACCCCGATATCGCGGACCCGGAAATCGCAATCGCCGACTACGCGCGCGTAGTTGGCCAATGCCTGGGAAATGCCCATGCCTGTGGATTGAACTAATCGTAGAGACGTAGCTTGCTACGTTTTCCTGCCCAGTACCCCGGCCTAGCCAGCCGAGGGCATGCTGTCCGAAATCGTCTCGGTTTTCGCGTCCCAGAAAACTTTCTTGCCCGACCAGTACGATTGCGCCGCCATCATGCAGGCCACGGAATGCGCGAATCCCGCGTGCACCGATGCGTGGGGCTGCTGCCGCGAACGCATGCACTCCAACCAGTTTGCCATGTGTTCGGTGGTGAGGTCATCGATGCCCATGGGGGGAAGTTTCGTTTCTCCCGGGAGCATCACAAACTCGGATTTTCTCTTTTCGTCGATGTCGGCGTCGTCCTCATGCGTCCCCTTTTCTTCGATCACCTGATAACGCGGGCTGCCTTCACCGCCCACGTTGATCAGACTCGCCTTCTTCCCCATGTAGCGAGTAAAACTGGGCGCGTCGTTGCCAAAGCTGGTCGAATAACTGACCAGAAAGCCCTTGGGATATTCGAGCAAAGTCTGAAACGTATCGGCATTTTCGCGGCCGTCGTGCCACGCGAAGACGCCGCCGTGCGACACCGCCGATTTCGGAAAATTGTCGTCCATGAACCAGTGCACCAGATCGATGGCGTGACTCATCCACTGGTCCGGAATCCCGCTGGAAAACTCCCGATACAAGCGAAACTCAAAATACAGTTGCGGATCAAACGGACGCGCCGGCTTGCTCATCAGCCACTTGCTCCAATCCGTATCCTGCTCGCGAATCTGCTTGACCTCTGGACGGCCACGCCACCGCGGGCCGTGATAGTTCCACTCCACTTCAACTTTGCTCACATCGCCGAGCGCCCCGCCGCGCGCGATTTTCTGTGCCGCCTGCTGATAGGGCTCGCTACGATGCTGCGTGCCGACTTGAACGATGCTCCTGGATTGCAGAACAGTGTCGCGCGCTGCTTTTGCCTCGCTTAACACGTTTCCCATGGGTTTTTCGACGTATACATCCTTGCCGGCTTCCACGGCCAGCTTCAGAATAGGCGAATGCGAATGTTCCGGCGTCGAAATCAACACGCCGTCGACCTCCTTCATCGCGAGCAGGTCTTCCAGATGCTGCACCGCGCGCGGCGCCAGACCGTAATAGCCTGCGTTGGTGGCGACGGCTTTTTCACGATTTACTTTCCACAGATCGCAGACGGCGGTCATCTCCACGTTGTGACTTGATTTCAATTTCGACGCAATCTCGTCGAGATCCCCGCCGCGGCTGCCATTGCCAATGTGGCCAAGTGAAATGCGGTCGTTAGCGCCGACGATGTTTTCGTAGGACAGAGCCGTGCGCGGTAGGACAACTCCCCCGGCGATGACCGCGGCGGAGTTGCCCAGGAAAGCTCGACGGTTAATCTGTGAAGATTCGCTCATGATTTGCTCCAGTGCAAGAATCGATTGGCCATGCTATGTGGGACATCTTTATCTCGTCAACAACGACAGTAAGTCCAGTCTCAACTCGTCTTCAGACCGTCCGGAACCAGCGGCAGCGAGCGCAATCGCACTCCAGTCGCGTCGAATATGGCATTAGCGATGGCAGGAGCCAGTCCGATCATCGGACACTCACCCGCGCCCACCGAAGGAATATCCTTGCGATCGAGCAGGACTGTTTCCAGAACCGGAAGATCGCTGAACCGCGGGACACGATACTCCGACATTCTGCCGTTCAGAATCTTGCCGTTGTCGAATTCGATCGCTTCGAACAGCGCCCCACCCAGCCCTTGCACATTCGATCCTTCGATTTGATTGCGCAGGCCATCGGGATTCACAATCGCCCCGCACTCAAACGCAGACACGACGCGAACCACCTTCACGTCACCCGACTTCTGGTCGACTTGAACTTCAGCGAAGGTCGCAATATTCCCCAGCTTCTCGTATCCACCACCCATGCCAAATCCCTGGCCGGCTGTCTTGCTTTTGCCCCAGCTGAATTGTTTCGCCGCAGCTTCGAAAACCGCCCGCAACCGTTCATCCTTCAGATTCTTCAGACGGAATTCCAAGGGATCCATCCTCACCGTGTGCGCGATTTCGTCCATGTGCGACTCGCGTGCGAAATGGTTCGCCGTTGCCGCCAGGGCTCGGTACGATCCCTGGCGCAAGGGAGAATTCGTCGCGTGAAAAACAATGCGCTGGTTCGGAATCTCGTAATAGGTGCGAATGCCCGCCGAACCGGAATTGTAGTTGTGAAACTCCCACGCCGTAATCATTCCGTCGCCGCGGACGCCGCTGGTCACGTCAATCACGCCAGCGGGACGAAAATACGCCCATGTGAATTCTTCTTCCCGCGTCCACACGACCTTCACTGGACGCTTGGCCGCTCGCGCCAGTCGGGCCGCCTCAATCGCCGTCTCGCCCGTGTGTTTGCCGCCGTATCCGGAACCCGTGTCGGGCATGAACACGCGCACGCGATCTTCGGAAATCCGAAACGCTTCTGCAAGTTGTCCGCGCACTCCGAACGGGCGCTGCGTTCCCGTCCACACCGTCAGGTTGTCCCCGTCCCACTTCGCCAGCGCCGCGCGGGGTTCGAGCGGGACGTGCGCGATGTAGGAAACCGTATACGTCTGTTGCAGGCGATGGTCGGCCGCGCTCAGCGCCTGATCCACGGCGCCAACGTCATAGCGGTCGCCGTCTCCCGTGGGATCGTTGCCTTCGGCCGTATTCTTGCGCAGATAGTCGAAGAGTTCTTTACTGGAAGGTTGCGGTTCGGATTTCCATTCGGCATGAATCGCGGCCACCGCAGTTGTAGCAGCCTCGATGCTGGCCGCGGCAACGCCCACGAAGTTGCCATCATGAACAACCGAGGCGCCCGCCTGCTCCGCTTTCTGCGTATCTACCGAAACCAATGTTGCGCCAAAGGCCGGTGGCCGCAACACCTTTCCGTACAGCATGTCCGGCAATTTCTGATCCGAGGGATAGCGGTGCGTGCCCGTCACAAAGTCGCGCCCATCCACTTTGAGCGCAGATTGCCCCGCTACTTTCCACTTAGCCGCCGGAATCAGCGGAGTTTCCTCTGAAACGGTCTGAGTCAGCAGTTGCCCCTTGGTCAGCGCAGCGTATTCCACCGATCGCTTGTTCTGCGGATCGGTGACCTTGCCGTCCGCCGCAATCAAATGTTGTCGCTCCGTCTGCCACTGGGCCGCCGCCAGGCCGATGAGCGTTTCGCGCGCCGATGCCGCAACTTTGCGCAGTTGCAGGTTCATGGTGGGAGTGGTGCGGCTCCCGAATGTGCCCATGTCAAACGGCGTGAGCTGAGTGTCGCCCATCACCATCTCAATTTTGTCGATGGGCACATGGAGTTCTTCCGCGACCCCCTGGCTTAGAGACGTCCGAATGTTCTGGCCCATCTCGGCCTTCCCGGTGTAGACGGTGACTTTTCCGTTTTCTCCGAGGTGAAGCCACGCATCAACTTCTTTGGGAAGGGAATCGCCGCGCCGCCTCGCCCCGCCCGACTCCTGCGCAATAATTGCAGGTTTCAAAACTGAAACCACCAGCACTCCGGCGCCAAGAAACTTGAAGAAGTCCCGGCGACCGAGATCGAAGCGGTAGGGAGGCGCCGCCGCGAGTTCATAGCGTTCAGGCTCGAGCGGAATTTGCGGGTGTATCTTCGCGCTCATCGGTCCGCTCCTTTCGCTGCGGGAGACGCTGTCGCGATGCTGGCTGCTTTCTGAACCGCGCTCACAATGCGCGCGTAGGTTCCACAGCGGCAAACGTTGCCGTCCATGAACGCGACGATCTCGCTTTCCTTGGGCCGGGGATTTCGCTTGAGCAGAGCGACTGCCGACATGATCATCCCAGACGTGCAGTACCCGCACTGCATCGCACCGGCATCGAGAAAGGCTTCCTGCACGGGATGAAGTTGCTCGCCGCGGGCCAGGCCTTCAATGGTTGTGATTTCCTTCTGCGAAACCGCGCCCACCCTGGTGATGCACGACCGCTGCGCCTTTCCGTCGATCAGGACAGTGCAGGCGCCGCACTGACCTTCTCCGCAGCCGTACTTGCTTCCGGTCAGATCGAGTTGTTCGCGCAGCACGCTGAGCAGGCTGGTTTGCGGGTCGGCATCCACCGCGTAAGGCTTTTAGTTGATGGTGAGGCGAATGACAGCCATTCCGATGCTCCCGGTCGACGGTGACACGTGGTGTACGGCAGAGTTGCTTTACAGAAATGATATACCGGCTGACAGCGCCGGACGAAGGGCTGGTCGAAACGTCTGCATGCTGCTAATCAATTATCGCCTGATACGCGAGCACGTTGACTTCCTCGTTCAGTGTCAAATCGCCCGTGGGATGCAGTTGCGCCATGAACACAACGATCATCTGCTCTTTCGGGTCGATCGTGAACTCAGTGTAGAAGAACCCTCCCCAGTTGTACTCGCCCACCGATCCGAGTTCAGAGAGTGGGCCCTTGACGCCTGCGACGCCGAAGCCGAGCCCGAAGCCCTGGTCCGGTCCAATTTTTCCCAGTTGATCCTGCGTCATCAATTCCACGGTCTTGCGACTCAGCAGGCGCGTGTTTCCGAACTTGCCGCCGTCGAGCATCATCTGGCAGAAGCGGGCGTAATCCATCGCCGTGGAAACCAGCCCAGCACCGCCCGAAAACAGTTTCTTCGGACCGCGCGAAGGATAATCCGCGGAATACACAAACGATCCCTCCGTGATCGGAGTGTCGGGAAAGCGATTCAACCCTTTCTCCGGATAGTACGTATACGCCGTTGCGAGCCGGTCGAGTTTATTGTCAGGCGGGTAGAAATAGGTGTCCTTCATGCCGAGCGGTTCGAAGATGCGGCTGCGGAAGAATTCGTCCAGCGGTTTTCCCGAGACAACTTCCACCAGTCGGCCAAGCACGTCGACGCCGAGGCTGTATTCAAAGCGGCCGCCGGGATTGAACAGCAGGAGCAGGCTCGCGAGGTGCTTTACGCTGTCGCCAATCGTGCCCTCAAACTGCAACAGCCCGCTCGCCACGCCGGCCTTGTTGTACATGGGGCCGAGTTCGTCATTCCAGTTGTAGGTGATCCCCGAGGTGTGGCGCAGCAGGTCGCGAATGGTGATCTCTTTGGTGGCGGGAATCGAATAAGGTTCGCCCGAAGCCGGCTTCACCAGAACTTTCGGATTCTTGAACTCGGGCAAATACTTCGAGACCGGATCGTCGAGCAGGAATCGCCCCTCTTCGTAAAGCATCATGACGGCCACGCTGGTAATGGGCTTGGTCATGGAACAGATGCGAAACATCGCGTCCGGCGCCATCGGCTTGCCAGCCTCGCGGTCCATCATGCCCTGGGATTTGAACCAGGCCACGTGACCGTGCCGGACCACCAGCGTGACTGCGCCGGCGATTCGCTTGTCGTCGATGTCGTGTTGCACAGCCGAGCCGATGCGTTCCAGTCGCTCGGAGGATAGCCCAAGTGATTCGGGCTTGCCTGCAGGCAGATCCTGAGCGATTGCGCAGACACTCAGTGCAAGAAAGCCGAGAAGAACCGGAGTGATTCTCCGGTTCTGCCCGGCCCAAGAATTCCGACGCATGGTTCCTCCGCGTGCCTTCAGCACGAACTTCCAACACGCACTCAGGACTTGATCGTTTTGGAAGCCGCATCCCATGTAACCGGCTTCTGGCGGAAAAACGATTCGTTCGCCATATGACAGGCGATGGCGGCGTTGTTGCCGAACACCGCATCCTCGGTCACCGGCTTGCGTGACTTCACCGACTGGAAGAAAACGTTCAGGTGTACACGGACGTCATCCCAATCATGTCCCTTGTACACGGTGTCTTCGTGCACCTGTTCTTTGCCGAGTTGCGGATCGTGCTCGGCGTGCCACTGCTTGAAGTATTCTTCCCGCATCTTCGCGGGGAAAGAAAAGGCGTAGTAGCTGGGATCGGTGTCTACGCCGGATTGCGGGTTGTGCCGCAAGTCGAACTCCCCGGCGTCGAGCAGGCCTTTCGGCCCCATGAACCGCGCCGTTTCTGGACTCTCGCAGCCCAGGTCGAGGCGGACATAAACCGGGATGCCGTGATAATCGAATAGCACGGTATGGAAATCCGGCATATCGCGCCCGTCCTTGAAGCGGAAAATCCCGCCCATCGCGGTCGCCGACTTTGGAATTTCATTCCATCCCAGCGTGACCAGCATGCCGCTGATCAGATGCACCATCAGGTCGCCGGCCACGCCGGTGCCGTAGGCGCGCCAGCAGCGCCAGCGCGCGAAGTGCAGCTTGTTGAACGGTACTTTGGGGGCATCATTGAGCCAGGTGTCCCAGTCGAGCGTTTCGGGCGAGAGATCGGGCGGCGGCGGATATTCCCACGCGCCGGTCGGATCGTTTCGTCCCAGCGTCAGTTCCACCATTTCGACGTCGCCAATCGCTCCGCCCGCGTAGAGATCGCGCGCCGTGGCGCAGAGTACAGAACTCACGCGCTGCGAGCCAATCTGCACGATGCGATTATTCTTCTGTGCCGCGTCTACCATGGCCAATCCGTCGGCCACGTTATGCGACATCGGCTTCTCGCAATAAATATCTTTGCCGGCGTTGCAGGCGTCGACCACCACGCGCCGGTGCCAGTGATCGGGAACCGCAGCAACGATGCAGTCGATATCTTTGCGGTTGAGCAAGTCCTGATAATGGCGCGAAGTGGGCAGGCTGGGGTTGGCGGTGATTTCCTTCGCGAGCGTGTGCCGCCCGTCATACAAGTCGGCCGCGCCGACGCACTCCACGCCAGGAATGGTGATCGCCCCACCCAGCAGGCCCGACCCCTGCATTCCGATTCCAATCATGCCAAAGCGAACCCGGTCGCTGGGCGCCACGGCGCGCCGCAGTGGTTGAGCTTCCAGTAAGACGGTCTTCGAAGCCAGCAGACCGCCCGCGGCCACTGCCGCACTTCCCTGCAAGAATGCTCGTCGTGAAAGAATGCGTTTCTTCATGCCAATCCCTCCCAATGATTTGACTGCGACCTGCTCCCAACCACACGCCTACTTTTTCAGCGGCTTAATCGCCACTTCCTTGAAGAACACGATGTCGTTGTCACTATGGTTCTGCAGGCCGAAATAGCCGAAGTTTGGCCGGGGACCGCGCTGCGGTTCGAAATCAAATTTCCGATCCGGCACTGGATCGCCGTCCGTATAGTCGGTGACCTTCGCGCCGTTGAGCACCACAATCGTGCGCGAACCGTCCAGCGTGATGTCCATGGTGTTCCACTCCGGGCCCGGCTTCCACGTGTGTTTTACGAGCGGCTTCGTGAGCGAATACAGCATGGCGGTCTCGTGGTACTCATCTTCACCCGAGGCCTGGGGATTATTGTCGATCTGCACTTCAAAGCCGTAGTGTACCGGCATCCACTCTTCGCGAGGTTCAACGGGAATGCGGATGAATACACCCGAGTTGTCGTTCACGTCGCGCATCTTGTACACGACGTGGATCTGGCAATTGCCAATCTTGCCGCCCGTCCAATAGAGCAAGCCCATGCCGCCGTGGGTGCGGATCAATCCATCCTCCACCGTGTCGCCGCCCGGACCCACGTGCTTCCATCCGGTCAAATCTTTGCCGTTATAAAGCTGCTGCCATTTATCGGGATCGCCCTTGCAAACGTTCTGATTTTCATCGGCAGCGATGGCCAGCGATGCCAGACCAGCAAGCACAAAAAAAGAAACAATAAATCGTTTCAGCACGGGGAATCTCCTGGATTTTCCGCCTGGTTTAGTTTGGGACAGACCAACATACTCGCACCTACGCCGGGAATCAACCGTGACAGGCGGCACTCACATGATCGGTTGGACATTGATGCAGGTGGGAGGCAACAAGGGCGCGCCCCTCCCGCAGAACGCGAGATGGAGCGCAACCCCGGTTATGGTTTCAACGATGTTAGTGAGCGAAGGAGAAGTTCAGGCCAGTGGTGAAGATCAGGTCGGTATTCTTTGATGCGGTTGGCGGGTTGGAGACGTAGACCTGCCCGAACTGGTTCTGCCAGCCCAGCCACTTGCTGATCTTGGTGACGGTGCCGATATTGAAGATTTCGCGGTATTGCCCCGTCTGCTGCAGATTCGGATAGAAATAGAAATTCTCGGTGACCACCGTGCTCTTGCCCAGCTTCTGGTCCAGTTCCTGGCCCAGGGTTAGAGCCGCGAAGCGGTGGGTTACGCCGTAGGACTGATACACCGTTGTGCTTCCGGCCACCAGTGCCCCGTTCGAGTAAACCTCGTGGGTGTAGTTGATGCCGCCCAGGAAGTTCAGCGTGGTCTTGTCCGACTTGACGGCGTGGTAGCCGAATCCGCCGGTGTAAACGCTGCGTAGATCCAGATACTGCAGCGCGTTGCTCTGGAAGTCTGCGGCACCGAAAACGAACAGCTTCGGATTCACGTTGCGGTCGAAGCGCAGCCCGCCCGTGTTCAGGTTTGCGACCGTGCTGGGCGTGGCCAGGTTATTGGTGGTGTCGATGGAACTGGCGTAGAGCGTGATCTTATCGTTGAGCGAGGCGTGCACTGCGTTGAAGGCCAGGGCCAGATTCTCCGTCTCGCTGTTTCCGCGAGCGACGGAGAAACCCACGTTAGCCCCTCCAGTCCATCCGTGCCGCAGTCCGGGATGAAGTGCTTTATCGAACGCCGTCTGCTCGGCATCGTTGCGGATCAACGTCACGTCGCCCGCAGGGGCTTCCACGGTGCCCCCGGTTTTGGTGGCGATCTCAAGCTTTCCGTCGCTGGTGGTGACTGGGCCGACCGCCGTCTTTCCACCTTTCAGAGTGACGTGCAGTTCCTGCTCAGTCTTGATTTCCTGAATGGCGGCAAACTGAATAGTGACGTCTCCCGCGGCCTCGGTGTGCAACACGAGCGTCTTGCCGTCGGACTTCACGACCGTGCCGGTCAGCCGGTCTCCGTTTTTCAACGTGACCTGGTCCGCCAACAGAGCTGATGCCAGTCCAAGAAACGCCAGCAGGGTGAACACTTCAAATCTACGCAACACGACCTACCTCCAAATGCCAGAGATTTGAGATTGAAAAACGAAGGGACCCGGACCACGAAACAGAAATACAGAAATAGGGATACCACGACGACGAAGAGAAGGTTACTGTCGGAAGAACCCGCCCGCGCTGCTCCTCAAAAACCGGAACCGGGGTTAGCTCTTGGTTTCAGTCTTCTTGGTCGCGTCGGTCGAAGCCTGTGCCGGGGGATTATCCTTCATGCCGTCTTTCAAGGCACGAATCCCTTCGCCCAGACCTTTACCGAGCTCGGGCAACTTTTTCGGACCGAACACCAACAGCGCAATAAAGAAGATTACGATCAAGTGCGTCGGTTGAAATAGACCTTCAAACATTGGAAGCCTCCGAGGGCAAAACCCGCAATTCCAAATCATACGCTATTGGACGCCCCAGGGAAAGGTCAAGGCGACCTAGCCCTGCATTCCATTAGCTCTTTTAGCTCTTTCAACGTTTTACCCTACTTCCGGGGCACTCTCGGTGAACGCCGCCACGGTGAATTGTGATTTCGATCACATTCAAGACGCCGTCCCAGAATAGCAATTTGGGACAAAGTTCATCCGCACGGTTACCTCCGTGACCTTACCGCCGCGGGCTTCGACGGGCTATGTTTCTGTAGGGGTTTCTGAAGGCGTTCGTCCTCCAAAGCCGCCACCAGCAAGCCAATCCACGCGTCAGGGAGTCGGGTGAGAGTGAAGGCATTACGATTTCTGCTGCTATTTGCCCTGGCGGTGGCCGCCGCACAAGCCCAGGCTCAGCAAGCCCAGGCTCAGCAAGCCCAGGTGCAGCAAGCCCAGGTGCAGCCCGTGGATACGACGCAGCTCGCCGCCTGGCTGACCGGCGGAGTTCCGAGCAGCCGTCTGGCCCGCCTGGTCGCAGAACGCGGCCTGGCCACTCTGCCCACGAAGAACGAGCTGCGCCAGATCGAGTCCGCGGGAGCGAATAAGGATTTGCTGCGCGTCCTGAATTCGGGGAACGCTCAGTCCGCCAGGGTGGGTCCTTCGATTCCAGTGGCTCTGCTGAGGGCCGCAACCGAGGCCCGGCTGCAGCGCTTCCACAAAGCCGAAGCCGACCTTCGTCAGGTAGTAGATTCCGGAGCATCAGTTTCTGGGACTCCAGTTTCTGGAACTCCTGCGACCGACGCACACAATTCCGCCCTGCACTTCGCGCTCGGCGTGATTTACCGCCAGCAAGAGAAGTGGGACGATGCCTTCGACGAACTCACCCAGGCCACGCAGCTCATGCCCGAACTGCCTGAGAACCACAGTGCCCTGGCTTATCTTTTCTACCGCATGGACGACGGGCCGAACGCGATTGCCGAGGCGCGTACCGCGCTCAGCATCGATCCAAGCAACGCTGAGGCTTATCAATTCCTGGGACTCGGCCTGTACTCGAACGGCCAATACAGCGCCGCCGTGCACGCCTACAGCGAGGCGCTGGCCCGTGACCATGACAATGCCGACACTTATTACGACATGGGCATCGCCCTGCACGCCGACGGAAATCTGCCTCGCGCCATCGCCGCTTATAACGAGGCCATTCGCCTGCGGCCGGCATTCTGGGAGGCTCACGCCAACCTGGGGCTGATCCTGCACGAAGAAGGCAATCTCGACCAGGCTGTGGCGGAATATCGCGCGGCCAAGCGCATCGCCCCGGGCGAAGCTTCCATCCGCAACAATCTCGGCAACACCTACTGCGATCAGGGGAA
>Ga0187863_10003381_pt1 | contig 11782 bp, 12 predicted proteins | sample June2016WEW_11_1_FD_132975 | JGI IMG/M metagenome (GOLD analysis project Ga0187863, IMG submission 132975) | Peatland microbial communities from SPRUCE experiment site at the Marcell Experimental Forest, Minnesota, USA - June2016WEW_11_10 | ecosystem: Environmental > Terrestrial > Soil >...
AACACATCTCATCTCTCTGCAACCTTGTGTGCAGCCCCTCACCCGTCGATTCCTCAATATATAGAGCTGGTCCAGGTGCAGAAATTCGTTTGGCACCGGAGTTGCAATAAACAAATCGACCGGCCGCAAACTGCTTACGGTCACATTGCACGCAAAAGAGACAAGAACGAAAACCCAGAATTGCGATTTCGTCAGATATGGAATTGCTCACAGATGCCTACTCTTCATCGATCTTGACGGTGCCGGCTACATCATTATGAGTGGAGATACCATGCCCAGGACTGAGTACCAATTTCTCCATGCGGCGAACAGCCTTGCTGCCATTGAACCTGCAAATCGCATCAAGCATCCGAATCTCATCTTGGCGATCTGCTGCATGAGCGTGCTGATCTTCAGCATGGACACGACGATCGTCAACGTCGCGTTGCCGGCGATCCAAAAGGACCTGCATGCTCGTTTGGCAGGGCTGCAGTGGATTCTCGATGCCTACACGCTCGTCGTGGCGAGCTTTCTGATGCTGGCGGGATCGATGTCGGACCGCTTCGGACGCCGGAGAATGTTTCAGATTGGTTGGAACGCTTCTTACACAGTGCGGCGTCGCAGCCGGGTGTTTCATTTTCGACCCAATGCAAGCCCTCAAGGAGTCAAGTTGTGCAAAGTGCGATAGCTCTGCTGATTGTAGGCACCATGATTTCTACACTTGGCGCCGCTGCCATCGTCGTGCACGTATTCCGGCGAAGGGTACATGAGCGATTCTTGCTTTGGTTTGGCCTATTCTCTATTCTCTACGGAACCGTCCTCGTCGTCAGAAATCCTGTTTTTCGTCTAGTCTTCGGCCAGCCACAAGAGGCCTGGATTTCGATTGAGCGCCTCCTAAGCCTTGCGACGATCATTCCAGGGTTCTTTCTTCTCGAAGAGTTCTATGGTCGCGGATGGAGGTCGTCCATTCGTTGGCTACTTGGGGTTTATTGCGCTCTGTCAGCGGTCGCGATAGGCGACATGGTGATTCCTCGACCTTTCGGGATCGTCCTGCCACCTGGCGCCGTACTGGTAATCATGGTGCCGGTCATACTCGCAATGGGGCGTCTTGCAGGATATAGACCGCCTGACGCACCGAATAGTCGTGTTCTATTCACGGGACTGATTGTGTTCTTTGTTGCCTTCTCGATCGACCGAGTACTTCATAGGGAATTGACTAATTGGCACAATGGGTTCGAACCATATGGATTTCTAGTTCTTGTAATCTGCCTCTGGTATGTCATTTCACGACGAGTGATTGCAGACGAAAGGCGTCTGGTGTCGATGACGGATGAGATGCGTGCTGCGAAGAAGATTCAAGAAGCAATTCTTCCACGGGCAGTTCCTTCTGTCGAAAACGTTCGGTTTGCGACGCGATATGCACCTATGACCAGCGTTGCCGGCGATCTCTACGACTTCCCAGTGGTGGGCCCCCACGGAGTTGGTGTGGTGGTGGCTGATGTCAAGGGGCATGGAGTACCGGCAGCTCTGGTGGCATCCATGGTCAAAGTTGCTGTTAAGAACGGGCTCAAAGTCTCTCGCGAACCATCAAGTATCATTGCCGGGCTGAACGCTACGCTTTGTGACGAGGCCGGCGAACAATATGTCACGGCGGTATACATGTACGTGGATGCTGCCAACAAGGTGGGCCGATATGCATCCGCGGGACAGCCGCCGGGTCTCTTGTGGCGACGCGGCAGGCAGGCATTGGAGAGGCTGGATGGGTCAGGTCTTCTTCTTGGCGTGCGGCCAAATGAGACTTATACCACGCGTGAAGTGTTCTTCGAGGCGGGCGATCGACTTCTGCTCTACTCAGATGGCCTTGTGGAAGCAGAGAACGCCGCAGGTGAATCCTTTGGAGATTCAGCTCTTCCCACTTTCATTCAAGAGAAACAGAGCTTGGGTGCCGAGCAATTTGTCGATCTGTTGTTGAAGGACGCCATCGCCTGGTCGCTAGGCGGATCAATGAAAGGGCAGGAGGACGACATCACGATCGTGGTCATGGACATACAAGACAGTGCAAAGTCACACCGGTAGAGCCTTCAATATCCTTTCCGACTATGCCTTCGTGGCGGAGACGGGCATCGCGCGACATCACCAGACAGGCCTAGTGCCCGGCCATCAAACATGGTGCAACGAGCTGCGTTCCTAGCAACATCTCTAGGAAAGAGTCCGAGGTTCATTGATAGACAGATAGACACCACTCTAATTGGAAACTCCACCCAGAAAATTGCGAGCAAGAAAGACGTCCATGTGTCGTGAACTTGAGACTTCTGTCGGAAGATCGACACGTGTTTGCCGCGAGTCGAAGCCGCTAAGACGTCCTTGGCAAGAAAGCCCCTGAATGCTGATAGATGGCCCGATGAACCGCTCCATGCGGCTTTGGCAATGTGAATGCTTCAAAGCCATTGAGGACGGAAATGAATCCTTGATTCTCTCGGAAGGACCAATGCGTTCGGATCTGGTCTTTGGTTCTATAAAGCAAGTCTCAAATCGCCTTCTTCTTGCCAAAGCTCTTGCGAAGGCGACGCGCGGATTTCATAAGCATGGAACCCGCAACCGCTACACGAAAGGAGCTATCCAGTGAATTCATTTGTATCAGAACTCGATACTGCCACCCAACGGAAGGGGCCGGATTCCGCGGACGATGCGAGGTTGGTTACTGTGGCATTGTCGGGGGACTCTTCTGCCTTTGTTGAACTTAGCAAGCGCCATTCCAGACGTGTGTTCAATAGGATCTATCGAATGACAAACAATTGGCAGGATGCAGAAGATGTGCTTCAAGAATCCATAATAAGGGCCTTTGTCCACCTTCACACCTTCGAACGCAGAGCGAGCTTTTCGAGTTGGCTTACGAGGATCGCGATTAACACGGCACTCATGCTTTTGCGGAAAGGCAAAAGAATCCTGAGGCCATCGGTCGATAGAGCTCATGACGACGGCGCCCAATTTGAAACGTTGGAACTCAGAGATCATCGAGAAGATCCGGAGCAGCACTACGCGCGACAACAGAAGGCAAGGATGCTCAAAGGCGCAATACGGCGGCTTCGGCCCGAATTGCGGAGGATCATTGAAATACAGCAGGGGAGCGAGTTGTCGGTCAAGGAGATTGCACAATCCCTCGGCATTTCAGAGGCGGCAGCCAAGTCAAGGCTTTTCCGCGCAAGAACTGCATTGAGGGAATTCGTGCAAAGCGAGACTCCGCGTTGTCACACCTATTCCGGAGCCCGCTCCGCTCAGACGCGCAAATGACCTGGAGACGACGCCTGCCGGCTCGGAAATGCGCGGGGCCTGCAGGCCGCAGTCCGGCATGCGCAGGACAGAAAACGACTGAGACTTCTGGACCAATCTTACCGAAGCTCTACACCAAGTCACACGGTGATGAGCGATCGTGGAATTCCGCGCTCTTTCCGCCATATGCCCGGCTTTGGCAGCCACCCGCTCGATCTTTCGAAGGTCGGCCACACGCGGACTATCCGTTCAAGGCTGGTCTTGAGTAGAGTCGAATGCCAAAACGCTGGCATTTCCGTTGACCGCTATCTGTGTCCATCCCTTTGTTGCGAAATCGATAGCTCGGGCAACGCGAAGACAGGAACCACGAGCCGATTGCAAGGGCTAACATACTGCGCCGGCATTTGGATTTGGGAAGGTGTCTTCGTTGTCTGTTTGGCTTCGATCGAGGCAAGCGAAATCCTTTTCAATCAGGAGCGCCAGTGACCCGAGGCTTCCTAAACTGATGTCTTCGGCGATTCCGACTTGATCGGTCACACACCACGCAGTCGCTTGATCAGAAGGCATAAGGATCGCCACTCTGTTTTGCGTATACTGCACTGCCGGCTTACTCATCGACGGTTCCTGTTGTAAGGCATAGGTGAACTTCGCATTTTCCTCTTGCCCAAAATGAATCGTCTCCTCCAAACAGTCGCCGGCCAGAAGTCTTGCTACTTCGGAGCGCGACACTCTCACTCGCAAGGAGTCTCCCTTGATTCGCAACTTCATTCATTTTCTCCTCTCGATGTCGATGCATATCCATCGATGCGCTCACTGCCGTGATAGATGTTGAAATGGTCCTCTCGCAGGAACCCGACGAGGGTTATGTCGAACTCCTTGGCAACCTGGACCGCAAGGCTCGATGGAGCTCCAACGGCTACGACCATTGGGATTCCGCCCATCAGGGCCTTTTGCAGAAGCTCAAAGCTGGCTCGTCCGGACAGCAAAAGCAGTCGATCCCGTAAAGGTGTTCGGTCGGCGAGGAACTCCGAGCCGATCAGCTTGTCCACTGCGTTGTGGCGGCCGACATCTTCGCGAAGTGCCGATAGATTCCCGGTCGAATCGAACAACCCAGCAGCATGCAATCCGCCTGTACGATCAAACACTCCTTGCGAAGCGCGGAGGCGTCCTGGGAGATCGAAGAGCAGTTGCGCATCCACTGTGAAGTTGTTTTTGGCCCGCGGCGGGCAAACTGTGCGTAAGGCAAGAAGAGACGCTTTGCCACAGATACCGCAACTTGAGGTGGTGTAGAAATTCCGCTGAAGAGTTGCCAGGCTCACCTCTACATCCGTTCCTAACTCCACTCGAACAACGTTCTGCTTGGAGCCAAGCCTGAGCGAATCCACCCCTTGAGGGGATGGATTGTCTTCGCTGAAAGATTCTGCTGCGTTGGAGATTTGCGTAATGTCGTTTGCATCTCGGATCACCCCTTCTGTCATGAGGAAGCCCGCTGCCAGGTCAAAGTCATTTCCTGGCGTGCGCATGGTGACCGAGATTGACCTCGTCCCCCGTAATCGTCGCGGGCCATAGGTAATCTGAATCTCGAGAGGTTCTTCGATGGCGAGACTATCCAGAACCTGCCGCGAAGTCTGTCCCGTGACCCTTTCAACCGGCATTTGCAACATTGGTTCGCCCGTCCCGTGTAACGGGCCGCTAGCGGTGGAAACTTTCATAATGGATTCCCTCTCCCTCCACTTGCTTCGCGGGCTAGATGCTTCGCGGCATTCGAGATCTTTGCTCGTGTCACTCAGATCTCTCACTTGAAGAGAATTTTCGCCATCATTCCCTTATCCTCATGGCTCAGCAGATGACAGTGAAACAGAGATACGCCCCGGATGATTGGATCAGTGAAATCCATCATCAGGTCGACATTACCTTCAACCGGGACATTGACCGTGTCCAGCCATTCGGGGCGCTCGAGCCGTACGCCGTTCTGAGCGTAGATGAGGAAGTGAACCTGATGGATGTGAAATGGGTGCACCTCGTGCGTGCCATTCATGACTCGCCAGTGATGAAAGGCCCCTATGGATACGGTTGTCATGGGTGGATCCGACTGACGAAATTTCCTGCCATTGATGTAGAAGCCGTTCTTGTCCTCGGTGAAGTTTACGATGAAATCAGGAGAGCTCTTCTCCACATGTGCCGCTAAAGCGGGTGACAAGAGCTTGTGAACCGGCAGTCGGGCGTCTACTGGAGTGGTGCCGGGTTCAAGGCTGGGCTGTGCGACATTTACTAAGTCTGCGAGCACCATTGCCGGATTCGCGTCTCCATCTCTTCCCGTATCAAAGCAACCCGTTCTCAATTTCGCTCCGTCTCCACGCTTGGGGCCGGTGATGATAGCTTCCACCCTTCCCGCAGGAGGAAGGAGAACATGAGATGCAAATTCAACGGGTTGTTTGGGGTTATGGAAAGCCAATGGCATTCCGTCGAGAGCAACAATCTCAAGTTGTTCGCCGTCGACTTGTAAGTCGGCGTAAAGATCGGGCGAGGCATTCACAATTCGCCAGAATTGACGCTCACCGGCGGTCACGGCGATTTGCGGTCGTAAGGCGCCGTTCACCGTGAAGATTCGCTCCGGCTGTTCGGTTGAGGCACTACAGCTCTTCGTCGAGAGGTCAACTCTGCGCATCAACTCCTGAGAGGCTGGATCGTCTTTGCCGATTACCTGGTCCCGCAGCACGAGTATCCGCTCCCGCATGTGTCGAATTTCGGGAACGTAGCGTTCAATGCCGTCGATTACGATCGCTCCCGACATGCCGTCAAGGTCTTGTTGATAGCTCTCTCCATGAGGGTGCGTGTGATACCAGTAGAGACCTGGCGGCTGATCTAAAGGGATATTTACGACGTACTCCAGGGACTGCCCGGGCATGGCCATCATCGTGAGCACATCATCCTGAGGAACGTCCGGCGATACGTGCAGACCATGGAAATGCAAGTTCGTCATGTTCATGCACGGCCGATCGATGCACTGCTCATGCGAGTTCGTCGACATTGCATTTACGTAGGTCAGCCGAATGTCTTCTCCGGGGTTCGCGTGAATCACGGGCGCGTCTTCACGCCCATTGAATGAGAACGCCGCCCTTCCTGTGTTTGGATCGTTGATCGCCGACAGGACGATAGGAGAACGAGCTTCTGGCGGATTCGAAAGAAGCGGCGGCGTGGAGTTCTCACCTGAAGCCGTAGGGCCCTGTGCGGCTGTCCGCATACTACCGAATATGGCAATGCACATCCCACACACGAAGGAAATCGTGCGCACCATTGAGGTTCGACTCGAGATCATGCCGGGTCCCCCTACAGCCCCCACCCACCTGTTAAGAGTACTTCTAGCACGAGGCATGCCATTCGATTTCTCCCCTCAAAGCGCGAACTGTCGAGGGCTGAAAGGTTTCATTCCATCCGAATTTCCGTCTGATCGCTAACATCTGTCGGAGAGCTGACATCGAGCTGCGTCGCACCTAGATCGGATCCGGAGGCCAATCCGTTGGCGCCTGCCTCGACCAACATGGTATGTGGTGTCGAAGGTTGTCGGCTTCTGTCGAGATCCCGACGGCTGCGTGAAATGCCGACACCGAGGTTTGCAGACCAAAGTAGCGGAACCCCCACCCGTTCAACTACTTTGCTGGATCCTTCGGTCTTGAGCGGGTTTGGCATTGCAAATGCCGTAAGACTTGCAAGGCCGTTGAAGAGGGTTCACACTTCGATGCCTTTGGGAGGACACTGTGCGATCTGAGCTGGTTTTTGGATCCCTGGAGCATGTTCCCAATCGATTCTTGCTGACGAAGCTTGCAGCGACGGCAACGCGCAAATTCCACCGGCCTAGTGCGCGAGTCCAGGAAACGATAACCGAAGTGTTGTTGCGCTTCAATCATGTCAGCCCGATTCCTCGGACGCAGGAGTCCAGCGATGTGCGGCTCTTTCGACCCGTCGAGAGGTTGCAGGCACGTCGCATCAACCAAAGTCGGGCCGTGGCCTGAAGATGCGCTGAGGTCCAAAACGGGTTCAGCTAGATCGCAACCCCGAGGAAATCAACGACCGAAGAGGTGAAGTATGTCAGCACGTGTGCAGATAGCAGATGAGACAGTCACAACATGTTCGACTACTACCAATTGCTATAGGATTTTCGCTGAGGAAATGGACAGTTTATACTGGCTGGCCTTCCTTCTAACGGCAGACAACAACATAGCTGAACAGTGCTTTGTCGGCGGGTTAGGAGAGTGCGTCAATCAGACCCACGTGTCCACTGAGCGTGCCCGTTCGTGGGCTCGTCGCGCCATTGTCGAGGACGCCATTCGGATCATCAGGCCAGTTCCTGAGGATAGTGCGAACGGGTGCTTCGTCGATCCAAAATCGCCGACGGCCGTTGGTGCGAGCAATCCCTTTGCACTTATTGTTTCGCTTCGCGCCTTCGAACGGTTTGTCTTCGTCATGTCGGTGCTCGAAGGTCAGTCAGTCGAAGATTGCCAGAGTCTTCTCAGATGCACGCGCCATGAGTTCGTGAAGGCCCGCAAAGCTACCTTAAGGCTGTTTGCCGAAGCCGATCTTGGTCACGAACATAGTCAGGAAGCGACCTCAATTTGGCCGAGGCTTTTGAATTGACGAAAATGCCGGTGACGTAAGGCCGGCATGCAACCTATTCTGAGGGGATAAGGGGCAAGTCCAGCTTGGCGAAGCGATCGAAGTGTCTGCGATTACTGCAGTCGGGACAGCATTCCCGCATCTTGCGCTGGGGGCTCGCTTTCGAGAGACGGGCGGGAGATTCCAAGCCTCTGCATCTTGTAGATGAGCGTCGTCCGCTTGACACCGAGTCTGGCTGCTGCGCCATCCGATCCTCCGATCACCCAGCCGGCCGATTCAAGCGCGCGCAGAATGACGGCGCGTTCGGAATCTATCAGGGTAGTGGGAGCTGGCGAGGCGTTGATGCGTTGCATTCCGGAGGTCAGTAAAGGATTCGGCAGCACGCCATGTTCGGACATGATCACCGCGCGCTCAATCAAGTTTTGCAGTTCACGGATATTGCCCGGCCAGTCGTACGAGCAGAGGGCCATCATGGTTTCATCTGGGATTTGGTCAATCTGCCGGCCTACTCGCCGGCCGAGCATCTCGGCAAAATGCGCCACCAGTTCCGGGATGTCCTCGCGGCGATCCCGCAAAGGCGGCAACTGGACCGGAAACACATTCAGACGGAAATAGAGGTCACTTCGAAAATCACCATTTCTCACCATCTGCGCCAAGTCGCGATGGGTGGCAGCCACGAGCCGTACATCCACCTTATGCGTGTGGCTGCTCCCCAGGCGTTCGAACTCCTGCTCCTGCAGTATGCGAAGCAGTTTTGGCTGCAGGGATGGTGGAATATCACCGACCTCATCCAGGAACAGGGTACCTTTGTCCGCCAACTCGAAGCGCCCAAGTTTTTGCGTGATGGCTCCTGTGAACGCGCCTCTTTCGTGGCCGAACAGCTCGCTTTCCAGCAGATCCAGCGGGATGGCAGCACAGTTCAGTTTGATAAACGGGCGTCCGCACCGCGGACTGATATTGTGAATCGCGCGTGCAATCAGTTCCTTGCCCGTGCCAGTTTCACCTTGAATTAATACGGTGGAATTTGTGGGTGCAACTCGTCTGACGCCATCGAGCACCGCTTCCAACGCCGGACTATCGCCAATAAGTTGCTCGAATTTGCGCGGGCGAGAGCCTTGCTCGCTGCTCTGATCGCCGCAGCCACACTCTTCGGTCGGCCGCACGGTAAACCTGGTGCTCATCGTGTACCTTCCTTCTCGTTCAACGTTCGAGTGCTGCTCGGACACTCTCGATCAGAACTTCATCGTCAAAGGGTTTTGGCAGAAACTCCACAGCGCCTGCTCTCAGGGCCCGGAACCGCATTTCTTCATCGCCGTGTGCAGTGATAAAGATGGTTGGAATCTTCCAACGTTCGGCATTCAGCCTGGCCTGCAACTCCAGCCCGGACATTCCCGGCATGCGAATATCCGTAATCAAACATGCCGTCTCCTGCTGATTGCCCGACGTGAGAAATGCCTCTGCCGAATCAAATCCTCGTGAAGGGAATCCGGCAGATCTCAGCAGCTCTTGCAGTGTGCCGCGTACCGAGTCATCATCGTCGATGATCGCTACGAGTTTGTTTTCCTTCTTGCAACTCATGAAACCAACTATGCGCCCGTGGTCAAAGCGCTGCAATCATACGTTCGTATGAGCATCCGATGGCTGTTCCGGCTCCCCCGCCGGGATGGGGAGGGTGAATGAGAAGCTTGCGCCGTGCGGCGAGTTGTCGGCCGCCCACAAGCGGCCGCCATGCGATTCGACAATGGAACGGCTGATCCGAAGTCCCATGCCAATACCATGAGGCTTGGTAGTAAAGAAGGGATCGAATATTCTATCCGTCTCCTGCGGCGGCAATCCCACGCCGCTATCGCTGACCGAAATCATCAGTTGTTGATCTTCCGCCTGTCGCGACTGGATCATGAGCTCCCGTATCCGATCGACATCCTTCATTGCATCGATGCCGTTCATGATGAGGTTCATCATGACTTGCTGCACTTGGACAGAGTCTGCCATGACTTTGGGAAGTTCGGCGTCGAGGTCTGTACAGACCGAGATGGAATACCTGTTTATTTCGGTTCGCAACAGCGCAATCATCTCTCGAATAAGTTCATTGACATCGGCCAATTGCCGCTTCGATTCGCCCTTTTTCGATATCGAACGGATGCGGTTGATAATGTCTGCCGCACGCTTGGCATTTCGGATGACTCCCGACGCGGCTTCACGCGCCTCTGCCAGATCGGGATTTTCTCGGGAGAGCCATCGCACACAGGTGCTGGCTCCGTTCACTGCGGCAGTAATCGGCTGATTCACTTCGTGGGCGAGGGAGGCTGTCAACTCTCCCATAGTGGTCATCCGGCTGGAGTGAGCGAGATCCGCTTGGGCCTCGCGCAGCCTCTCCCGCTCTTTCTCCGCCTGCTTACGTTCGGTGACGTCGATTATGGTACCCACATATTCAACGAGACCGCCCGATGGGTCGAGAATAGGATGGCCAAACGAGCGGGCGTCTCTGATTTCCCCGCCGGGATGAATGATTCGGTAATCGAATTCAAACTCCTCCTTATCACGCACTGCTTTGTCGATCACTTCCGCGATTCGGGCTTGATCGTCCGGATGAACGCGTTGAAGGAATTCTTCAAATCGTGGTTGCCCCCCTTTCGGGTCAAAGCCTTGCACGCGGAAGCATTCCTCGGACCAGTACCTGATGTCGCCCGGGGGCGGACTCCATGCCCAACTCCCGGTGTGGCTCAACCTCTGTGCCTCGGCTAAATACGCCTCGCTCAGGCGAAGTTCTGCCTCTATTTGATTGTGTTTGGCGATCTCACGTTTGAGGTTCTCATTCAATTGAGTCAGTTCCGCGGTTCGCTCCGCGACTCTGAGCTGAAGTTCATTTCGTCCCCGCACAACCTGAGTCATCAGTAAAGCAAAGACGAGAAAGACAAGGTCGAACAGGAGGCGTGACTCTGTGCTGGTGTGAGGATCGAAGAGAAAGTCGCGGACGATGGACGAAAGCAGTGCTGCGAGAATGCCCGGCTTGGTGCCGGCGTACCAAAATGTAACAGCGACCGCAGACAGCGCGAAGGCACCGAAGGTTTGAGGCAAATGGAAGTATACAAACGCGCTTGCCAAGCCTAGAGCGGCTGCGACCGAGGCCAAGGCTAATCCGTAGCGCAACGCTGCCGATGCCGCCGGTCCCGTGGTCCACTTCGTTTTGTCTAGATCATCCATGTTCGAAGTCGCTTTCCCTTGAGAAGATCGATCGAGTGCATCAGAAGGAGGCCTTGTATTTGTTATGGGCTTCGAGCGGTCGCCACTGCGACACTCATGATTTCCTGTGGACCGGAAGATCAAGCTTAGATGCCATTCTGACTAATTCAGCGAGTGAGTCGGCTTGCATCTTCGCCATCACATGCCCGCGTTGGATCTTCACGGTGATTTCGCTGGTCCCGAGCTCGAACGCGACTTGCTTGTTGAGCCTGCCGGAGACCACGAGAGCCATCACCTGACGCTCGCGCGCGGTCAGTGAGCCATACCGTTTTTGCAATTCTGCCATCTCACCGAACTGTTGGCGCGTGGCACGATCGCGATCAAAGGCCTGCTGAATCGCGTCCAATAAATCCTGGTCGACGAAGGGCTTGGTCAGGAACTCCACCGCGCCGGTTTTCATGGCCTTCACCGTCATTGGGATATCGCCATGCCCGGTGATGAAGATGATGGGAATCGGTACGCCAGCGTCTGACAGTTTTCGCTGAAGCTCCAGACCGCCAACTCCAGGAAGGGACACGTCCAGGACAAGGCAACTGGGCCCATCCGGCACCTTCCTGCCCAAGAACTCTTCCGCCGTCCCAAAGGATTCGGAGTGTAGGCCCGCAGATTTGAGTAGGCCCTGTATGGAGGCTCGCACTTCGACATCGTCATCGATGACGAAAACTGTTGGAGCACT
>Ga0187863_10003382_pt1 | contig 11779 bp, 10 predicted proteins | sample June2016WEW_11_1_FD_132975 | JGI IMG/M metagenome (GOLD analysis project Ga0187863, IMG submission 132975) | Peatland microbial communities from SPRUCE experiment site at the Marcell Experimental Forest, Minnesota, USA - June2016WEW_11_10 | ecosystem: Environmental > Terrestrial > Soil >...
GGCCGGAGTGGTCGCACTCTACTTGGGACTCATTCAACCTCGTGGGCAGGCACGAGGCATTGCCTCGGAGAGGGCGACCGGCCTTGCCGCTGTCAGCGGTGGCGTGGGTTGGGAGCCAATCTCGCTCTGGCGACAAACCTCAATTCTTCCGCACCTCAGATCCGAAGCCTACCTTCAAAAAGGCATCGTTGGAGGCGTTCCTGTAGACCGTGCCGTCGTCGCACCCGCCTCTCTCATGACATTTTCAGCAGCACGTGCCGACGGCGAGCAAAGCTCGTCGGAGGACCGTAAGCTAGTACGGACGGAGTCCCTTGGCCTCATCGTTAAGACTCCGGCGGAAACTGCCGAGAAAATCGTGAAGATCGCGCAAGCTGCGGGAGGATTCCTCGTAACCTCTAACGTTAACGGCGGCGCGGACGCGACCAGCGCCTCGCTCAGTATTCGCGTGCCTACAGACAAGTTCGAAGAAGTCCGCGCCCAGATCCGAAAGCTCAGCTTGCGCATGGAACACGAAAGTATCGACGCCCAAGACGTCACCAAACAATATGTCGACCAGGAAGCACGCCTGCGCAACCTGCGGGCTCAGGAACAACAGTATCTCGGAATCCTGCGCAAGGCCGCGACCGTGAAAGACACGCTCGAAGTCAGTGACAAGCTGAACGAAGTCCGCGGAGCGATCGAGGAAAAGCAAGCGGAATTCGAGGCGCTGTCGAAGCAAGTTGAAACCGTCGCCATCAACATTACGTTGCGGGCTGAAGCCGATGCCCAAGTTTTCGGCCTCAATTGGCGTCCGCTGTATCAGCTGAGGATTGCCGCCCGCGAAGGTCTCGACGGGTTCGGTGAATACGCTGCCTCGATGACGGCGTTCGTGTTTTATCTGCCCACGATCCTGCTTTGGCTGTTCACAATCCTCGCCGGCGCCGACGCGGGCTGGCGAATTCTGAAATGGGCAGCCCGAAGACTATTCATTTCGCCGACAAAAAACTTGGCTGAGAAAGCAGTGAGCTAGTGCGCGTCCGGTCGTGCGCAGCGAAGTGAGCGAACTAGGGATTTTCTAGCCGACTGTCGACTCGTTGAGTGGTAATAATGATCCGCTGAAGCGCTTTGTGGAAACCCATTACTGGTAAGACCGGAATTTTAGAGCAAAGGTGGTGCTGGGATGTTTGGCGAGAAAATCGGGTGACTTTAAGCGCTTGGGGAGGATGAGGGCAGCGGGAACCACCATGACTAGCACTAGGACGTACAGATTCGTGCGGAGGACGGACACGAAAAACCCTTTGCCCTCGGGGCGCGAGCTAAGCCGCCAGACGACCCATTCTTCCCAGGCTGTGGTGAGCGTGACGCTTGCGAGCAGGGCCAGAAAGATGGCTATGAGCTTGACGATCCAGTAGAGCGTGAGTTGATGACTCCTGATCGCGCCTTGGCCGACCATGAACAGAATGCAGCTCGCTAGCAGTGCGCTGGTCATCATGCCGGCAAGGCCTGCAGGGGATGTTCGCGCCAACCATGCCACAGGAGCTACCTTGACGAGCCTACGTGATGGCAGCCAGCACAGGATACAGACCAGTGGCACTCCGACAAGCCAAATCCCGGCGCCACTTGCAATCATGACTGCGACAAGCAGGCCCACAAAGCTCGTCAGCACGTTGCCAAGGAACATCCGCCAAGCCGCACGAAGACGGGGAAGGCGTCGCTCGAAGACGGCGAACAGCACCGATTTCACGATCACGGCAGCTGCAAGTACAAAGATTGAGCCAGTCAGCGCGAGCGATGGCACCATCACTTGCATGAACGGAACAACGGGCTCGCATGCCAGAGCCGGGCTCGCGACGAACAGAGTCGCTGCTAGTAAGAGGAAACGGTAACCTCTGATCATACTGGCACCTCCTCCCCAAAGAATGCTTCGGTTCGACAGTGAACAACATTTCTCAGAACGAATACAGGGGCGACTCTTGCGCAGTCTTGTTGGTGAGGAAAGACTACCTCCGTCTGGGGCAATCTCGCTAATCTACGAGAACACGGCGCTATATGAACTGAGAATTGGCCGACCGGGTAGTGAGTGTGAAGGCGATTTATCGTTGTGGATGGTTCGATGGGCGGTTAGATTACTCGAATGAGCCCCGTCACCCACTTCCTAACAGGCTGGGTACTAGCGAATGCAGTGGATCTCAATCGACGCGATCGCGCCATTGTTACAATCGCAGCGGTTGTCCCCGATGTGGACGGGTTGGGAATAGTCGCCGAAATATTAACGCGTCATTCCCAGCACCCCTTACTCTGGTTTTCGGACTATCACCACGCATTACACACTTTGCTCTTTGCTCTCGTTGTGTTTGTGTGCGCATTCCTCATCTCAGCGCGCAAGTGGATATCGGCAACCCTAGCCTTCGTCGCTTTCCATCTCCATCTGCTAGAAGATCTTGTGGGGTCGAGAGGGCCGGACGGCTTTATTTGGCCAATTCCCTACTTGTTTCCATTCAGCAACCGATGGATTTGGAGTTGGGGAGGCCAGTGGAAACTCGATGCTTGGCCCAATATTGCGTTAACCATTGTGTTGCTCTGTGGGACGGTGTGGATTGCGCTTAAGCGCGGGGTCTCCCCGGTAGATATTTTTGCTCCAACGGCTGACAGGTCAGTGGTTGCTGCCTTACGAAAACGATTTCAGAGAACCGACTTGACGGCCTAAGTTACCCCAACTATCTCAAACAGCCGCTAGCGCTCGGAGCCCGCAATTTCTGCCCGCGCGGCTTGCGTCTGCCAGCACATAGCGCAGACTTGCTCAGAACCAGAGATATAGCGATAATGTATTGGGGACTCAGGTATCAAGCACCTGCAATCCCGAGACTCAACGGAGCACCGGAGGAGATTATGTCGCCGATTGCACATCGCCCGATGACGTTGAGCCCGCTCGCCGCCGTCTAATCCAGCCGGTCGGCTGGTTGGCTCCATCTTTCAACTCATTAGTTGAAGCCGCAAGCACATTCGTGCGCCTGCAGGCTTTGCGCGCGTGCGCGCAAAAGGGAGCTTTGTGAAACGAAGAAAACGTCGAGGTAAAGGAGCGGAGTTCGTGGACGCGGACTTCGCTGAAATTCTCTATGGAGAAGGAAGCGGCAGTCGGTCGGACAGCCCCCAAGTGCAACGGAAGACACAACAGTTCTGCTGTCAAGTGCAGCGGGCGCTGAATCTGGCGCTCGCGGATTCAAACTTTGCTGGCATTGGCTGCGAACTGTTTGTAGATGAGGTTTCGCCAGCACCTGGTTGCGGCCATCTACTGGTCCATATCGTTGTGCAGGATGGCTACTCCGTCGTAGATGCGATGAGCGCGCTCCGGCGCGATGCATCGCGTTTGCGGTCCGAAGTGGCTATGGCGATCGCCAGAAAGCGAGCGCCAGAGCTGTCGTTTGTGCCGGTGTCGGCGCAAGGAGGCGACGATGAGTGATTCGTCGATGGCTCCGCTCCGAAGCTGGCTAGCTGCTCCACTGGATCGAAACGTGTCGGAGGCGCTTCAGCGTCTCCGCTGCACCCCGGATGTCCAACAAATCGCGGTGATGCCCGATGTACACCTTGCCTCTGAGGTTTGCATCGGTGTCGTTGTCGCGACTTCTCACCTGATCTATCCCCAGGCAGTGGGAGGCGACATCGGATGCGGCATGCTGGCCGTCGCGGTTGACGTGCAGGCCTCCGCGCTGAAGAATCCGAAGACTGCCGCCCTGTTGCTGAACGAGATCGGGCGCGCGATACCCTCGCGCAGGCGCAACCGGAACGCGGTTATTCCTCAACCTGCGGAGATACCAAGCAATCCGCTCAGTCATGCCCGCCTAGAGGCAATTCGCCAAAAGGAGGGCGAGATCGAGTTCGCGACTCTCGGCAGTGGAAACCACTTCCTTGAGATGCAGGCGGACGAAGAGGACCGCCTCTGGCTGATGGTGCATAGCGGATCACGAGCGCTCGGGCAGGTGATCCGCGACCATCATCTGGAGCGCGCGCAACCGGTCGAAGGGCGACTGCGTGCGATCGATGCGGAATCGGATACCGGCAAAGAGTACCTTCACGATGTCTTTTGGGCCCGGCAATTCGCCGCGGCTTCTCGCAAAGCTATGGCAGAGGAAACGGGCAAGGTGCTGACGCGAACGTTGGAGTGCAGCATCAGTTGGGAGACGATGATCGCCATCGATCACAATCATGTCGCGCTTGAGCGTCATGGCGAGCGCGAGTTGTGGGTGCATCGCAAGGGCGCAATGTCTGCTCAACTGGGACAGCCCGGAGTCCTCCCAGGGTCGATGGGCAGTCCCAGCTTCCATGTGGAGGGACGCGGCTGCGAAGAAGCGCTTTGTTCGAGCGCTCACGGCGCGGGCAGAGCCTTGAGCCGGAGCGCGGCGCGGAGCAAGTTCAGCGACCGTGAACTCCGGCGGCAAATGGAAGGCGTTTGGTACGACTACCGGTTGACAGGCAAACTCAGGGACGAGGCTCCCGCTGCGTACAAGGATATTCGTAATGTCCTCAAGGCGCAGCGAGAACTTGTTAAGGTCATCCGCACCCTGCGACCGGTTCTCAATTACAAGGGCATCTGAAAGAGAATGTAGGCTGTGAGACTCTCTGCATTAGCCGTCCACTTTAGCCCGGCAATTGATGAGAGTAATGGATCAGGCCGCGCAGGTCTCCGGAACCTGCGCGGCGGCTTTTTGGTTGAGATTGGTTGAGATAATCGGCTGCTTTCTGGGCGTGAGCGGCTGCGGCAAATATGGCGCGATTGTCGTGCTTGAGGACCTCCAGCCAAGTCGCGATGTACGCTGCGTTTTCTTCGCTAGCTTCCTGGTGCAGTTCGAGATCGGCGCACAGGAAAGCAGACCCTAATTCGGCAACGAGTTCCTCACGGCTGTAACCTTGATCGCCACAGTTCTTGCGGCCGAGATCGCGGTCGAGGCGCTGCGGGTGCTTCGTCCAGTGCGCAAGTTCATGGGCGAGGGTGGAGTAGTAGGACTCCGCGTCGCGGAAGGCTTCAAATGGCGGCATCTGCACGTAATCCAATTCCTGAGCATAGTAAGCGCGGGTTCCACCGTGTTTAATCGTTGCTCCCAAGTTGGCGAAAAACTCTTCGGCATGGTCAATGCGTGCCACAGGGTCCAGCGTCGGGACGGCTTTTGCGTAGTAGATTTCCGGCAAGCCTTCGATCTGCTCGACGTTGAAAACGGAATAGCCCTTCATATACGGAATTTCGCGCTCGACATCTTGGCCGGTCTTGTCGTCACGCTCGTGTGATGGCGTTGGCATAGACCACAAGCGAACCTTTCTCACCCTTCTTGACGTGGGCGTTTAGTTCGCTCGCCTGACGATATGTCATCCAGATGGGAGCGGCAAAATTCTGCGCTAACGCGGACATCCAAAGCGACAGAATATTGATACCCGAGTAGGGCTGGCCGTTGTGCCGCAAAGGGCGAGTAATCCTGCCTGCGGCGTGTTCGGCATTCCAGGGACGTATCCACGGACGGACGCCTTTCTCCAGATGCTCAACAATCTGCGCGGTGATGCGGCTGTAAACGTCTTTTTTTTCGGTAGCATTTTGCATTTGTATTCTCCTTCAAAACCAATTTTTTTCTTCGCGAGACCCGCGACGGTTTTGAGGCGTTCAGCGGCGCGGACCAGTCAAGGGCGCGGTTCTTCCGCGTTCATCGCAGACCCTTGACGGGGAGCACCGCTGGAGTAACGCCGGTTGTGAAAGGCGCGGGTTGAGTGGAGGAAAAAATGAAAGGAAGAAGACTTCGGCTAAGAACACCGAATTGGAGAAGTCAGTTTGCGCGGGGGGCTGGGGGGCCTGTAAACCTTCAAGAGCCAGAAGCCAAGAGGCATTAGGTCGCTAGGGGTCTTCTAGCCTTATGGCTCCGATTTCTCTCGGGACCGCAGAAGGTCGGTCCAGCACAGAGATTTTTCTATATGTTAAACTATATCGGAATATTCGTCTGATATAAAGTATCACATAGACATCAAATGGCTTGATATGCTATTTTAAATCGAGAGTGAAGCACAATATAACAAAGAATATCAAGCCGCTCCGCTTAGGGGCCCTTCCCGAGGACATGCGCCGGGCCTTGAAGGATGCCCGCGAGAAGCGCGGCTGGACCCAGAGAGACCTGGCCAGCCGCGTCGGGCTCACCCAGACGCACATCTCCGGCATTGAGTCCGGCAAGATCGTGCCGCGATACGACACCCTTCTGGAGCTGGTCCGGATTCTCGATCACGACCTCCTAATGGTCCCGCGTGCCCTCGTCCCCGTCGTGCAGTCGCTCATCCGCGATCATCTGCAGCCAGACGAGGAGGGCGACGGAGAGGAACGATCCCTCTACGCCGACGACGCGGACGAGGAGAGTAGCAAGGAGCCGCGCGATGAAGTTTGATTCGAAAAAGCTCAACGCGCTCGCCGTGCGCCTGCACGGACGCCGGATCGGTGTCCTCAACCGCCTCGCAGGCGACCGCCAGATCTTTGCGTTCGAGCAGGACTATATCGACGATCCGCTGCGCCCGACTTTGAGCCTCTCGTTCAAGGGCCGCACTGGGGGGCTCGTCACAGCCCTGCGCCCAGTACCGCGCCGCGTGCCGCCGTTCTTTTCGAACCTGCTTCCCGAAGGTCACTTGCGCGAGTATCTAGCGAAGCTTGCCGATGTTAACCCTGAGCGCGAATTTTTCCTCCTCGCTGTTCTCGGCGCGGATCTTCCCGGTGCGCTCGTCATCGAGCCGCTTGAGGGCAATGTAAAGCCTGATGATGCCCGTCATGACGAAGCTAATCATGATGATGATCGCCCGCGCGAGGCTGTGCTGCGGTTCTCCCTCGCGGGTGTGCAGTTGAAGTTTTCCGCCGTCATGGAAACATCCGGCGGCCTGACCATTCCCGCTGGGGGCATGGGCGGGTCATGGATCGTCAAGCTGCCCTCCGCCCGTTTCGCCACCGTCCCTGAGAACGAATTCGCGATGCTGGAACTCGCGCGGCGCGCGGGCATCGCCGTGCCTGACAACCGCCTCGTCGCAGCGGCGAATATCAAGGGGCTGCCTGAAGAAGCGCGCGCGCCCGGAGGCAAGGCTCTCGCCGTGCAGCGCTTCGACCGTGTTGCTGGCGCCGCCCCCGTTCACATGGAGGATTTTGCGCAAGTCTTCGGGCAGTATCCGAATGACAAGTACAAACACCACAGCTATGCCAATATCGCCGCCGTCCTGTGGGCGGAAGCGGGCGAGGTCGCGGTCGCGGAGTTTGTCCGACGGCTCGTGTTCTCCGTTGTGATCGGCAACGCCGACATGCACCTCAAGAACTTGTCCCTCCTCTATCCCGACCAACGCAAGCCTGTCTTGTCGCCTGGATACGATTTCGTAGCCACGCTCCCTTACATTCCTAACGACAAGCTCGCGCTGAGCTTCGGCGGCAGCCGCAGCCTTGCCGAAGTCACACAAGACCAAATGCGACGTTTCGCCGACACGGCGCGGATTCCGGCAAGTCCCCTATGGCAGATCGCAGTCGAAACGGCGCAGAATACTGCGGAGGCATGGAAGAAACTTGACCACGCTGACCTGCTGCCCAAGAATCTGCGTGCCTCCATCGGCAAGCAGATTCTGCGCGTCGCCGCCACGGTGAAGTGACGCTACATCGCATCCTGCGGGATGCGGTGCCGACTTGCGGCCGATTATCCGGCCAAAAGATCCCGTCTCCTCCCGGGCACACTATTCAGCGCATCATTCAGCGCATCATGAAAACATACAGGACACATAAGAAGGAGTTCGTCTGATGGCGAAACCGAGCATGTTAGTCAAAGTGGGAGAGAACGAATTTAAACCCTTGCTGAACCGTGACGAAACGATCACCGATATCAGAGCACATCTGAGTCCGTGGCTTGATCTACTTCGTGACCTCTCGAACTACGGCAGCAATCTCATCCCGCGATGCTTTTCTTCGAGCGTGAGAGGGTTGAAAGATGCGGTTGTGCTTGGGACTCTATTGCGACAGGTTGGGGCGATGCTCGACGGCGCAGAAGTTCTCCTTTCAAACGGTGCTCCCTACGCCGCACAGCTTCAGTTGAGGGCGCTCCTCGAAGCCTCCATTTATATCGAATGGATATTGAAGAGCGAGGGCGATAAGAAGTCTGCTTATTATTATGTTCGCAACTTGCGGCGCAAACGTATGTGGGCTAATCGAACGCAACCCGGATCACCAGAATCAGACGAGTTCATCGCAATGATGATGAAGGATGTGGGCCTGCGAATAAATAACAAGGTCAGAGAGTTATCCAAACAGCAACTGCAAGAAATGAACCGCGTGCTTTCTCAGCCAAGTTTTGCGGAAATAAACAGGACTTCGACAACCATCGCAAAAGAACAAAGTACGATCCCGCGTGGCACGTCCCCGTCGGCAAACCGGAACACGTTCTCAAATCCCTCAATTGACCTGATCGCATCGGGTGTTTCAGTTGGAGTCGAGGGACGTCGACCGTAAACCAGCCCGTCACCTTAGTTCCGTTTTCCTGCAAGCGGCACAGCACGCGATTTTCAGGGTCTGCCGATAGCTATGCATCCTGCCTGACGTTCCTAGCCTGCGAGAGGATAAAATTGGCTCGAATCTGGGCTCTCGTCGCCAAGTCTGGCGACGACAGGTTCGTATTCCAGGCACCTGAGCGGTTTCGTTTCCTACCTGAGGAGCCACTTTTTTCAGCCCGGTGCTGACTTTTGCTGAATTGTTCCGGGCGGGAGCGTGGCTCAGACTCACCTCCCTGGGTTGCGGTTGATCGAACCGCGCTTTTGGTGGAGCGTTCATTGACCAGCATCCGGTTTAACTCGGCTGACTCGCTGAAGACGCGACTTACTGTCGGACCGCAAGATGATTCACAAATTGCTGGCACTTTCGCTTTCGAGTGGGCCAACTCTGTGCCTGTCCTTGCAAACGGCGGTCAACCAGCCTAACCCATGAAGATGAATTCACGGGGCAGGACTGTCAAATGATGGCTAGGTCGAAGCGGGTCGTGTCCTACGTTTACTGTTGTCCATTAGTAATGGACATTCCATCACGGTGGACATCATGCGGGTTCAACGGTTCAACCACAATTGACGCCTTTTCTACGGCAGCTCCGCACCCTGCACTTCGTCCGCGGTCTGGATTTCTCTGCAGAGAACTGAGGACGCGATCAAGGGATCGATGGCGCCCTCACGATTCGCACCCCCAAAGAAACCTACTCCTTCCTCGTCGAGCAGAAACGGTCGTATCTGGACCGAGGGATACTCAATGCCTTAGTCGCTCAAGCCAAACTTTATGCGCGCGCACATCGCAAGCTCCTTTGGTTGTTCGCACGCTACATCCTTCGGCCTTCCGCCAATCGCTTGATTGAATCGCTGTGCACTTTGTGGACCAAGCTGACAACATGCACCACGTGCTCGGTCAAAAACTACGAGCATACGATCATCGGAAACAAAGAGAATGGTCAAGTTTTGGGTCCGCTGGGTCAGTATTGAGAGGTCCCGGATTGCCCCTCGGCGAATTTCTGTCACTCCGGAATAAATGGCTACCGACCTAACAGTTTTCGCCGCTATCTTAATCAGCTCAGCATGTTTTCACAAAGAACGCTCCTGATCGGCGTAGCTGACCGCAGGTAGGACGGCCTGCTAGCGCTTGTGTACCTCCAGCTGCACCGGCCGCGCAATTGAGTTTACCTCGGGATCGTAGTACTCATAGACTCGAGACTTGAAGGTCCGCGCACGAATTGGATACTTCGCCCGCAGTCGGAACTTCAGCGTGACCGTGTCGCCCGGAGCGAACGAGTCGAAGTAGAGAATGGCTTGCGTCCCCGTTAGGCTGAACTTCGACAGGTGGCCGCTCTTTCGGCCGCTGCTTTTTTCCTGGTAGTCCTGCAGGTCTTCGGTAAGCAGGTCGAATCCGGGAGGAATCCCCAGATCGACCATCACCATGTTGGCCTTCTTGTCCAGATTGTTTCTCACCGTCGCGGTCGCAGTGGCGATGTCGTCCTGCGCGAGTTGTGTCCGGTCGTAGGCCACATCGATCGACAGAGGCTCGCCCGGCGGCTTCTGATCCCAAGGCTGGAAGTAGTTCCCTACGACCTGATAAGCAACTCCGCCTTTGCCCTCGAATTGAATTTCAACCGTCGCAGCACTTTTCGAATCGATATTCGTGAACACGAATTGATGAAGCAGATCGTTGTTCTCCGGCGTCAGGGCGAGCTTTTCCGTCGGCTTGCCACTGACCAAGACCACCAGCGTGCCGCGTACATCCGCCGCGCCCTTTTCGGTGGCACTGAGCAGAGCACGCAACGCCATGATCGTCGCCTGCGTCGTTCCCCACGTCCCATAAGCATCTTTCTTGGACGCAATGTAACTCAGGGCTTTGCGCAACGTTCCTGACGCTTCACCCGATCGCAGCAAGGCCTGTACCGCCAGACCGGTCGTCTCCACGCTGGCGCTCGGCCCTGTCGCGTAGACGTTCGTCTCTTCCGCATCCCACCAAACCTGTTCGCCTTTTTCTACGCGCGCATCGAGCAGCATCTGGACCGCCTGCGTGGTGAATTCGCGATCGGCCGCGAAGTCGGCGGCGAAGTTGGCCACGATCGCCAACGTGTATGTGTCCACCTTCGCACTCATGCGCTTTTCGACAAACCGCTTGGCTCGTTCGACCGCCGGTCCCTGGTATCCCGTGTTTTCAAGCGACCAAGCGAGGTAGGCGGTGATGCGCAAAACGTCCGAGTTGTAACGATTGGTTGCACCCTCATTAATGAATGAAGTATCGGGCGTCCAGCTTCCATCCGCCTGTTGCTGTCCGGCGATCCACTGCTGGGTTCGCGAGACGAGTTTCGGATCCACGTCGTATACCTTCGACATGTCATAAAACTCCATCAGGCCGTAAGCAGTGAGGATCTTGTTCGCCGGCGCTTGTCCGAACCACGAGAAGCCGCCACCGGGAACTTCGAAGGTGAGCAGACGCTGGTATCCATTGGCGATGAATCCCTCGGCTTTGGCGTGCACTTCGGGACTGAGTTTCTTTGTTCGCTCCATATAATCGAGCGCCAACACGTTCGGGTAAGTGCTCGAAGAGGTCTGTTCAAAGCACCCGCTGGGCATGCGCAGGATGCTGTCCATGCCTCCGACCACCTGACTTAGCGGACCGGGATAGAGGCGCACAAGAATCTTGCTGGCCTCGGGAATCGCATCCGGCGGGAACTCGACCCGGTGTTGCACCGTATTTTCGAGCCGGCCATTGAAGACGACATTTTGTTCGTGGCCGTTGGGAATCACTTCGATTTCACGCACTACGATGTCGGCGCGCTTGGCGCCGCCTTTCATACGGGCCGAAAGCGTAAGCTTGAACTTCCCGATCCGCTTCGCCTCGATTGTGAACTGGGAAGCACCGACGTGCGATGACGCGACCGTGACCGATTTGTCGCCAGTATCATCGACTAGCGAGAACCAACCGTCCGATTCGAGATGCAGACTCACCTCTGCGGTTGAATTCGCGTAGTTGTAGATGGCCACCGGAATCGAAACGCGGTCGCCCTGCGTGAGTGCGACCGGCAAATCGAGATCGACAAAGAAGTCCTGAAAGACTTTCAGGCTCGATGTAGATGTGCCAAGCGAGCCATGTTGCGTGGAAGCGATCATCGCCATACGCCACGTAGTGACACGCACTAGAGGGCAACAAGGTCGTGCGTTTTCGATCCCCCGAATATGTAGCATTACAGAAGCAGACCGAATCCGCTTATCCGCTCGTTATGAAAGTTCCGCGAGAGAGCGTACCTCCGCA
>Ga0187863_10003397_pt1 | contig 11752 bp, 8 predicted proteins | sample June2016WEW_11_1_FD_132975 | JGI IMG/M metagenome (GOLD analysis project Ga0187863, IMG submission 132975) | Peatland microbial communities from SPRUCE experiment site at the Marcell Experimental Forest, Minnesota, USA - June2016WEW_11_10 | ecosystem: Environmental > Terrestrial > Soil >...
GAGACCGGATGCCGGTAATACAATTTGTCTTCCGTCACAATGAACTCGCCCTCGGGATCAAATACAACGAAATCCGCGTCATAGCCGGCAGCTATATGGCCCTTGTGCGTGCCGCATCCGGCAAGCTGAGCCGGTCCTGCCGCCATCCACCGTGCCAGATCGAGCAATGTAAATCCACGCCTGCTGGCTTCGGTCCAGATCATCGGCAGCGCTACAGAAAGGCTTGCAATCCCGCCCCACGCTGTGCGGAAATTGCCCTCCGCAAGCCCCTTCATTGTCGGAGGACACGGCGAATGGTCAGTCACGACCATGTCAATCGTGCCGTCTCGCAGCCCCTGCCACAATTTCTCACAGTTCTCGCGGCTTCGAACGGGCGGCGCACATTTTCGCAAGGTCGCCCCATCCGCAATCGATTCAGCGCCGAGATGCAAGTAGTGGGGACAAGCCTCAACGCTGACCGAAAGTCCTTCGGCGCGCGCCGCGCAGAGTTCTGGCAGAGCTTGGCTCGTCGACAGATGGACGATGTGCAGGCGAAAGCCGTATTCGCGGCAGAGTTTAAGCATCAGCCGGATCGCGAACAGTTCCGCCTCATCTGGGCGCGACTGCAGGTAAGTCGAGTAGCGGCTCCAATCGGCATTGGCCAGCGTTTCGGTGGCGCGATCAATCGGGCCAGGAAGTTCCGCGTGTACCAGCAACGGCAGCCCGGTCCGGGCCACGTGCGGCAGCGCCGAGCGCAACTGCTGCTCGGTAACCATGGTGAAACCGTCAATTCCAGGATTGACCAGAAAGCATTTGAACCCCGGCACGCCGGCAGCTGCGAGAGCTCCGATTTCGGCCTCGTTATCGTGAACCACTCCGCCCCAGGCCGCCCAATCGACGCGGCATTTGCCGTGAGCGGCCGCGCGTTTGGCATGCAGCGCGGCGACCGTGGTTGTTGCTGGGAGACAGTTCAACGGCATATCGACGAGCATCGTGTAACCGCCGGCGGCCGCGGCCCGCGTGGCCGTTTCAAAACCCTCCCACTCCGCGCGCCCGGGATCGTTGATATGCACGTGGGAATCGACGAGACCGGGAAGGATGGCTGCATCGCCGAAGTCATGAACTTTATAGCGATCCGATATTTGATCCGGAGCAACGACAGCCTTGATCCGCTCTCCGTCTACTAGGATGGCGGCCGGGCGAATCCCTTCGGGGGTGACTACGCGGCGAGCGACGAAAGCTTGCAACTCCAAAATGTAAGCTCCAAGTTTAACGATTCCCTGCGATCAAAACAGCATTTTACGAAATTCCGCGTCCGGCTTATACTCGCTTCTCAGCGAAGCGGCTGCGAAAGAGTCCATGTCGACTGATTTGCGGGTTCGCGGGTTGCTGCCGCCGGCGACTCCTTGACGATTGCGCATCGGTAGAGTCAACACATGGACAATCCTTTCATGGCTCGCGCCATTCAGCTCTCGATTGACAACGTCCACTCCGGACGGGGCGGACCCTTCGGCGCGGTGGTGGTGAAAGACGGCGCCATTGTTGCCGAAGCCGCCAATCAGGTTACGTCAACGAATGATCCCACCGCGCATGCGGAAGTAGTCGCCATCCGCGAATCCTGCAAAAAGCTCGGCGTATTCGATCTGGAAGGCTGCGAAATTTACACCTCCTGCGAGCCGTGCCCCATGTGCCTGGGCGCAATCTACTGGGCTCGCCTGTCTCGCGTTTACTTTGCTAACGCCGATGCCGACGCCTCCAGGATCGGGTTTGACGATTCGCTGATCTATAGCGAAATCGCGCAGCCGCATTCGCAGCGCAAGATTCCGATGATCCAGATGATGCGTGAAGAAGCGTTAGCAGCGTTTCGTGCCTGGGAAAACAAACCCAACAAAATCGAGTATTAGCTCGCTTCGATACGGAAAGTCGTACTCATGGAGGACGATTGATCGATAGCTATTTCAAACTTACCGAAAACCAGACCTCCGTGAAGCAGGAGATGCTGGGCGGCCTGACCACCTTCGTTACGATGGCCTACATCATCGTCGTGAACCCCCAGATTCTCGCTCAAGCCGGAATGCCCCCAGACGGAGTGGTTTTCGCCACGTGCGTCTCGGCCGCAGTGGCGACGCTGGTCATGGGCCTCTACGCAAACTATCCCATCGCGCTAGCGCCAGGAATGTCTCTGAATGCGTATTTCACGTATTCGGTTTGCATCGCCATGCATGTTCCGTGGCGAACCGCGCTCGCGGTGGTCTTTTGTTCCGGTGTTCTTTTCCTTGTACTCACGGTGACACGCGTCCGCGAGCAGATCGTCAACGGCATGCCGGACTGCCTGAAGCATTCCACTGCAGCCGGAATTGGAATGTTCATCGCGTTTGTTGGATTGCGGAATGCCAAGCTGGTAGTTGCCAATGCGGCGACGTACGTGGGCCTGGGCAGCTTCGCCGACAAAGAGGTGCAGACTGCCTGCTTCGGTCTGGCACTCACGCTGATCCTGATGTCGCGAAAACTTCACGGTGCCATCCTGGTCGGCATCTTTGGCACGACGTTACTCGGAATTCTTCGCGGCGTCACGAAGTGGCCCACCGCAATCTTTTCGATGCCACATCCCTCGTCCACATTTCTGCAACTCGACTTTCGCGGCGCCACCCATCTTGGCTTGCTCGAAATTCTTTTCGCATTCCTGTTTGTGGATTTGTTCGACAACGTCGGCACGCTCGTGGGAGTCTGCGAACAGGGCGGCTTCGTCAAGGACGGCAAGATCCCTCGCGCGGGCCGCATCCTGGTGGCGGACGGAGTCGGCACCGTCTTCGGTGCCTTGACTGGAACTTCCACGGTCACCAGTTACATCGAAAGCGCGGCTGGAGTTGCCGCTGGTGCTCGCACCGGGCTGAGCAACGTCGCCGTCGCGGCGCTCTTTCTGCTGGCCACGTTCTGCTCGCCCCTGGCGACGGCGATCCCAGCCTTTGCGACTGCGCCGGCGCTGATTCTGGTTGGCGTATTGATGACGCAATCCATCGCGCAAATCGACTGGAAAGATTTCAGTGAAGCTGTCCCGGCATTCATTACTATGCTGGCGACGCCTCTCACTTTCAGCATCGCAACCGGTCTCAGCCTCGGTCTGATTTCTTACACCGTCGTGAAAATTGCCTCCGGAAAGCTGCGCGAAATCAACGCGCTCATTTGGATCCTCACCATCCTGTTTATTCTGCGTTACGTGTATCTGGCCGCAGCCTAGCGCGTGCCGGCTGGAGTGGCTTTCTCAAGCCGAATTAGCAGCGCCAGCCTAGGGAAGAGGAAAAGTCCAGCAGCGTCATCGATGACGTTCACCTGACAGGTATAAAACCCAGGCTTCAGCGAGCTCAGCGGCAATTCGAGCTGGAAGACTCCAGCCTTGCGGTCGCGGGCATTCAATTCGGTTAACTCGACGAGCGAACTCTCGAACACTTTGGTTTTTCCACGGAAAAACGCGACGTTCGAAAGCAGGTGAATGCCGGGTTTCGCCGCGCCGGCCTCGGGAGTGCCGGAAGCCACGGCTCGCGCTGGGTCATAAACTTCGTAGTACAGCCGCAAATGCTGTCCCGACGAGAATACGTGCGTCACGTTGGGAATGATCTCCGAACCGTCGCGAACCAGCGGGCTGAGTGTCGACCCTTTCTTGGCTGGTTCGAGCTGACTGGCCAGGATAATCGAGCTCATCTTCAACGGCTGAGTCTTGAGATCCGGCACGTCCAGGTCGGTTTCGAACGAACCCATACGTCCAGTTTGATTTTCTCTTACCACAAACTTCAGATGAAACTTGCCGGGAGGCAGGCTGAGTCCGGTGTCATACTGCACATTCTTTTTCTGTACCTCCGACGCAGTGTTGACGGCAAGGTTGACCGTGTCGCGAATCTGCGTGACGGCGTGGTGTTGGCCGTCAGTTACGACGCCAATGACATCGAGCGTTGCCTTATCGCGATCGCTGCTGCGCGTAAAGGGAATCTCCGATCCCGGCACGACCAGCGAAATAGGTATGTAAAACTTGTTGGGCTCCAGGCGGAAATAGGCGGTGCTCAGGTACAGCGGCAGGTCGGTCGTGGGTAGTTCGGAGGCGAGTTCCTCCTGCAACTGAAGCTCCTTGTCTTCCTTGGTGAAGTGTTTGTAATCCGCCGGCGCGTAGTACCCGCGGCGGAAGTCAAGTTTCACGCCGGGAACATTGACCTTCACAGAGATGCGGCGATAACGCCCGTCCCTGGCGGGATTCGTGCTGCGGTAGCCGACGAGATAGTACGTCGAAGTATCCTGCTGCACTCCCTTGAAGACCTGGCCGAAATCATTGGAATCGAGGAAGGCGCGTCCGCCCGTATCGCTGGCCAGTGTGACCAGGGTTTCTTGTGTGGTGAAGTTTGAATTCAAGGCGCTGATCGTGGCCTGGCCGGAATATGCGGAAGTGCCGCGCAGGCTGGCGTTCTGCGCCTCTCCGCCGGCCACGAGCGCCTGCAGGCCGCGCAGATCCATCGTGTAAATCGCCAGGTTCGCCCGCACGGCCGCGTTGGTGGCTGCCCGCAGTTCTGATTGATTTTCGATTCCCGTGCGGTTCATGCCGCTGGAAAAATAAATCAGCGATTTTTTCTGGTCGAGGTGGGAAAGTTTTTCCGCCACCGAACGCAGCGCCTCGAGCCGCCGGTCGGTATTGAAAATGTTGTATTCCGTATCGTCCGCCGCAAAGGGCTGACCCGTATCAGGCGTGCCTTCGGTCGTGCCCGTCGTCCCTTCCTCGAAGCCCTGGCCGCTGCCCGTACCGAAAGCTTGTAGTTGTTTTTTGAGCAAGTCGCGATCAGCGGTGAAATCCTGGTTGACCAGCAGCGCGCTTCCCAGGGACACGATCGAAACCAGGTCCGCGGGGGCCATCTGCGTGTCGACATAGTGCTCGGCCGAGGTGATGGCGCGATCGATCTCGTCCGGCTCCATGGCGGAGAGATCGAAGAACAAGACGATAAGACGACGATCTTTAAACTGATTCGCCGCGCCGGCAGCCGCAAGCGCCGCTCCCGCCGGGTTGGCCGGTTGCGCCAGCGGGCTCGACAAAGGCTTAGTCTGGGCCACATTTTGATTCGCTATGGCGTCGATGTCTTCCACGTCGAACGAGACAACTTTCTGCGGTTTGTTGTCTTCCAGAATCGTGAAGTCTCCCGGCTTGAGGCCGCGCACGAAATTTCCATTCTTGTCCCGGACCGTCACGTTCACCAGCACCAGATCAGTCTGCACGCGAAACGTGTACTCCGCCGGCTGTTGCTGCGCGGGCAGGGATGAGGCCAAGAGCGCGAATTGAAGCAACGTCGCCACAATCCTGGCAGCCCATCGGTTCGGAATCGAAGTCATGGTTGTTCTCACCTTAAAAGCGGAACCGGGCCGTGATCGTAATTTGCCGCATGGCACCAACCCCTGTGACCTTGCCAAAGTTCGGCGACGTAACTGACGCATCAATCGACGAGTAATTCGGTATGTTGAAAACATTAGTAGCCTGCGCGCGAAATTCCACCACACGCGATTCGTTCAGTGGGATGACCTTGGTGAGCGCCATGTCAAAAACTTTGCTCCCCGGTCCGATGATGCTGTTGCGGCGCGCGTTGCCATATTGGCAGGGGGTGGTAGCATCGGAAAAGGCTGCGGTATTGAACCACTCTGTAATCGAGGGATGCGATAGCTGAATCGATTGCCCCGGAACCAGACTCGGTCGCAGTGTGCCACTCGTGCCACCATTAAGCTCGCAAGTGTTGTTCACAAATCGAGGAGTGAAGGGAAGTCCGGTTGCAATGGTCCAGTCCCCGCTCCATTGCCAATCCCCTAAAATCGCGCGCAGCGGAGTATTCCCGGTGAGCCAGCGTTTGTCGTGGCCAAACGGCAGCTCCCACAAATAGTCGGCGGTGAATCTCTGAGTCTGGTTGAAGCTGGAGAGCCCGCGCTCCGCGGAAAGGTCAAAAGGATTCTGAGCCACGCTGTTGGCACCGCTGCCCGCTGAAGCACTCGCGCCCCCGCCCGCGGCGCCGGTCCCGCCGGCTCCCAGCCCGGCGCCCCCCGAGCCTGAAGTGGCTCCTCCTCCGATGGAAGATGCGTCGTCGATCGACTTCGAAAACGTGTAGAGTCCTCCGATGGAAAACCCATTGGCCAAGCGCTTGCGCAAACGCACCGATCCCGCGTTAGCCTCGGAGTCGCCAAGGGAATTTTCAAAAGTGAAAGCCTGCACGTTCGGAATCCGAATCTGAATGCCCGACGACGTGATCGTCCGGTTGGGCGCTTCCAGAACATCGAGATTGGTGCCCTTGGTTCCCGTGTAGTCGATGTTGAGCAACAACGTCGGCCGCAGCTGCTGCTGAATATCCAGATTACGGATCTGCACATAACCGAATCGATAGTTCGGATTCACCGCGTAGGTATTGGTGGTGACGCCCGGGGTCGGTAGGGGAAAGCTGGCTAGCGTGAGGTCGCCGGCGGTAGGGGGGATCCCTCCAGAGGATGTCGTAACTGGAAGCGGTTGAAGGTTCGTCTCTGCGGTGGAAAACGGAGGCTGAAAGGCAAGCTGCTGCGCGATGGTCTGATAAGCGCCGGTGTTGTAGTTGATGCCATATCCGCCACGCACCACTGTTTTGGAGAACGGCTTCCACGCAAATCCTACCCGAGGCGCAAACCCCTTGCGATCGGGACGCACCAGGCTGGCAGGCAGGCTGCCGCTGTAGGGCCCGGGTTGTCCGGGAACGACCACCGCTACTGCGGGCGTGCCCAGCGCCGGATTCAGCACCGCGGGCGAGAGATCAAGATTCGCGATCAGATTGTTTTCTTCGGTCAGCGGTGAGACGTATTCGTAACGAAGGCCGACGTTTAACGTCAGATTTCCCCGAACCTTCCACTCGTCTTGCAAATACGAATCCCAATAATTGCCGTGGAAGTGATAGTTGTCCTGCCCGAACTGCACGGCCGTCGACTGCGGAAAGCCGAGCAGGAAGTCGGCAAAATCGTATCCTGTCCCCGGCATTTGCGTTGGGGGTTGCCCAGGTATGCTTGGGATCAGTTCCGACGTGTTGTAGCCACTGAAGGTGAATGAGCCGCGCGCGTTGCTGCTGGTCTCTGTATTGAGCTGAACCCGCCGGAAGTCGCCGCCCCAGCGCCAGGAGTGCTTGCCGTGCGTCCAGACCACATTGTCTGAAAAGGTGTAGGTCTGGTTGCGCAATAGCTGCGGATTCACGTCGGAGAGGCTATTGAAATTGCTGAATGAAAGACTGGGTAATCCCCAGTCAAACGGATTGGTCGAGACTCCACTGATTCCCAGTGCACTGTCGATGTCCTGGTTGAACGCGTAAAGATTCTGGGTGTGCGTCCGACTGCGGTTGAAATCGAACCGGACGGTGTTGGTCAGCTTGCCAACGCTTTTCACCCAGCCCAGAGGCACGTCAAAACTGCGAACGTTAGTGCTGCCGCCGACGCTGGGAAACGGATTCGTAATGTTCGAGTCCGATCCATGGTAGTGAAAGCCAAACGTCAGACTATTGCGCGGAGCTCCGCGTCCACCGCCCCGGCGTCCGCCGGAAGGCGCCGCGCCCAGCGTGTGATTGATGCGCACGTTCAGGTCGTCGCTGTCGCTGGTAGTCGAAGTCACGTAGTGAAAATTCTGGTATTGCCCCGGCGCCGGAGTCAGATTCGGCAGCGGAATGTATTGCAGCAATCCGGCCGCGACAGGGTTGATCTGCGGGATCGTATCGTTCGGGAAGGGAGTATTGGTCGCGGGATCGAAGATCTCGACCGTTTGCCCCTTTTCTAAGCCGGACGTGTACTGGGCCTGCGAAAAGTTTCCTTCCCGCTCCAGCTCCGTCGGCACGGTGGAGAATTGGTCAAACGGATTCTCCCCTCGCTTGCCGTTGTAATTCACGAAGAAAAACGTCTTGGTTCCGCCGTGGTAGATGTGGGGAATATTGAGAGGCCCGCCAACCGACCCGCCGAAGCTGTTCTGCAAATATGCTGGCTTGCTTGCGGACTCGCCGAGCAGGGCATAAGGCGAGGCATTGAGCGCTGCATCGCCGATGCCGTAGTAAATCGATCCATGCGGATGATTGATGTCAAAACCGCGCCGCCCGGTGATGGTCATGGCCCGTCCCGCACCCCCGCCGCCGAAGCCACCTCCGCCGCCGAATCCGCCGCCGGCCCCGAACCCTCCTCCATTTTGCCGCGCGTCGTTGATGCGCTGCTGCAGTTCGTCTCCACTCATTGAGTTGAGTGAATTAGAGCTGTTCCCTGAAACCGCGATCGATTCCGTGGCACTGTTCGGATCAATACCAGGAACCGGCATGCCCGAAGGAACGACGTCGCTGATCGCGTTTCCGCCGCTATCCTGATTGGCCGCGCCCTGCAGCGCGGAGAGACTCTGAAATCCGCGCTGAGCCGTAGCCGGCGCCGCCGGACGTCGAGGCTGAGCGGTCGCCTCTTGCGTGCGTGACTGCAGCGTCAACTCAAAGTTCGCCTGCACGTTCTGGTGGTCGGCGTCGACGACCACATCGTGCGTGTTGTTCGCGAATGCGATCATCTGCACCCGCACGATGTAGGAGCCATATGACGGAATCGCCGCGGAATAGCTGCCGTCCACATCGGTCCAGGTGGAAAGTTTCTGATCCGACGATGCAACCGAGATCGAAATGGCAGCTCCCGGAATTGGCATGTTTCCAGACTTCACAACGCCGTGAATCGTTCCGCCCGCTGATTGCGTCGATTGCGTCGGTTGAGATTGCGTCGGCTGAGGTTGCGTGGGCTGAACTGGTGCTGATCCACCCTGCGCGTGCGCGCAATCGACGGCGAGCGACAGGGACAAGCCCACAAGCAGTGCCCGGGAGACTATCCCCGTTGATGCGATCATGAACCGTGCCGTCATTAGTGTCTCTACCGTAAAGTCTCTACTGTTGGCGCTAATCTCTTGGATGCGATGATAATCTGATCCTGCAGCAGTCTAAGTAAAGTTTTGTCTGTTCCTCATCAACGGCGACCTGCCCGTCCGCGTCGAGGTAAAGTTTCGTAAAAGTAGCAGTTTCTGCAGAACTCCAGGGCCATAATGTGGTTCATACCAACAGACCCAAATTCACAAGAGGAGACATTATGCTCAAAAATAGTTTGCTCACGCTTATGCTGGCGGGCGCGGTTTGCGCTGCCGCACCTCTGGTTGTCGCGCAAGACAGCGGCAGTACCCCACCGCAATCCGCCCCCGCGGGCGCGCCACCGGAACACGGGCGCGGCCATTTCGATCCTGCCCAGCGGACGGAAAGACTGACGAAGGAACTGAAGCTCACCTCCGATCAGCAGCCCAAAGTGCTCGACATTTTGAAGTCTGAGCAGTCGAAAATGCAGGACCTGCGATCGGATTCCTCGCTCTCGCAAGACGACCGCCGAGCAAAGATGATGGACATCCACAAGGCCTCCGACGACCAGATCCGGGCGCTGTTGGATGCCAACCAGCAAAAGAAATTCGATGCGATGCAAAGCAAGCGCGGACAGTGGCAGGGACATCACCAGGATGGACAGGATGGAAGCGCCCCGCCCCCACAACAATAATTTAAGACAATTCCTGGCGACGCTGCTTTCGACGCAAGCAAATGAGAGCGGCTCGCCCGGAAGTATTTCCGGCCCACTGCCGGCAGCCGTTTCTCGAAAGTCCCTTCCCATTTGGCCAGCCGGCGAAACGCGCGCACTCGCCGCAGATTTCTAGCCCAAGGCAGGAATTCGGGATAGAATCCTGGCCGAGCCTGGAAGCCGGCCATGAGGGACAAAGCATGAGGGACAAAGATTGCGAGGTTTTCAAGAACGTAGCCCGCGAAAAAAATGTCTGGCTGCTCGTTCGTCTGACAAATCCCAAGTCGCTCAAATGGGCCGACGAGAAACTCCGCGGCAACGACAACTACATTCCCAAACCGATCTCGTGCAAAGCGAAGACCGCCAACCATGACACCGACGTTCGCTATCAGATTGCCGGTCTGGTGGCGGATCCCTACCACCACTGCGACAAGTTCGACAGACCGGACGCGGCCATGAAGTATTGGGACGAATTCTCGACAGCCCATCTGGCGCAAGATTACGAGCAAACCGGGGAGGGCAGGGACGGTTACTCCGTCGACATCAGCCCAGAATCTCAGCACTATTTTTGTGCGCAGCGTTACGGCAAATACATCCACGCCGACTACGACTTACTCGATATCATCAACGCCGAGAATCCCGGGGCCGACAAGATCATCGAGAGCTTCCTCGACGGCGCTCACCATAACTACAACCCGCGTTTTCCGGAAATCCAGCGAGTTCTGAACACGAGGATGGACACTCCGATGGTGCAGCACGGCGGCGAAGCGCAGTTCACATATCTATCGGAGCAGCCGATCCACGTATTCTTCCCCAGGGTCGGGCCGAACGGTGAAGACTATAGCCAGTGCGATCCCATCATCTGGCTCAACAAACTTACGGCTCAGCGCTGGTACCAGGACTGGTTCGGCGGGCGGCAAGTTGCCCGGACTTCGCCGGCGGACCCGCCGCGACTGCAGTACGCCGCGCCCGCGCAGGTCATTCACGTGGACTTCAATAAGAGGCAGCGGCTTTAGCTGACTTTAGCCGAGGACCAAGCGACAGGCTTCGATCAAGCCCGCGCTTTGTCGATCATCTCCTCCCAGATGCCCTTCGATCGAAGAATGAGTTCAACCGCCTCGCGAACCGCTCCATGACCCGCGAGGGCCGTGGTCGTATAGTGCGCCGCATCTTTCGTTTCCGGGACGGCGTCACCCACGGCAACGGCGAGGCCAGCTCGGCGCATGACGGGAATGTCCGGCAGATCGTCCCCAATATAGGCGACCGCAGAATCCGGCACGCCTGCTTTTCGTAGGATCTCTTCGTACGCCGGCATTTTCACCGGCTGTTTCATATAAATGAATTCCATTCGCATTTCATGGGCGCGGCGCAGCAGTGCTGCACTTTCGCGGCCCGTAATGCAGCCAGTGCGTAATCCGGCGGTCTGAGCCAGCGTCAGACCCTGGCCATCGTGCGCGTCAAACGTCTTGATTTCGAGGGCCGTGCCGTCGGATTGCGAGAGCAGAGTCACGCCACCGTCGGTCATGGTGCCGTCCACATCCATGAGCAGCAGTTTGATTTGCGCAGCGCGCTTCTTGAGCGCGGGAGATATCTTGCGAGAACGGGCCAAGGAAGCCTCCAGAAAGAATGTTAGGACAGTCTAAGGCAAAAGAGTCGCGTCAATCCCCAGTTCCGCGCGGGGGGCAAATTATTTTGCATACTTGGCACTGGTCAGCAGCATCTGTTCCACAGGAGGATTCGCAACTATGAGCGCAGTTTCTGCTCCGGAAGTCACCGCTACTACAACCTGGAACATCGATCCCGTGCACTCAACCGCCCAGTTCAAAGTCAAGCACATGATGATCTCGAACGTGAAGGGGGAGTTTACGAGCGTCACCGGCAAACTGGAACTGAACGGTTCCGACCTTAACAAATCGCGAGTCGAGGCATCGATCGATGCGGGGTCCATCAACACTCGCGAGGCGCAGCGCGATGCGCATCTGAAGAGCGCCGATTTTCTGGATGTGGAGAAATTCCCGGCGCTGACTTTCAAGTCAACCCGCATCTCGAAGATGAGCGTGGACGAGATTGCGGTAGAGGGCGACCTTTCGATCCATGGCGTCACTCGCAACGTGGTCTTCGACGTCGAGGGGCCAAGCGCTCCCATCAAGGATCCTTGGGGCAACACCCGCATCGGCATATC
>Ga0187863_10003399_pt1 | contig 11751 bp, 10 predicted proteins | sample June2016WEW_11_1_FD_132975 | JGI IMG/M metagenome (GOLD analysis project Ga0187863, IMG submission 132975) | Peatland microbial communities from SPRUCE experiment site at the Marcell Experimental Forest, Minnesota, USA - June2016WEW_11_10 | ecosystem: Environmental > Terrestrial > Soil >...
CTCGGTGGTCCGGGACTCTCAGCCGGCTTGTATAACGGAGCGATCAGCGGCTGCTCCACTTCGCCGAGTTCGATCACGACGTTGCCAGCCACGGTGGCCACCACTTGCACCGCCCTGGCTAACTACTCGTTCAACCCGTCCCCGGACTTCGTCGCCAAGCTGGCATTCCAGCCTGGCTTTGGACACTATGAAATCTTCGGTATCGGCAGCGGCTTCCGCGATCGCATCTTCCCCGATGCGGGGGCAAAGACTCCCAGCGTAGCTGGAGCCTTCAATAGCTCGACCTGGTCGGGTGGCGGCGGCATCAACGCCCGGTGGTCCATGTTCCAGAAGCACATTGACCTCGGCATACACGCCTTGGCGGGTAAAGGTGTGGGACGGTACGGAACCGCCGGCTTGTCCGATGTGACCATCAGCTCGAACGGCTACGTGGCTCCGATCGCGAGCCGCCAGGGCCTGCTGAGTCTCGAATATCATTCTCCCAAGTGGGATTGGTATGGCTACGGCGGTATCGAGTATGACGGCCAGACCGAGTTCCTCAACTCCAAGGGCGTCCCGGCCGTTGGCTATGGCGCACTTGCTTCCAACAATACCGGTTGCGGCCTCGAAACCCTGCCCAGCACCTCGTACGGTGCCGGCTACGATCCCGGTGCCTTGGCGAACTGCACCGGCGACACCAAGGACATTTGGGAAGGCAGCCTCGGCTTCTGGTACAAGCCGTACAACGGTCCGAAGGGCAGACTGCAGTTCGGCCTTCAGTATTCCTACGTGACCAAGACTGCGTGGGCGGGAATTGGCACCAAGCTTCCTGTACCTGCAAACAACAGCCCGACAGCTCTCGACAACATGTTCTTCACATCCTTCCGGTACTACCTGCCGTAAACAAATCGGGTGGCTGGTGCTCGGCCAGCCACCCGATTTTTTCTGCTGAGAATCGCGCCTTTCGCAACCGCTCTACACCCTCACAATCATCACTTCCGTGGACTTGACCAGCGCCGCGGCTTTGTCGCCGCGCTTCAAGCGCATCTCGCGAGCAGCATCGGCGGTGATGATGGAGGTGATGTGCTGCCCGCCGATGGATAGCTTAATCTGCGCAATTAGGCCTTCAATCCGCACTTCCACAATGCGGCCTACCAGCTGATTGCGTCCGCTGATGTTGCGGAAGTTGGCACGGCTCTCCGCCGGTTGCTTGCCTAGCGACTTGAAGAGGAAGGCGTCGATTTGGCTTTGTGGAATACGATGGTGGCCGCCGGCAGTCTTTACGGTGCGCAGCTTGCCCTTGTAAATCCACTGCTTCAGGCTGGCATAACTAACGCCCAGGACCACGGCGGCATCGCGGGGGCGCAGCAGTTCCTCAGACTTGGGACTCATACTTTGGCATTGTAGAGTACGCCCGGCGCTGCTTACTCGGCCGCCGTGCCCGCGTGAACGGCCCAAGGTAGAACTGTTCCCCAAGACGGAACTGCTGGTGCGATTTTCGATCGCCAGTGAAGTCTTTGCGCTTGCCCGCCGATGGCTTAGTTGACAACCTGTGGGTAACCCATCGTCAGGGGCAGCGCCGCATGAAGAACGTACAAAACGAACCGGGAAGCGCATTTCCTGAGCTGCCGCCGGCCTTTGACCGGCGACGGCGGGAGCGAATCGCGCTCAAGATCCCATTGCGAATTCTCACCTATGGTTTGCTGGTGGATAAATCGAATGACGGAACCTGCACTGACCTGAGCGAAGGAGGGGTCGCCTTCGACTGTGAAGCCGGGCTGAACGTCGGCGATATCGTCATCCTCGAGTTTCGCCAGAAAGGCGAAGCCGCGTACCGTTGCCACGCCCGGCTTGCCTATCGCATGGGCCGGCGCTACGGAGCTTACTTCCTGGCTGGAGAATAACGCCAATCGAGAACAGATCGGCTAAGAGATTTGCATCTGCTCCAATACGAGTTTGGAGGCGGCGAGATCCTCGACCGCTAGTCCCAACGATTTGAACACCGTGAACCTCGTCTGCTGCACTGGTTTTGTTCCAGCAAGCAGTTCGCCGAGTTCGGCATAGATTGGCGCGTTCGCCAACAACACATCGCCGGATTCCTTCATTGCCGCCTCGCGAGAATCCACCACCACCGCGCCGCGCATGGCATCGTCGTCTACTTCGCGATGCTTTGGGCCGACCGCACCCACCGCATTCACCAGAGCACCAGGCTTCAGCCACGTGCCCCGCAGCACCGGCTCAGGTGAATTCGTAACCGTCACTACGACGTCGGCTCCGCGCACCGCGTCTTCCGCGGAGGTCGCTCGCGCTCCGATCTTATCGGCCAGCACCTGCGCATGTTGCGGATTGCGGCTCCAGACGCGGACGTCGTCAAACTTCCGCACCACTGAGAGCGCGTTAAAGTGCGCCCTGGCTTGTACTCCGCTGCCCAGAATCGCCAGGCTTCTCGCGTCGGAAACCGACAGTAGTTTCGTTGCGACCGCCGACACGGCTGCGGTTCGCATCTCGGTGATCAGGCGGCCATCCATCATTGCCAGTGGCTCACCGGTATCGGCGCGGAATAGCGCGATCACAGCCTGATGCGTCGGCAACCCTCGCGATCCGTTGTCGGGATAAAGGGTGACCAGCTTCGCACCCATTAGGTCGCCATAAACCGCAGGCATGACGCCCATGAATCCGCTGTATTGCTTGATCGACAGGATGCCGCGGACGGGCTGCGACACGTGTCCCGCCGAGAAGTCGATGAGGGCGCTTTGCATCACAGGGATTAGCGATTCAAAGCTCAGCAATGGACGGATTGCGGCTTCATCGAGGAAGCCCACGGGCCGAGTATTACAGGATTGTTCGTTCATCGATGCGAATCACCAGTCTGCCAAGTCGAGTCGCAGCGCAACCGGGGCGCAGTTGCCGCGACTTCTGGCACAATGAAGACTCATGCTCAAAGTGAAAAGGTTATCATCTGACGCCGTCCTGCCGACGGTCGCACATCCCGGAGAAGACATCGGCTACGACTTATACTCCGCCGAAGAGCTAACCCTTGCCGCCCACGGCGCGGCCGGAGTTCACACCGGCATCGCCATCGAATTCGTGCCCGCGGCAGGCGGAATCGTGAAGACCCGCTCCGGGCTGGCGAAGAAGCGCCTGCTGTGCAATGCGGGCGTGATCGACGCAGGTTATCGCGGCGAGATCATTGTGCTGATGGAAAATCTTGGCGACGAAGCCTACACCATCCATAAGGGTGACAAGATTGCGCAACTACTGGAGCATCCTTTCCTGGCCGGAGAAGTGACGGAAAGCGAGTTGAGCGAGGCAGCCCGCGGTGCGAAAGGCTTCGGATCTAGCGGACAATAGAGTATTCGCGAGAGTGTTCGAAATGTCGATGGATCGCCGTAGAAGAAACGATGCAACTCGATAGATCAGCCGGCTCCGGCCAACAGGCGGCCTCATGGCTGCTGATCGTCGTTTTGTTATCTGCGCCGTGCGTTCGCGCAGACGCAGGGTTGCTAGCCCTGGCTTCGCCGTTCAACTTACAAGCGGGCACTGCGCCCAATGTTCAGCCACAACAGTTCGACACTGCCGGCGAGGCGCAGCTGGTGGAGTTGATCAACCAGGCCCGCCGCGAGCAAGGACTCCAGCCGCTGACCGTCGATGAGCGCCTGACCCGGGCGGCGCGCAAGCACACGGTGCTGCTGGCGCAACATGCCCAGCTTTCCCATCAGTTTGAGGGCGAGCCGCCACCGCAAATTCGATTCAGTAATGAGAACTTACCTTCGGACCGCCAGAGCGAAAACGTCGCCCTCAATAGCCTGGACGTCGCTTCGGCGCACGATGGGCTGATGCATTCGCCACCGCATCGCAAGACCATCCTCGACCCGGCCTTCAATGTCGTGGGCGTCGGTGTCCTTCGGAGCGGCGACGACATTTACGTCACCGAAGACTTCGCGCGTAAGCTGCCGGAATATTCGGAATCTCAGGCGGAGGCGAGTGCGCAGGCGGCGATCGAGCAATATGCAAAATCGCACAAGTTTCTCGCTCCAGCCCGGAAGCCGCAGCTACAGCTGCGGCACATGGCATGCACCATGGCTCTGTACGATGCGCTGGATAGCGGCGATGCGCTGCGACTGCCGGGAGTACACGGCGTTCTGGCCTGGACGGCTGACGATCCAGCTCAGCTGCCTAAAGGAATCGCGCAGGTGCTGTCGCAGCAGACGTCCGGGTACTCGCTGGGAGCTTGTTTCGCTCCCAGCGTGAGCCATCCCGGAGGAGTGTATTGGGTGGTGATGGTCACGTACTGATATGAAACGACGCTAGCTCCGGCCTTCCCCCATGCTCCATCATCGATCCACTCCTTGCGAATTTGCTCGGTCGCCATGTGCTAACCTCGGTTCGGATATGGGGAAGACATCGCAAATTTACGTCGGCACCGCGGGCTGGTCCTACAAGGACTGGGAAGGGATCGTGTATCCGGCGCAGATCAAGAAATCGCAGCACCCAGTGGAATACCTGGCGCGCTACATCGATGTGCTGGAGATCAATACCTCGTTCTACGGCCACATTAAGCCGGAGTGGGGCAAGTTGTGGAGCCGCATGGCGCGTGCGGTCAACGGCCAGTTTATGTTTACGGCCAAGCTCAACCGTGCCTTCACACACTCGCCGATTGCCGTTCTGGAGAGCACTTCGGCCGATACTATTCGCAACAGTGACGAAGACGAGCGCCTGGCCAAGGAAGGCCTGGAGTCGGTTGCTGCCGAAGGTATGCTGGGCGCGGTCCTCGCCCAATTCCCAATTTCCTTCAAGAACACCAATGCCAACCGCGATTATCTCGACAGCGTCATCGAGAAGTTCAAGCATTTCCCACTGGTGGTGGAGGTGCGCCACAACAGTTGGACCAACGAAGGCACGCTGCGCTACTTCATCCAGAAAGGCGTGGCCTTCTGCAACATCGACCAGCCGAATCTGGGCAAAGCAGTGCTGCCCAGCGAGCATGTCACGTCCTCGATCGCCTACGTTCGCCTGCACGGACGCAACTATGATCAGTGGTTCGACAGCGATTCGCGTAACGATCGCTACAACTATCTCTACACCGATCCGGAGCTGCGAGGCTGGAAGACGCGGATCGACGCGATTGCCGACAAGGCGCAAAAGACATTTGTCATCGCCAACAATCACTTCGAGGGCAAGGCTGCCGTGAATGCGCTGCAGCTGAAAAGCATGCTCATGGGAAGATCGGTGCGCGTTCCGGACATGCTGCTGAAGAAGTACTGGGAGCTGGGAGAAATCGCGGAGCCAAATCAAGTGGTTCACGGGTCGGGTTAAGACGCTGCTGGCGGTGAATTGTCGAACTTGCGCCATGCTGCGGTAATTCGTACTATCTTGTTCTCACCAGCAAAATCTTAGCGGCACCGGAGAACCATGAGCGAAGCCGATGAACTGAAAGAAGCAGCGGAACGTGCCAAGGAGAGCAAGCAATTGGCTCCTGTAAGCCTTACCATGGCGATCGTGGCGGTCCTGGTCGCCACAACTACTTTGCTCGGGCACCGTGCACACACAGAAGAACTGCTGCTGCAAACCCGGGCCACCGACCAATGGAGCTACTATCAAGCCAAGAACATGCGGCGCAATAATCTGGAGGCGCTAGATGAAGTGCTCACCGCCATGGGGGGTACGAAGGAAGATCGCGCCGCCGAGGTCCGCAAGCACTTCCACGAGGAGATTGAGAAATACCGCGAGCAACAGACAGATATTCAGGGCGAGGCCCGCAGCCTGGAAGCTGAGGTGAAGCAGACCAGCAGCCGCGCCAACCGCTTCGACCTGGGCGAGGTGCTTCTGGAGATTGCGCTGGTGGTCACGTCGATCACGCTGCTTACCGACAAGCGCGCCTATTGGTATTTCGGCTGCGTATTAGCTGCGCTTGGGGTGATCTGTGCCGCGAGTGGCCTGCTAATGCACTGACGCGCCTTCAGGCGGCGCTATGGCTCCCAGCCCTGCGCTCCTACCAGCGGCACAAAACGGCAGAGGTCATGTTTGGTGACGGAGATCTGGTCGCCCAGCTTGCGTATAACCTCCACCTGCTGTTCGGAGCGGCTACCTACCGGCACGACTAACCGGCCGCCATCGGCCAACTGAGAGACTAGAGTCTCGGGCACGCGCGGCGCCGCGGCTGCAACCAGTATCCTGTCGAACGGCGCGCGCTCGGTCAGGCCAAGGCTTCCGTCGCCATGCAGGACGTGAACATTCTTGTAGTCCAATCGGTGCAGGATCTCGCGCGCTTTGTCGGCCAGTTCGCCGTGGCGCTCGATGGTCCACACTTCTTTGGCCAACTCGCCGAGAATCGCGGCCTGATAGCCTGTACCGGTGCCGACCTCGAGCACGCGATCGTCAGGATTCAACTCCAGTTCCTCGACCATGGCAGCAACGATGTAGGGCTGGGAAATGGTTTGGCCCGCGCCGATTGCCAGGGGGAAATCTCCATAGGCGTTGGCAGCGTCCTCGCTGGGGATGAACTCTTCCCGCTGGACCTTGGCCATCGCAGCCAAGACGCGCTCATCGCGAATGCCGCGCGAGCGCAGTTGCTCGTCCACCATGCGGGCGCGCTGCTGGGCTGAGGATTCAGCGCCGTTGCCGCGGTTTAAGAAGTTACAGAACATTGCGCCACAAAGATGATAACCGGGTTCCGGAAGGCGCGATGATAATGAGATACAGAGTTTCTAAGTCATCTCACGAATCTCTTCGGTTTGTATCAGGGCACGAACTTTAGTCGTGCGAACCGGGCTGGCAAAAAGATCGGGTTTTATTGGCGATCGAACGGCACGGCTGGAAGGCGTGCCCTGATACAAATCGAACAATCAGTCCGCGACCTGCTTGCTTTCGGCCTCTGGTAGCACTTCGGTCGCCGGAGTCGTCGGCAGTGTCTCGACTTTAGGTTTGGGCGCGGCAGCACCGCTGCGCACGGGCGCCTTGGGACGGCCGGAGGACTCGAACTGCCCAATATGCCAGATATCACGAGCGTACTCCAGGACTGTACGGTCACTGGAGAATTTGCCGATGCGAGCGACGTTCAAGATTGCCTTGCGCCACCAGACATCCTCGTTCAGATACTCGCCATTAATCAGTTCCTGGGTTTCTACGTATGCGGGAAAATCGGCGATGTGAAAGTAGCGATCGCCGCGGTGGACCAGCTCGTCGAAGATCCAGCGAAAGAGCCCATGTTCATTGGGGCAGAAGCGGTCTGAGGCGAGGGCATCCATCACCTCGCGAACGGCGGCATCGTTCTCGTAGCGCTCGTGCGCATTGTAGGATCCCTTCTGCTGCATCTCGTGGATCTCTTCCGCGCGCAAACCAAAGATGTAGATATTGTCCTCGCCCACTTCCTCCGCGATCTCGATGTTGGCTCCGTCGTAGGTGCCGATGGTAAGCGCGCCATTCATCGCCAGCTTCATATTGCCGGTACCGGAGGCTTCCATGCCGGCCATGGAGATCTGCTCGCTCAGATCGGCGGCGGGAATGATCAACTGGGCCAGCGAAACGCGATAGTCGGGAAGGAAAGCGATCTTCATCATGTCGCGCGTTTTCTCGTCGTTATTCACCACATCCGCCACGCTGTGAATGAGCTTGATAATCTGCTTGGCAGCCCAGTATCCCGGTGCGGCCTTGCCGGCGAAGATGTAAGTACGCGCCACCGTAGGCATCTCTCCACGTTCGACGATCCCAAGATAATCGTGAATGATTCCCATCACGTTCAGCAACTGGCGCTTGTATTCGTGGATGCGCTTGATCTGGACATCGAACATAGAGTCGGGATCGACCCCGACGCCGCTCTGCTCCTGAATCACGCGCGTCAGCTTGAGTTTGTTCTGGCGCTTGACTTCCTTGAATGCCTCGCGAAAACCTTCGTCCTCGGCGAACGGTTCCAGGTCCCGGAGCTTGCGCAGATCGGTGATCCATTTGTTTTCGTCAAGGGTGCGGCCGATGAGGTCGGTGAGCCCCTCGTTGGCTTTCATCAGCCAGCGGCGAGGCGCTACACCGTTGGTTTTGTTGTTGAATTTCTCCGGCCAAACCTCCGCAAATTCCGGCGCCAACGAATGAATCAGCAAGTCGGTGTGCAGCTTGGAAACGCCATTCACGGAATGGCTGCCCACCATGCAGAGGTTCGCCATCCGGACTTGCTTTTCGTATCCCTCCTCGATGATGGACATCCTGCGCCGTTTTTCCTCATCGAGGAACGAGTATTGCTGCATCTGGCGCAGCAGTTCATGATTAATGTTGAAGATGATGAGCATGTGCCGGGGCAGCACTTTTTCCAGCAGCGGCACCGACCATTTCTCCAGCGCCTCAGGCAGAAGCGTGTGATTGGTGTATGCCAGCGTCTGCTGCGTGATTTCCCAGGCTTCCGCCCAGCTCAGCCTCTCTTCATCCAGCAGCACGCGCATCAACTCGGCAACGGCGAGGCTGGGATGAGTGTCGTTCATCTGGATGGCGACCTTCGACGGCAGCATTTGGATCTTCTTGTGCTGCTGGCGGAAGCGGCGCATGATGTCACCCATCGCGCAGGCAACCAGGAAATATTCCTGCACCAGACGCAGTTCCTTGCCACTCATCACCGAGTCGGAGGGATAGAGGACGCGCGAAATATTTTCCGACTGGATCTTCTGCTCGACGGCGCGAATGTAATCGCCGCGATTGAAGATCTCGATGTCAAAGTCTTCCGACGCGCGGGCGGTAAACAGCCGCAGCCAGTTCACGGTCTGGCCGAGATAGCCGACAATCGGCATATCGGTGGGTATACCGACGACGATTTTCTGGTTCAGCCACACCTGCTCCAGGCTATGTTCGACTTCGCGCGGGCCTTCCACCCGCCCGTACATCGGAATGTTGCCTGACTCTTCCGGATGCTCGATCTGGAAGGGTGTTCCGTTGGCCTTCCAGCGGTCAGGTTTCTCGCGTTGGAAGCCGTTGAAGATTTCCTGCTTGAACAGGCCGTACTCGTAATCGATACCGTAACCAAAGCCGGGCATGCCGAGGGTTGCCAGCGACTCCAGAAAGCAGGCCGCCAAACGGCCAAGACCACCGTTGCCGAGACCAGCATCGTTTTCGCTGTCCAGGACTTCGTCGAGGCTGACGCCAAAGCCGGCGAGCACCTCGCGGCATAGCTCTTCCACCCGCAGGTTGGACAAGTTGTCGCCCAACGAGCGCCCCATCAGGAATTCCATCGAGAGGTAGTAGAGCTTCTTGGAATCCTTGTGGCGATAGCGCGACTCGGTCTCCAACATGCGGTCGACAATGCGGTCGCGAATGGCGAGCGAGACCGGCTTGAGATAATCGGCGGGCTTCAGCTCTGAGGTGGGACGGACGAGGGTATAGCGGACATGGCGCAGTATGGCTTCGCGCAGCACTTCAGCGGGCCTGACCTGCGACAGAAATTCGGGGGATGACATAGACAATGGCGGCCTGTCCGCTCCGATCTAACCGTCTCCGGGTGAGCTGCACCTTCGCCGTCGCGGCACTTTGGCAGAAGGGCAATCGCCTCCGCAGAGCATGCCGTCGCTGCTAGACCCAATCGGACCGGACTTGGCCACTACGGCCCAAACGACTTGCTCGCTTCGCCCATTCTACTGCCAACCGCTCGCCCCGAGAAACACCTCAGTTGCGAAGAGTGGCTCGTCGGATACTTCGGCACGATCGGAGGAAATCTTGAGGAATCGGGCGGCCAGTGGGCTTGGGTTGGACAACCCGCCCTAGCCACCATTCGCCGACTGCTGCTTGAGCTGTCGCGCGCGCTCATAGACCCTGACGTATTCGCGAGCGGAGTTGGTCCACGAATAGTCCTGGGCCATGCCATTGCGCATCAACGCCTGCCAGGCGTTCTGGTTTCCGCGATACAGCGCAACCGCGGCGCGCAAAGTCTCCAGCATCGCTTCGCCGGTGTATTCGCGGAACTTAAACCCTGTTCCTTTCAACGTCCGGGGATCGAATTGTTCGACGGTGTCGTCGAGTCCGCCGACTGCGCGCACCACCGGCACAGTGCCGTACTTCAGGCTGAACATCTGGTTTAGACCACTTGGCTCGTAATGCGAAGGCATCAGGTACAGATCGCTGCCGGCTTCGATCTTGTGCGCCAATGGGTCGTCGTACGCGATCTTGACGGCGACCTTCTGGGGAAATTGCTTACTGAGGCGGCGAAACATGTCTTCGTATTCCTTTTGGCCGCTGCCCAGCACCACCAGGATGAGATCTTCCAACGCCAGCCGGTCTGCGACCTGCAGGATCAGGTCGAATCCTTTTTGCGGAACGAAACGCGAGACGATGCCCACGACCGGCAATTGCGTGTCCGGTGCCAGACCGAACGCCTTCAGCAGATCGGCTTTGCATTTTGCCTTGCCGCTGAGGTCCGCAGCGGAGTAGCGCGCGGCGATAAGGGGATCGGTCTCCGGATTCCAGGAAGCGTAGTCGACGGCATTAAGGATGCCGGCAATCGTGTTCCCCCGCGCACGCAGCACGCCCTCCAGGCCGAAGCCGTATTCCGCTGTCTGGATCTCCTGGGCGTACTTGCGGCTGACCGTGGTAATGAAGTCGGCCATGGAGATCGCGCCCTTCAGGAAGTTGACCTTGCCGTAGAATTCCAACTTCAGCATGGTGAAGAGGTCCCATGGCAACATGAGCAAGGGCAGGATCTCCGGCGGAAAGAGTCCCTGATATCCCAGGTTGTGGATGGTGAAAACGCACGGCGCCGTGGCAAACGCCGGGTCCTCGCCATACAGTGTCTTCAGTAGGATGGGAACCAGCGCGGTCTGCCAGTCGTGACAGTGCAATACGTCCGGCGCTCCGAGAATCTTTGTGGCTTCCAGAACCGCGCGCGAAAATAGGGCGAAGCGCTCGGCGTTGTCGTGGTAGTCGCCCAGCGCGGTGCCGTAAAGTCCGTCGCGATCAAAGAACGGCGGATACTCGATGAAATAGAATTGCACTCCTGAGCGAACGCCGCCGTCGAGCACGGAGCAAAAGCGGTAGCGATCGTCGAAAGGCACCGTGATGCTGGAGATCACGGTGGCGGGATTCTCGAGCTTAGTCTGGCGGTAGCGAGGAAGAAAAACCGTGGCCTTGTGACCTAAACTGACCAGAGCCGGCGGCAACGCTCCAATGACATCCGCGAGGCCGCCCGTCTTGGAAAACGGCACACACTCGGATGCCGCGAAAGCGATATGCATGAAGCCTCCTGCGCGGCGGTAACGCTCCCGCGGGATTTGTGGAACTGGCTAATAGAGGACCGCTGAGGATGACGTACGAAATGCCGGGACACTTGAGTCTAATTGCCCAGTCGAAAGAGGGTCAACGTGGCTAGAACGTCTAGCGATAAACCCAGCGCAACCCGTAGCCCAAAGCGCAAGCCGAAACTTGGACAACACTTCCTGCTGGATGTAGGTGCGGCGCAGAAGATTGTCGAGGCGCTGGGCGATGTATCCAATCGAACCGTGATTGAAATCGGTCCCGGCCGCGGCGTGTTGACCGACGTTCTGGCGCCGCGCGCCCGGCGCGTGATCGGAATCGAACTGGACAGCGTGCTGGCGGCGCAGCTTCGCATGCGCTACGCGACCAGGCCGAATGTCGAAATACTCGAATCCGATTTTGTCACCGCCCAATTCACTTCGATGGTTGGCCGCCGCCCTGGCCCGCTGCACGATCTCCGGCCCACACAGCCGGAGACCGTGGACGTCGTCGGCAATCTGCCGTACTACATCACGACGGACATCGTGCTGCGAATCCTGGAACTACACCAGA
>Ga0187863_10003400_pt1 | contig 11749 bp, 6 predicted proteins | sample June2016WEW_11_1_FD_132975 | JGI IMG/M metagenome (GOLD analysis project Ga0187863, IMG submission 132975) | Peatland microbial communities from SPRUCE experiment site at the Marcell Experimental Forest, Minnesota, USA - June2016WEW_11_10 | ecosystem: Environmental > Terrestrial > Soil >...
AATCGCGCCTTGCAAATGCACGCCCCGGCAAGGTAAAACAATCACGTCTTCGGCCTATCCCGTTGGCCGGTTTTGAAGTGATAACGTATGGCCGGTTTTAAGGTGATTACCGAGGGATTGAAGATGCACCCTCCGCGGACAACCTGATAGCTGAGACGGTCCGGGTACACTCCAAGGCTACTCCACGCGACAGTGCGCGTTTCCAGAAGCAGTCCAGGTCGCTCCAACATATGACGGTTAGGCCAAACGCTCCAGCAGCGCAGGATCGTTGTTTCGCACATTTCCCACGCGGTCGCTTACCGGCCAAGCAATCATCTTCTCGGCAGGGTAGGGACGGAGCAAGTCCACCGGCGGTCTGGCAGGGTCTCCGGCATCCAGCCAGCGGTCATAGTCTCTCGGTTCTAGGATCACCGGCATCCGGTTGTGGATTGGCTCCATGACCTCGTTTGGTTCGGTCGTCAGAATCGTGAAGGTCTCCAGCGGCGCGCTGTCCTTTGGCCTCCAGCTCTCCCACAATCCGGCGAAGGCGAATGGCTCGCCGCCCTTGAGCGCGATTGCAAACGGCCGCTTTGACTTGGCATCCAGGCGCATCCACTCATAAAAACTGTCGGCAGGTATGAGGCAGTGCCGTTTCTTGAATGCCTCCCTGAAGGCGGGCTTCGACGCAACCTCTTCAGCGCGCGCGTTGATTGTGTTGTACCCCATTTTGGCGTCCTTCGCCCACGCGGGCACCAGGCCCCAGCGCATCAGCGCGAACTCCCGATTGCCGGCGTCGCGGTTCAAGCGCACTACTGGCTGAACGCTTTGCGGAGCGACATTGAAGCTGGGCGCAAACCACGGCATGTCCTCAAGCTCGACACCAAACCAGTCGGCGAGAACTTCCTGCGTAGATTTCCTGGCAAAGCGGCCACACATATTCAAATCAGAACATCGGATTGCGGGTTAATTCGCTTATGAAATCCAAAAGGTGAATCTCCCTGACGCATCCTATTCCTTACGCAGCTACGATTTGGTTTCAATTGTTGCGCGGGCCTGCGTCAGATCTTTACATGGACTGAAATGCGCTCCTTCTTAAGGCGGGCATATCCGTGGTTACGATGCCAATGAATTGGTCTATCTACTTGCCAAAGCGGTTCAAAGCCACATCTCTGGAGCGACTCCTCAAGTCGCTCTGACACATTTGCATCTCGGTATTGCTGGGCAACAGGCTGGCCAAGCACAACTGCCAAGAAACCTCCCTTGCGAAGTACACGCGCCGAAATGCTGGCGAACGAATCAAGCGCCTTACAATATTGCTCAATTACTTCCGCAGGTCTATTTTTCAATCGCAATCGTCTTGCTCCAATCTCGCTCTTGAAATCGAGATCCAATAACGTGGGTGACAGCCATTCGTAGGAGAGTCTTTGGCCTAGAGCATAATCCGCCATGCACAAATACGGCGGCGATGTGATGATTGCACCAACTTCTCCATCTTGAATCCCGTATGACTCTGGTGTTGCGTTGAGGATGTTCACATGTCGCACCTTTGCGCGATTCAATTCACTCTCCACATCTCGTCCTTGGCGCTCTAGAAATGCATATAGACGTTCCACGCCTGAAAGGGCCTGTTGAAGCTTGTCAAAGAAAAGTTGCAAAGCAGGCTGGTATGGCGGTTTCGCCGAATCTCTAGGCAACGGACAGTTATCCGCGAAATAGCCATGCTGCTCGCCACGGCGCGCCGTACATGAGGGCAAAATGGCAGACGCACATGCACTAAGAAAAGTTTTGAGAATTGGGTCCCTTAGATCCTCGATAAATCCAAAAAGATGGCGCAATTCACGAGTCGTTCGTGAATGAAACCATTTGTCCAACAGTTGATTATTCGGCGGCTCGGCGCAGCGTGCTGCTCGTATCGTCCGATCATCAAGTCTCTTGATTTGCTCGCGGGTTTCGACAGGCAAGAAGCTGAGTCTTGCCTTAGCTACGAGGCACGCAATGGAGTTTACATCGGCTGAAATACAATCATTGCCGTATTTCAACGCCTCAAGTGCGGTCTGAGCAGTCCCCCCGAATGGGTCCAAGACCATATCTTCGCGGACGCCTAGTGATACAAGCAGGTTGGCTGGAAGGGCATGCACGAACGTGCTTGGATAAGCGTGAAATACATCATTTCGAGAAAGTCTGAAGCCCCAATCGCCAACGCTCTTAAGCGCAGCTACTATGTTTCCCTTCCTCGCTTCGTCGCCTTGCTGCCAGGGCTTCTGTTCGCACCACCTCTCTACTGCGCTTGAAAGAAGAACAGAGACGCGATCCTTGCCGCGTCTTTTTGGGAGGAGACCAACCGTTTCGCTCTGAAGCGTGGCTTCAAGAGACTTGATATGACGTTGAACACCGAGATGGAACACGTACAGGCTCCCCACCGGCTCTGGAAGCAGTGTTGTTCGATTTCCCGCAGAAAATCGGCGTGACATGACCAATACCATTGGCTCAAATCCATCACCCCGCAAATGTTTTGTAATCCATGCCACCGCATCAGGATGGCGCAAAACACGTAGTGTATCGTTGTGTGAAATATCGACCCTACCGACGCATTCCGGCGTTTCCAGCAATCGATATCGCTGCACAAGTTCGCCAAGAGCTGGACGGAAGTCATCAGATGCGACATCGTCCAAGTTGGACATTAACGTCAAGAGGCCATCATCAGTTGACCAAATCAACTGCGATCGTCCCATTCCCGCATCGAGTGACCTTCTCATCAAATGCTGCAAAAATGCCATACGCCCCATCTCGCCTTCATCAGCTTCAAAGAAGACCGTATAAACTTGGTTTCTGTATGAAACCCACTGACGAACAGCTTCGTCATCGATCTTATCAAGATCTGTTATAACTGAATGTCTGTCCGCAAGCCAATCTGTAACCCTTAGGGGGATGTCGGCACTCACTTTCAATCCCAGAAATAGCGCGGACCGAGTCACATTATCGGCATTATCTAGATCAAGAGGACCGTTCATAAGAAACCCCAAGTCGCCTTCGCCCAAAATGCATTTGGCCACTTCATCCGGATTTACCAGGACTCCCAATCCTTGAGATAGCTGGTCACATGCCTTGTGAAATTGCGGAAGCTGCGATTGATAAATCGTTGCATCAGGCGCAAAATCACCCCCAACACGAGCCTCCAAAAGTCGCTGTCCTTCTATTTCATGATCAAAATTCGCCAGTACTGATTCTGCTGTGTGTGCGAAGGGCGGAGTACCCACATCGTGAAGAAGTCCTGCAAGAGTTAGCTGAACGCGTTCTGCTTCGCTCAACCCACGACGAGTGGAGCAACGATACGCAAGTGATGCAACTGCGATTCCATGCTCCCATCGCGTAGCCCCCGAGAAATCCTTAAAGAATACTGAATCGACGTTAGAAAGCCTAACTCCGCGCAGACGAATAAACTCTGGAAGCCGGATAAAAGGAGCTATCCACTCAGGCAGTTCGACAAATCCGTAGAGCAAATCCACAAACCTAATCATCAGTGCCTTCGCCCCAACGTCAAGAAGAACATGAGTATGCCCGCAAGCAGCTCTGGAGCCAAATCACCCACCTTCCCAGTCTTTGACCAATCCCAAATAGCCCATCCGACAAAACTGAACGCGACTAGAGCCGCAGTGACTCGAAACGCGCGCGAGCCAGCAAGAACACGAACATGATCCGCAACATTCGCGAGACTCAGCAAAATGCGGTGACGTAAACGGTCCCGAATCAGAAGTATCACGTCGAACGCAATGCTATTCGTCCGCGAAGAGAGACACTTGCCCGAATAGGAATACTTGAATGATCCAGTCCGGAGAGCATCCACGCTGGAATACAGGCTTCTCTGAGCATTAAACGAGGCGAAGCTCCAGATACTATACTCGGCCGCGAGCGCCAGAAGATATAACTGAAACGGTATCCGAACATAGTAGGTGTCTTCGCCGTGCCAGTATTCAAGATTCTGCTCGATGTCCTCTCCAAAGAGAGGCTCCAATGCACGCCACTCTGACGCGAATGCAATTCTGAGAGTGGACTTCTGTTCCTCCTTGATGGTTTTAGAAAACGTCAAGCAGTAAGTACAAGCGACGGCCGTCATGAGGTCTGCATGTGAAGTGCGGGCGGACTGCTTCTGCCGAGGCAGGCCTTCGAGCAAGAATCGTTGAGGATCACTTGTATCGTATCCGTTCCATGCAAGACCTCTCAAGGCGTATGCTGTTGGCAAGAGCTCCGGCTCAGTGTCTGTCAGAAAATATCCCCAGCCCTTATCTTTGCGCATCGATGAATTCAGTTGCTGCGCAAGATGGCGAGTAAGTGGTCCTCGATCAGCTTGCGCAGGAGTAACAAAGGACAATCCGTAAAGCAGCTCGCCAAGTTTAATGACATTCTGCTTGTCGTGAAGTGTCAAGTCGAGTGCTGGGTCGATTTGAAGAGCTGGGTTCACACCAAATATGGCTTCGCAGTAGGCTACCAACCTACCGACAATGGCGCCACACTCAGAGGATTGGCAGCTACCTAGGACTCGAAGGGCTGCCGATATCCCATGCAGGCCAAATTGGCTAATCTTTTCTGCATCGCACGCGATGAACTGGCCGCAGGCTGCAAATTGAGGAGGTAGCCTCTTGGTCTGCGCTCCGTGAGTGCACTGCTGCAAGAACTGATCTGCTATTCTCTGCTGTGCCTCGTCGATTCGATCTGTCAAACTAGGCTCCGTTGTAGCCATGGTTCGCCTCCTGCACAATTCGCCTGATTTCATCAACGAATCTTTGGCCTTGACGATCTTTGTGTCCTACCTCCGGCAGTTCCCTGCGAATCTTGCCACCCTGTTCTTGCAGCCAAAGGTTTCGCTCTCTCGTGATCGTACCAATTTTCGTGAACCCTAGGTTTTCAACCTTGACTCGGGCTCTTTGTGGCACGGTCACTATGAATTGAAAGTCCCCTCCTGATGCCAATGAGAATGTCCAAGCAGGCACTTGATCACGGATGGCGACCTTACGAACTCCGGGGTGAATCGGGATTCTGTCGACTTCCAAAACTGCACCGACGCAACTTGCCTTGCAGAGCCGATGCAAATCGGCGGCAAGGCCATCACTGACATCTATACCGGCATGTGCCACCCGTAATTTGGCTAAAGCTCGTGAACGATGAAACGGAAGATCAGGCACAGCAATCGCTCGCTGTGCCCATCTCGGAGTCACCGGGGCTTGGGATGCAATGCAGGTAGCAGCCGCACATGTGCCGAGATAGCCAGACGAGAATATGAGGTCTCCAGGTTTAGCGTTACTCGCAAGAAACAATTCCCGTCTGGAATCGACGGTCCCTATTCCACAGGTTAAAATGGCCCTCGCCGATCCAAGTTTAGTATCGCCGCCTATGATCGGGACATTCCACCGATTTGATTCATACCGCGCTCCAAGCATTAGCTCACGGAACGAGTCCTCGGGGTATCCGTGAGGAACCGTAATTGCTACTAGCAGGGCATGAGGAATTGCACCAGACCCCAACAAATCTGAAAGAGTGACAGCTACCGCAATCCGTCCCAATCCTCGCTCTCCGCAGATTCCGAGTTGTTCGGCTATCGGTGTAGCGTTCAGAAAATCAGTTGAAAGAACAGCTATCGTTTTCCCTATTTGGATCACGCCGCAGTCATCATCAGCAACCCCGGCAATCACATCTCTGCGACCAGAGAGTTTGAACGCCGAAGCTAACCAAGGAACAACTTTGTCCGGATCCAATGCAACTACATTCTGCTTTGCCACGCCTGCACGGTCTCCTTCACCCAATCGAGCCTTGGGGCCTGTTTCCAGTCGGTATCATCACGATCCAGTAGTTCACAAAGAGTTCGCCGAATTGTCTGCGAAGGCAGTCCGGCTGCATGAAATAGGGCCTTCTTTGCCCCGGCGCGAACAAATATATATGGCACACTTGCCGGGATGTCCGCTATTTCACGTTGGGAAAGCAGTGGAAGGCGCTTCTGAAATTCGTCTAAGTACCCTCCAAGTCCAGGCAGCCAGTGTATATGTGTATGGATCACACAAGCACCGGCTTTGTCGGTGGCTGTTGATCCGTGCTCCGCCTCCAATGGCTCACCATCCCGAAGAAACGGAGCTACCCGTAGCTGATTTGCCAATCGCTCGTACTCCTCAAATGCTTCTCGCCCCATCGAAGCAAGACTGTCACGATGTTCTTTGCCAACTACCATGATATGTCCTGGCATCAACGGCCCAAGACTCGGAAGTACTATGAATCGATCCGTTTCCAAGAGCTTTTGATTGTGCAAGAAGGGCGACGGGTGCCGCGTCGCGTCCGCGACGGCCACGCATAGCGCGCAAATTGCAGATCCCGCTTGGGTCTTGCCACGGTCTGAATCTTCAGGCACTTAGGAATCCTCTCGTCAGGAACTGGAGTCAATGATACGCCCTGTCGAATCTAGGAATTGGGTCAGAGCGGAGACCAAGAAAGGGCGGTCAATTCTGTTTAGTCTACATCCTGCTCCAATCATAAACCATTGATAAATAAAGACATCCACTCACATATCTGAAATCCATTTGACGTGGGGCCGGGTATTGCGGGAATATTCGGCGAAGAGACGGCGAAAGTCGCCACTTGTCCTTTTATGCCGTCCGCTGCTCTCCGCCTCGAAATCGAGCACGCCCTCGAACGCCGCTTCCGGCCCTGATCAAGCCGGATTCGCGGCCCGTCGCTCTCTGTCAAACATAACGAGAATCGGGGTGTAGAAGTCTAGATAATATATCAGACATGTATTATACTGGCGTGTACCCTCATTATCGCGAGGTGGAAATGCCACAAGTTCGGCCAATTCAACAGTCCCTGTTCCCGGAGCTGTCCGGCGCCTTCCGGGAATCCGAATCCACCGCTACACTGAACCAGGAGGCACGACATGACTCCCAACGACGCACCCAGCACCATCCCCTGCGACCCCGACTACATTTCGGGGTTGATGCAACTCCCGGCCTTCCAGAACCTGCTCGCCAAGGTGGAGACGAACTTCTACCGGAACCGCCCCAAGGAAGCGGCAGAACTGGAATTGGAGGGGACGATACGCTTTACGCTCCAGGAGCGGGCAGCCCAGGCTTGGGAGATACTCAAGGAAGCCCGCTCGACGGGCCTTCCGATGGACCAGGCCCAGGAGCTGATCTCCGAACTGGTCTACCCGCCGCTGGAGTCGGACGACAACTGATACTCGAAGGCGACGCCAAAGCCCCCCAGTTGGACTTTGGCATCGCCTCCGACGACGCCACCGAACCCGCAACACCCAGACCAATTCTCCCTCCCGATCCTCTCCGCAACAGCCGCAATTTCCGCCTCAATGACGATGTCGCCTCGCATATTGCCGAGGGCGGGTCAAAAGCGCGCATACAGCACAACCTCGACATCCTTGAGCTGCTCAAGTCCATCCAGGCCGATCAGCGCACCGCGACCACCGACGAACAGAATCGCATCGCGCAGTACATCGACTTCGGCGGACTGCGCGAGTTGTGGGACCAGGGCTATCGCTACTACGAGGAGCGCAACCGCCTTGCCGAGATCCTCACCGAGGACGAGATTGATGCGGTCAAGGAGACATCCCTCAACACCCACTACACCGCCATTGAGGTCGTGGACCAGATGTGGGCGGCGGCAAATCGCCTTGGGTTTGCCGGCGGGCGCATCCTCGAACCGGGCATGGGAGTTGGCAACTTCTTTGCCCGCATTCCCGACCAGCTTCTCCATGAATCCGAACTTTTCGGGGTCGAGAAGAACCCCCTCAGCGGGGCACTCGCTTCCATGCTCTATCCGGACGCCAAGATTCTCGTCCAACCCTTTGAAGACACCCGGCTGCCAAACAACTCCTTCGACATGGTGATCGGCAATCCTCCATTCGCCGACATCAAGATTGCCGACCCCGAATACTCCGACCCCAAGCTCTCCCTTCACAACTATTTCGTTGTTAAGTCTCTGGACAAGCTCAAACCGGGTGGGATCGCTGTCTGCATCAGCTCGCACTACACGCTCGATTCTCTCGACGTGCGCGCCCGCCGCGCGATGGCTGCTCGGGCCGATCTCGTCGCTGCAATTCGTCTGCCTGACGACACCTTCCAGAAGAACGCCAACACATCCGTTACCACCGACATTCTGTTCTTCCGCAAGCGGCTTCCCAACGAACCCCAACCGGAGCACCCGGTCTGGATTGACAGCGTATCGCACATTGTTCCGGGCTATGGCGACCCGGCGGCGGTCAACTACAACGCCTACTTCGACGAGCACCCTGAGATGGTGCTCGGAGTTCACAGTGCGGAGAGCCGGATGTACGGACGGAAAGACTACGCGCTCAAGCCCTTTGTAGGCGACACGAGCATCGTCGAGCGTCTTCAAAAAGCTATCGACACCTTACCGGAAAATATCTTCACGCCTTACGATCCGTCTGTCTCCAAGGATTCACGGAACAGCCGAAGCGCATCCTCGCTTGTTCCGGCACCCAACACCGTCAAGAATCATTCGTATTTCTTCGACGAAGGCACCGTCTGGATCAACGACAACGGCGCCAGGACTCCGCTTCCACGCGCATTGTCGAGTGGGCGCGTTCTCTTTCAACTGAAATCGCTGATTGCTCTCAGGGACTCGTTGAAGGAAGTGATCCGGCTTCAACTCCAATCCGCAAATGAAGGCCAACTCGCGGAATGCCAGGAGCAACTCCTACGGCACTACGAAAGCTATCGTGCGAACTTTGGCCCGCTCAACAATGTCAGCACGGCCAAGGTCTTTGAGGACGATCCCGAGTATCCGCTATTGACGGCGCTCGAAAACATCGACCCAGAGACTTCGAGAATCAGTCTCGCCGACATCTTTACCAAGCGCACAATCCGGCCCTACGAACCGCTGCGCGAACTTCCGAGCGATCCGAAAGCGGCCATGCTCCAGGTGTTGGCCGAGTGCGGCCGATTGGACACCGGCCTGATGTCTCGTCTCCTCGACAAAGCGGAGGCGGATGTCATTGGCCAGCTTGTCACCGCCGACCTGATCTACAAAGAGCCGAACTCTCAGCAATACCAGACAGCCGACGAATACCTATCCGGCAACGTGCGGCAGAAACTCAAAGACGCTCAAGGCGCCACGCTGCTCGACCCGGCCTATGAACGTAACGTCAAGGCGCTCGAAGCAGTCCAGCCGGAGATCGTTCCGTTCATCGATATTGACGTGCGCCTTGGGCAGACCTGGGTTCCCACCGAGGTGTACATCGCATTTCTCAACCGGCATCTGGCCGAGCAACGCCCAGCATCCGGCGACCGCGCGCCTTCTATTTCAAGAGACATCAATGGCCGCTGGAGCGTCGATCTTCCGTCCTGCTACAACACATTCGAGCTGACCCATAAGTGGGCTGGCGGAGGAATGTCCGGGCACAAGCTGCTCGAATATGGCCTCAACCTTCAGGAGCCTACGCTCTATGAGAACAATGCCGATGGAAAGCCGGTCATCGACACGGTACGAACCATCGCGGCGCGCGCCCGGCTGCGCGAAATCAAAGATGCCTTTTCCGAATGGATCAAAGACGACAAGCAGGCCGACATACAGCCTCAAATCGAGCGCATCTACAACGAAACCTTCAACGCCAACCGCCTCCGCATCTACGACGGCGGGCACCTATCGTTCCCAGGTCTGAATCCCACCATCGTTCCGCGGCCATATCAGATGAGAGGGGCTTGGCGCGTCATGGTCGAAGGCCGCGCTCTCCTCGACCACTTCGTCGGCTCCGGCAAATCCCTCTCCGTGATTATTGCTGGCATGGAGTCGCGCCGAATCGGAATCTCTCGCAAGAACCTCTATGTCGTCCCGAACAACATGATTCAGCAATGGCGCGAGGAGTTCAAGAAAGCCTATCCTTCCGCCAATGTCCTGGCCGTTACCGAACGCGACTTCGATTCTCCACTGAGCCGCAAGCGCCTCTTCAGCCGTGTCGCCACCAACGAATGGGACGCCGTCATCGTTCCTCATTCGCAGTTTGATATGCTGCCCATCTCGCCTGAGCGGGAAGCAAAGACAGTCAGTGCTCAGATGCAAGAGATGAAAGACCTGCTGCGCGAAGGCTCTGAAAGCAGTCGCACCAAGACCAGAGCGGAGAAGCGGACCACGCGCCAGATCGAGAACAAGATTCAGAAGTACAAGGAGAAGCTGAAAGAGCTTTCTCAGGGCCGGAAGGACGACACCATTTACTTCGACGACTTGGGCGTAGATCGTCTCTTCGTTGATGAAGCCCACGCTTACAAGGCTCTGGCCATCGTCACGAAGATGGGAAACATCGCCGGCATCAGCACCCGCGAGTCTCAACGGGCGCAACGCATCCTCGCCAAAATCGAGTTCATGCAGGAGACACACAACGGCGCAGGCGTAATCTTCACCACCGCCACGCCGATCACGAACACACTTGGCGAACAATTCGTGATGACGCGATACCTGGCCCGCGACATCCTCAATAAATGCTCCATCAACAATTTCGACGACTGGGCGGCCAACTTCGCCGAGCCTGTCACCCGCATGGAATACGCCACCGACGGCGTGACCATCAAGCCGAAGACCGCGCTGGCGAACTACGTCAATGTTCCCGAACTCCAGTCCATCTGGTCCCAGTTTGCCGACGTAATGATGCAGGACGAGGCCGAGGAAGCTGGCTACATCACCCTGCCCAAAGCCGTGCGCAAAGACATGCTGGTCAAAGTAACTCCAGCCCAGGAGCCATTGCTCCAGAGCATCGCCGAGCGCGGCGAACTGCTGAGCCTTCCGATGAGCGATCCAGAGCGGCCTGATCCAACGGAAGACAACTGGCTCAAACTCGACTCCGACGCCTGCGCCATCTCGCTCGATGCGCGCCTTTACGATCCAACCTGCCCAGACGATCCCGACAGCAAAGCCAATACCGCCGTGCGCACAACGCTCGATGTCTTGCGCCGCACGGAAGCCGAACGCGGGACTGTCATTCTTTTCGCCGACCGCTACCAGCGCGGCGAATTCAATCTCTTCGAGGACATGAAGAAGAAACTCATTGCCGCCGGAGTGCCAAGAGAACAGGTTGCCATCGTTCACGACTACAAGAAGGGCAAGGAATTCTTCGGCCTTCAACAGGCTATGCGCGCAGGCCGCGTCCGCGTCCTGCTCGGCACCACGGAAAAATGCGGCATCGGAGTCAACATTCAGACGCGCCTCAAGGCGCTGATTGATCTCGATCTCCCCCAGCGGCCCGACCAGTTGGAGCAGCGTCACGGACGAATGCGCCGCTCCGGCAACACCTTCTCCGAGGTCGAGTTCTACCGGATGATCTCAGAGCCTCGTGATGTAGCGTCTCCCAAAGCGCACGATCTCCAACGCGCCCAGCTCTTGGAGCGCAAGCAGACCTTTCTGTCACAGTTCAAATCTGGCGGTCGCATGGGTCGAAAGATCGAGGACATCGCCGGCGAGACACGGTTGAGTCCTCAGCTATTTGCTCTGGCCAAGGCCCAGGCCACCGGCAACCCTCTTGCTCTCGAAAAGATCAAGCTGGAGTACGAGATCAAGAATCTGACCTTGCTTGCCCGTTCCAACCGGCTGGACCACTACAACAATCGCCAGCAACTGCTCAACGTCGAGTACCGGATTGCGCATCTCCAAGACAGGCTGCCCCAACTCAAGAAGGCCAGCGAGACTTTCAAGTCGCACGAACGCCGGGACGACGAAGGCAAACTCCTCAGCCTCCAGGTTCGCTTCAACGGCCTCGAATTCTCCA
>Ga0187863_10003406_pt1 | contig 11742 bp, 9 predicted proteins | sample June2016WEW_11_1_FD_132975 | JGI IMG/M metagenome (GOLD analysis project Ga0187863, IMG submission 132975) | Peatland microbial communities from SPRUCE experiment site at the Marcell Experimental Forest, Minnesota, USA - June2016WEW_11_10 | ecosystem: Environmental > Terrestrial > Soil >...
TCGAAAATGGCGACGGCTGGCATTGTCGGAGAGCGGCATTACAATCTCGCGCAGGAAATCCGACAGACCATGGGGGAGTATGAGGCCCTCAAAGACATCGTCGCGATGCTCGGTCTGGAGCAGCTTTCACCGGAAGACCGCAACACCGTCGCTCGCGCCCGGAGGCTGGAACGCTTTCTGACACAGCCGTTTTTCACGACCGAGCAGTTTAGCGGGATCAAAGGGAAGCTTGTTTGCCTTAAGGACTCTCTCGACGGCTGCGAGCGCATTCTGCGAGACGAGTTCAAGGACTACCCGGAGCGCGCGCTTTATATGATAGGAGCGATCGACGAAGCGAAAAAAGATAGCCCCCAGTCGAAAGCCAAAACCGCGGGCGCGCATGAATCTTAAGATTCTTCTCCCTTTCGAAATCTTCGCGGACAAAGCGGATGTGTCGAGCATCATCGTTGAGACCCCCGAGGGATCGTTCGGAATATTGCCACACCGGCTCGACTGTGTGGCAGCGCTTGGGCCCGGGATTTTAACCTACGAGACCAAAGAGACCGGAACGGTTTACATCGCGCTCGACGAAGGCGTGTTTGTCAAAGTCGGTGCAGATGTGCTCGTCTCTGTCCGCCGCGCCATTGGCGGAACGGATCTGAGCAAGCTTCACGAGGCAGTGAAACGCGAGTTTCTGACCCTTGACGAAGGGGAGCGAAACGTTCGCACTGCCGTCACCAAAATGGAAAGCGCCTTTATCGGCCGTTTCGCGGAGTTTCAGCATGGGCGATGAGCTGACGAGCCAATCCGCGAAAAAAGAGACGTTTTTCTCCCGCGAAATCGGCGCGAAGGCTGCCCGCAAGCTCAGGATGCAGCGCCAAGGGGGGCCAGGGGTCTGGTTCGGTTTAGGCATGTCCGGACTCATCGGTTGGTCGGTAACGGTACCGACGCTCGTTGGCGCGATGCTCGGCCTCTGGTTGGACCGTCGTCATCCGGGCCCCCACTCCTGGACGTTGATGCTGTTAGTCGTCGGATTGGTCATCGGCTGTGCCAACGCCTGGCATTGGGTGGATCAGCAGATCAGGGCCATGCAGGATAAACCGGAGGACAAAGATGAGTGAAATGGGGAGGCTCATCATGGCGCTGCTAGCGGGAGTATCGCTCGGGACGTTTTTCTTCGGCGGTCTGTGGTGGACGATTCAGAGGGGCATTTTTTCCAGGCAGCCGGCTCTTTTGTTTTCCGGCAGCCTTCTGGTGCGGACACTCGTGGCCCTGGCTGGCTTTTATTTCGTCTCCCAGGGCCATGGGCACAGATTGCTGGTCTGCCTACTGGGATTTTTCCTTGCACGTATCTTTGTGACGTGGTTCTCAGGCATTCGGACTGAAAAGAGAACCGGGATCGGCGAAGGAGGTGGACTGTGAATCTCACTTCCGATCAACAGGTTTTTTGGCAGCACGGCTTTGTCAAGCTCAACGGAACGATCGTTACCACGTGGGCCATGATGATCTTGATGTCGCTGGGTTCGAAGCTGATCACCCGCAAGCTTGCGACCGAAGGCGCTATCTCGCGCTGGCAGGGCTTGCTGGAAATCATCGTCACGGGCATGGAGAAACAAATCAAGGACGTGGGTCTGAGCCAACCCGAAAGGTATCTCTCCTTCCTGGGTACCCTATTCCTGTTTGTCGCGGCGGCCAGCCTCTGCACCGTGATCCCCGGCTATGAGCCGCCGACTGGCTCTCTTTCGACCACCGCCGCTCTGGCGCTTTGTGTGTTTGTTGCCGTACCTCTCTATGGTATTCGGGAGCAGGGATTGACCGGCTACCTTAAGACCTACATGAAGCCGACGTTTATTATGCTGCCGTTCAATATCATCAGCGAACTGTCGCGCACGCTGGCTTTGGCCGTCCGCCTGTTCGGCAACATGATGAGCGGGGTGATGATCATCGGCATTTTGCTCACCATCACACCCTATATCTTTCCGATCGTCATGACGGCACTTGGCCTGCTCACAGGCATGGTGCAAGCCTATATCTTCAGCATTCTGGCGGCGGTTTACATTGCAGCCGCCACACGCGCACCAAGACCGAAGCCTGCTGACGCTCAGCCCCACGCGAATCATTTGCAATCGACACACTAGCAACAAAAGGGAGTTCACATGGATAGCAGCACTGTTGTCGCAGTGGCATCAATCGTCACCGCTGGCCTAACCACCGGAATCGGCTGCATGTGCCCAGCGCTGGGAGAGGGCCGGTCGGTCGCCACTGCACTGACTGCGCTGGCACAGCAACCCGACGCTTCATCCACGATCACTCGGACGTTGTTCGTGGGTCTCGCAATGATCGAGTCGACGGCCATTTACTGTTTTGTGGTATCGATGATTATCATTTTCGCGAACCCTTTCTGGAGCCACGTTATAGCTCCAACCGGGGGCAAGTGACCGATGCTCATCGACTGGTTCACCGTCGGGGCACAGGTACTGAATTTCCTCATCCTGGTTTGGTTGTTGAAGCATTTTCTCTACAAACCGATCCGCAACGCCATCGACACTCGGGAAAAGCGTATTGCCTCCGAGCTTGCGGATGCCCATGCGAAGAAGACCGAAGCTGAAAAAGAGCGCAGTGACTTTGAAAGTAAGAACAGAACATTTGACCAACAGCGTAGCGCTCTGTTTGGCAAGGCCACCGATGAGGCAAAAGCCGAGCGCGATCAACTCCTCGACAAAGCACGGAAAGACGCAGACAGCTTGCGCGCCGCGCAAGCGGCCGCATTGCAAAATGATCAGAACAGGCTTGGCAACCAGATCACTCGTTTAGCCACCGAGGAAGTCTTTGTAATCGCGCGCAAAACGCTTGCGGACCTCGCCACGGTCAGTCTCGAAGAGCGTGTGGGGGAGGTCTTCACGCGCCGCCTGCACGAAATCAACGGGAAGGCTAAGGAGTTGCTCGGCGCGGCCCTCAAGACGTCCCCTGAACCAGGCGTTGTGCGAAGCGCCTTTGATCTGCCGACCGATCAAAAGGCCGCGATCCAAAACGCACTCAACGAAACCTTTTCGGCGGAAATACGCGTCCGGTTCGAAACTACAAAAGACGCGATCTGCGGAATCGAGCTAACTGCAAACGGGCAAAAGGTTGGCTGGAGCATCGCCACCTACATCTCAGCACTCGACCAGAAGGTCAGCGCACTTCTGGAGGCTCCATCCGCGCAGCCAGCGAAAGCCCCGCCGAAACCGAACGCGGAAAGCACGCCGGAAGCGAAATCCATGGCTCAGGCGGGGGAAAAATGACTGCTCTTCCCAATGTGTTGCAGGCCGCCATCGATCACGCGTTCACCGACCTGCGTGAGGCGCGCGCAGCCTTCCGGCCGGAACTGACGCCTCGCGAAGTGGGCGTAATTACGGATCTCTCGACGGGCATCGCCACGGTTTCAGGTCTTCCCGGCGTAGGGTTTGAAGAATTGGTGAGGTTCCCGGGCAATTTGCTCGGCATCGCATTCAACGTGGATGAGGACGAAATCGGAGTCGTCCTGCTCGGCGATTATCAGGACCTTCACGCCGGCGACGAAGTGGAACGCACAGGCCGGGTCATGGATGTCGCGGTGGGAGACGCCTTGCTCGGGAGGGTGATCGACCCGTTGGGCAATCCGCTCGACGGCAACGGGCTGATCGACGCAGATCAACGGCTGCCAGTCGAGCGCCCGGCACCTGCGATCATGGACCGCCAGCCCGTCGTCGTGCCTTTGCAGACTGGACTGAAGGTGATCGACGCGCTCATTCCTGTCGGGCGCGGCCAGCGCGAATTGATCCTAGGCGATCGACAGACCGGCAAGACGGCCATCGCGATCGACAGCATCTTGAACCAGCGCGGACAAAATGTGATCTGTGTCTACTGTGCGATCGGCCAACGCGCTTCGGCGGTTGCGAAGGTCGTAGCCAAGCTCGCCCAGGAAGGCGCGATGGATTACACCGTGGTGGTAGTTGTCGAGGGCAACGACGCTCCCGGTCTTGTCTATATAACGCCCTATGCGGCGACGAGCATCGCGGAATATTTCATGGAAAAGGGACGCGATGTACTCATCGTTTACGACGATCTTACCCATCACGCCCGCGCTTATCGCGAGATTTCTCTCCTCCTGCGTCGTCCGCCAGGGCGCGAAGCCTTCCCTGGCGACATCTTCTATATTCATTCGCGAATGTTGGAGCGCGCGACGCATCTCACCAAAGAACGCGGGGGTGGATCTCTCACGGCGCTTCCGGTCATCGAAACCACCGAGCAGGACATCTCCGCCTATATCCCGACCAATCTTATTTCTATTACCGACGGTCAGATATACCTCTCGCCCACCTTGTTCGAACTGGGAGTCCTTCCCGCAGTCGACGTCGGCAAGTCCGTTTCGCGCGTGGGCGGAGCCGCACAGCGAGCCGCTTATCGAGCAGTTGCGGGACACCTCAAGCTCGACTACTCGCAGTTTGAGGAATTGGAGACATTCGCCAAGTTCGGCACCCGTCTCGATGAATCCACTCGCAAGATCATCGATCATGGGCATCGTATCCGCGCATGCCTCAAACAGCCGGAATCCCATCCCGTGTCGATGGTCGAGCAGATCACCGTGCTTCTGGCCTTGACTACGGGGCTGTTCGACCGGGTACCGCTTGAGAAGACGAACGAAGCCGAGAAGGCGCTGCAGAAGGTAGTGGGGAACATCCCGGCAGACGTTGCGGCGCGATTGACGTCGGCCGACAAACTGAGCGACGAGGACCGGAACGCGATTCTCGCTATTGCCACACAGGCGCTCAATTCGTTCCAGCCCGCGTCGGATCCCAAACCCGACGTCAAGGCTAAACCATGAGCGGCAGTACCGAGAGCTTACGGCGAAAGATCGCCGGCGCCGAGGATCTAGAGGGTGTCGTGCGTTCGATGAAGGCTCTTGCGGCATCGAGCATCGGACAATACGAAAAAGCGGTTCAATCGCTTCATGAATACTATCGCACGGTGGAGCTTGGATTGGCGGCGTGTCTCGGCCAGACAAAGCCGGTTTCGTTCCTAACGAGCGCTCCGCCGCACCGGGGAGGGATGGGCGCAGTTGTTTTCGGTTCCGACCAGGGCCTTGTCGGCCGGTTTAACGAGGTGCTCGTGGAATTCGCCGTACGTACAATCAAAACGTTGCCGGGTAAAAGGGCCAAAATCTGGGCGATCGGGGGACGCGCTCACGCTCTCATGGCAGATACCGGACTGAACATGGCTGGTCCATTATCGGTCCCAACCTCGGTCAGTGCCATCACGCCCCTCATGGGTGAGATTCTGATCGAAATCGAGGCAGCGCGGGAACAAGGGGATGTCGTGGCGGTCTATGTCTTCCACAATCAACCCCAAGCAGGCTCCGGTTACGAACCCGTCAGCAAACGGCTCCTACCGCTTGATCAAACGTGGCAGCACAAGCTTGCTGCGATGCCGTGGCCGACGAAGCGCTTGCCGGAGGTCATCGAAGGAACCGCGTCGCCGCTTCACGCTTTCATTCGAGAATACCTCTTTGTTCTGCTCTTTCAGGCGTGCGCCGAATCTCTTGCCAGTGAAAATGCCAGCCGTCTGGCCGCGATGCAACGCGCGGAAAAGAACATTGAGGACATTTCGAAACAGCTAAATCGCACGTTGCACCGAATCAGGCAGGAATCCATCGATGAAGAGCTCTTCGACGTGATCTCCGGCTTTGAGGCGCTGACAGGAAAGAGCATCAAGCCTAGGAAGCCGCTATTGCACCCAAGACAGCACTCCCCATCAGCGGCCATTCGGCCATCGCCGAGCGATACCGAACAGCTTCGCCATCTTCAAGCGAAGATCGTTGCAAAAGTATGAAAATCAACGCAAAGAAATTCCGTGTGCGGCCGGAAGAGAAAGTTAAACTCAGAGAGTGGCCGACGATTGAGATGGCCTATCCGAAAAGCAGCGCGAAGCGCCGGCTGGAACTAAAATCTATCGGCAAGCAGCTCGCGAAGTAATGCCTACTGTGAGCGATTGCCAACCTCGAAGCAAGATTCGAATCGAAACGAGCCACAACGCCCTCTCACCTAAATTCTGTCGCTTCCATGGCCGCTGCGTCTCGAGGTTCCTCAGGTGTCTTTCCCCTCGTATGAATGGGGAAGAACTTGCGACAAAGGCCGGACCCAAGGATCGGGAGACGACTGCAAAATGGCGTTCGAAAGTGTCTCGTTTAGCACAGTGCTCGGTCCAGTTAGATCGGTACTCTAGCTAACCGGAAAGGGAGTCTGAAGGAAGGCCAAGATCTGCTGCCTAACCGTTGAACCGGAAGGAGCACGTCAAGATCCAGGATGGATGGAGTGAAACGAATTTTCTCCTCTTCAGCGCACCAATGAGCAGTGCAATCCCAATAGCCAGCATTCTGCCCGATGCGGAAGAGCCCATCCTCGCTGAGCTGTTCAGCGTGGAACGGCTCGAGCAACATGCCGAGAGTTTGGCCGCCGCGCAAACTGTCGAGGCAGAACTGACTCGCGGGCGTCTGTTGACTCCCCGCGTTCTGGAGAACGGTCGCGTCCTGCTGCAATCCTACCGGGAGCTGACTCAGGCGATTCAGCAAGAACACACGATCACTCCAGCCGCGGAATGGCTGGTCGATAATTTCCATATCGTAGACGAACAGCTTCGGGAAATCCGCGCGGATTTGCCGCCCGGCTTTTACCGAAAGCTTCCTAAGCTCTCTTCGGGACGCTTGCAAGGGTATCCGCGGGTGTTTGGCGTGGCCTGGGCCTTTGTCGCGCACACCGATAGCCGATTCGATCCTGAGGTTCTCGGACGCTTCGTCAAGTCCTATCAACGGGTAGAGCCGCTTACGATCGGCGAGCTGTGGGCGTTGGCCATTACTTTGCGGATCGTGCTGGTGGAAAATCTTCGCAGGCTCGCGGAGAGGATTGTGCGCAGCCGCGCCGCGAGACAGGAAGCCGACACGCTGGCGGACAACCTGTTGGGCACCAATGGGCAATTGGCACTCCCGTCTGCGGATCTGCTCAAGAAATTCCAAGGGCTTCCCTTGGCCGCCTCCTTCGCCGTGCAACTGCTGCAGCGGTTGCGCGATGTGAATCCGAATGTTCGCCCTGTTCTTGTGTGGCTCGATGAACAGCTGACCGAGCAAAAGACGACCGCGGACGACATCGTCCGACAGGAACACCAACAGCAAGCCGCCATGAACGTAACCGTACGCAACATCGTCACGAGCATGCGCCTGATGTCCGAATTTGAGTGGCCCCATTTCTTTGAAGGCGTCAGTTTGGTGGACGACATTCTCGGCAGGGACACAAACTTCGCCCAACTCGATTTCGCCACCCGCGATTCCTATCGCCACGCGATTGAAAGTTTGTCGCGAGGTTCTCGCCATTCCGAGGTGGAGATTGCCCGACGCGTGGTGCAGCTCGTCAAACGGCGGAGGATTGACGCTCACGCTCACACGATCCCGGAGCAGGAGCGAAGGACCGATCCCGGTTACTACTTGATTTCGCTGGGGCGCCCCGAATTGGAGCGCGAGATTGGATATCGCCTTTCCTGGAGGCTCCGGGCGCTTCGCTCCTACATGCAGACCGCGCTGCCGGGCTATCTCGGCACGATTGCCCTGGTAACCGCGGCGATCATGGCGCTGCCTCTTCTGCACGACAGCGATGCGGGAGTATCGGGAAAGAGCCTTTTCTTTTTAGGCCTGCTGGCGGTGTTTCCGGCTTCCGATCTTGCCATTGCTTTGATTAACCGCGCGGTGACGGACTGGCTCGGGCCACGCTCGCTGCCCCGCCTGGATCTCCGCAAAGGCATTCCCGAGCACTTACGCAGCATGGTCGTCATGCCGATCCTGCTGACCCGCCGCCCCGAGGTGGAAGAACTGGTGGCGCGTCTGGAAATCCACTATCTGGCGAACTCCGAGGGCAATCTTCATTTCGCTTTGCTTTCGGATTGGGTCGATGCTGCGACGGAAGCTTTGCCGACCGACGACCAACTGTGGAAGGCGGCGGTGGAGGGCATCGCCAAATTGAATGCGCGGTACGGGCCAGCGCCCGGTGGCGGCGAGCGGTTTCTGCTTTTTCACCGCCGGCGTGTCTGGAACCAAGAGGAAGGCAGGTGGATGGGCTGGGAGCGCAAAAGGGGAAAGCTGCACGAGCTGAATCAATTCCTGCGGGGCGCTACAAACACCACATTTGCCGGAATGGGCGAGCGGGCTCCCGACTGGCTGCTCGCCACGCGATACGTGATCACGCTCGATGCGGATACGCGGCTCCCGCCCGGCGTCACCTATCGCCTCGTCGGAACGATGGCCCATCCCTTGAACCGTCCCGACTTCTCGCCTGCAGCGGGACGGGTGGTGGAAGGCTACGGAATAATGCAGCCGCGCATCATGCCTACTCTTCCGACCGGCCACCGGGGATCTCTCTTTCAAAGGATTTTCTCCGGGCCAAGCGGTATGGATGTCTACGCTTCCGCCATTTCCGATGTCTACCAGGATTTATTCCGCGAAGGGTCGTTCACCGGCAAGGGTATCTATGAAATCGATGCGTTTCAGGCGTCGCTCGCCGGCAAAGTGCCGGAGAATGCGCTGCTGAGTCACGACCTGTTCGAAGGGATTTTCGCCCGGACAGGACTGGTTACCGACATCGAGCTTTTTGAAGAATTTCCGATGCACTATGAAACTGCCGCCGCGAGAGCGCATCGCTGGGTCCGCGGTGACTGGCAATTGCTGCCGTGGATTTTTGGCCGCGGGCCAAAAAGCATCGCGCACCGCCGCCCCGTAAGGGTTCCCGCAATCGGGCGCTGGAAGATGCTCGATAACCTGCGCCGCAGCCTTTCGGCTCCCGCATCGTTTCTCCTGCTCATGGCGGGCTGGTTGCTGCCGCCCGTGTCTCCCTGGGTATGGACGAGATTCCTGGTGCTGACTCTTGCGATCCCTCGACTGCTGCCATTCCTGATCGGTCTCGATCCCCGGTTGGGGGGTGTTTCCAAACGGAGTCATTTACGCTCGCTTTTGAGCGACTTCGGGCTGGGTCTCTCCCAAGCCGGGCTGGCCCTTACCTTCCTCGCCTATCAGGCATGGCTCCTGTCGGATGCGATCACGCGCACGCTCGTGCGGCTCTACATCACTCACAAGAATATGCTGGAATGGGTCGCAGCGGCGCAGACGAAGTATGCAGTCGATTTGGCGCTGTCGAACATGTACCGGCGAATGGCCGGGGGAATCGCATTAGCAACCGCAGCAGCGGCAGTTTTGGCACCGGGGCACCACACCGGATTTGTTGCGGCCGCCCCATTTCTTGCCGCTTGGGCAGCAGCTCCCGCCCTGGCGCGATGGGTCAGCGTGGTTCCCCCATCGAAAGAGGCCGTGCCGCTTTCGGCCTCCGACGAGCAGATCGTTCGGCTGATGGCGCGCAAAACCTGGCGCTTTTTCTCGACGTTCGTTACCTCCGCCGAGCACGCTTTACCGCCGGACAATTTTCAGGAGGATCCGAAACCCGTGGTGGCCCACCGGACATCACCGACGAACATCGGCTTGTATCTGCTTTCCACGCTTGCTGCGCGCGACCTTGGCTGCATTGGCACCATTGAAATGGTGGAGCGGTTGGAGGAAACGCTCGCGACAATGAGCCGCCTCGAGTTGTTCCGGGGCCACTTCTACAACTGGTATGATACGAGCGATCTGCGCCCGCTCGAACCCCGCTATATTTCCTCGGTAGATAGCGGCAATCTTGCCGGTCATTTGCTGGCATTGTCCAACGGTTGCCGCGAACTGATGGAAAAGCCCTACGCTGGTCGACAACTCCTTTCGGGGTTGCAGGACTGCACGGCGATATTGCATGAACCTCTGAGCGGCATCACAGATACCAGGCGCACGAATATTGTCACAAAAAAGCAGCTTGCCAGCGCGGTGGACCAGCTGGCTGGTTCCCTGAAGCCGCTGCCTGCCAATTCGGCGGCACTGGCGGTGCGGCTGGCAGACCTCAGAAAGCAGACCCATACGGTCGCAGACATCGCCCATACCTTCGTGCAGGAGCGCAGCGACACTGCAGAGACTGAATTGCGAACGTGGGCCAATGCCACGCGCGACTGCATGGAAAGCCACTGGCGAGACGCGCTAATCCTTGCGCCATGGACCCGGCTCGACACCAGGGAAATGACCGCCATGGCCAAGGGCGACAGCCAATGGCGGGCAACCGAACCTTTTCTGCAGAAAATCCCGAAGCTTTCGGAAGCGCCGGCCTATTTCGCAGGTGTCCTGACTGACCTTTCCGTCCTGCGCGAAGGGATGGTGCGCGACTCTCCCTCCGATCGCACGGCACTGGGCCGGATCGACAGGCTGGCCGAAGCCGTCAAGACATCGGCGGCCGAGGCCGCGGCGCTGATCGATCGCCTGAAGGCCGTCGCGCAAAGCGCGGACAATATGTTTCATACGATGGATTTCACGTTTCTGTTCGATAAAACGCGAAAGCTCTTCTCCATCGGCTTCCGAGTTCCGGACACTACATTGGATCCGGGGTGCTACGACTTGCTGGCCTCGGAGGCGCGCCTCACGAGCTTTATCGCCATCGCGAAGGGCGATGCGGAATCGCCTCACTGGTTTCGTTTGGGTCGCACACTGACGCCCGTGGACCGGGATGCCGCACTCGTTTCCTGGTCGGGCTCGATGTTCGAATACCTGATGCCCAGTCTTGTGATGCGGGTGCCCGAAGAGAGTTTGTTGAGCGAAACAGCACGGCTTGTGGTGCGCAGGCAGATCGAATATGGCGCGGAGCGAGGCGTGCCCTGGGGCGTTTCCGAATCGGCCTTCAACGCGCGCGATATCGGCCTGAGGTATCAATATTCGGCCTTCGGAGTTCCCGGATTGGGGTTGAAGCGAGGCCTGAGTGAGGACGTGGTGGTCGCGCCCTACGCCACGGCCCTTGCGGCAATGGTCGATCCGGTTGCCGCAGCGCAGAATATTGCCCGCCTTCTGGAAGCAGGAGCGAAAGGCACTTTCGGGCTCTACGAAGCGCTGGATTACACCGCCACGCGCGTGCCCGAAGGCAAAAAAGTGGCGGTCATACGAGCATACTTCGCCCATCATCAAGGGATGACGCTCGTTGCGCTTGCAAATCTGTTGACCGGCGGCGCAATGCGCGCACGCTTTCACGCCGAACCGATCGTGAAGGCGGTGGAACTGCTTCTTCAGGAAAGAACGCCTCGCGATGTTCTGGTGGCGCGGCCCCGCGCGGAGGAAGTATCCGCGGCACGTGTGCGTGACCCCGTTCCCCCCGTTCTGCGGCGTTTCTACACGCCACACGATCTCTCGCCGCGGACGCAGTTGCTCTCCAACGGCCGTTACTCGGTGATGCTCACCTCGGCAGGCTCTGGCTACAGCCGTTGGCGAGACCTTGCCGTCACACGCTGGCGGGAAGATGGCACGCGCGACTGCTGGGGCAGCTATATCTACCTTCGCGATTCGCAAACCAATCAGGTATGGTCGGCGGGCTTTCAGCCCTCCGGCGTGAAGCCCGACACCTACGAGGCAAGTTTTTTCGAAGACCGCGCGGAGATCCATCGTCGCGATGGTGCCTTGCATACGTCACTGGAGGTTGTTGTTTCATCAGACGACGATGCGGAATTGCGGCGCGTCTCGATCACCAACCACGGTCTGCGAACGCGTGAAATTCAAGTGACGTCGTACTCCGCAATCTGCCTCACGTCCCAGGCGGCCGACGCGGCGCACCCGGCATTCTCCAACTTGTTCGTCGAAACGGAATTCGA
>Ga0187863_10003408_pt1 | contig 11739 bp, 12 predicted proteins | sample June2016WEW_11_1_FD_132975 | JGI IMG/M metagenome (GOLD analysis project Ga0187863, IMG submission 132975) | Peatland microbial communities from SPRUCE experiment site at the Marcell Experimental Forest, Minnesota, USA - June2016WEW_11_10 | ecosystem: Environmental > Terrestrial > Soil >...
ACGCCGCCAGCAGCGCGGCGGGGCGCGGCGCCAATGACTTTCGCGCGCTCAACACGATCAATAGCAGGCATGCTGCAAAGATCGGCCCGAACACGCCGAATTGCGAGAAGAAGAACTCGATGAAATTCATCGGATTGATCAGCGCCCCGTGCGAGGCCGCGTTCTGTTCGGTGTGGCGGTAGGAGACGAAGCCGTGGCCGAGATTCCAGACGAAGTTGGGCGCATAGATCAGCAGCGCCAGAATTAGCGTCCGGGCGTAACCCGCAAGGTGGCGGCGCTCGTCGCGGAACAGCAAAAGATAGAGCAGCGCCGACAAGAGCCAATAAGCCATGGCGTATTTCGACAACAGGCCGAGCCCCGCCGCCGCGCCCACCGCCCACCACCAGCGCTCGCCGCCCTTCTCGCGCGCGCGGATGAAGGCGTAAAGCGCCAGCGCCCAGGCCAGCAGCAGCGGCGCGTCGGTCGAGATCACCGCCGCCGAAACCGAAACCCCGGGCAACGTGGCGTAGGCCAAGGCGGACCAGAACCCGGCGCGCGAATCGTAAAGCCGCTTGGCCACATGGAAGACCACCAGCGCGGTGGCGAAATGGAGGAGCGGCGCCGCGAGGCGCACCGCCGCCTCGCTGTCGCCGAACGCGTATGTGGACAGCGCGATCAGCCACGCCACCAGCGGCGGCTTGGAGTAGTAGCCCCAGGCCGGATGCAGCGACCACAGCCAGTATTGCGCTTCGTCGGGATAAAGGTCGGCGCCGCCATGGACGAGCCAGAACAGCCGCGCCAGGGTCACGGCGAAGACGGCATAGAGCGCGTTGCGCCAGTAGCGCAAATCCGCCGCCGCACCCGTTGCTTTCCCGCCGCCCGACGCCATGCGGCGGCGAGACTAGCCCGCCCCCTTGCCGCGGCAAAGGGGTCGCGTTGGATGCGAGTGCGACAAGCTCGCGCATGAAATCGACGTTAGAAGACGGGCGTTAAAACCATTGTGCCGGCCCCCCGGAGTGGGAGTAGATTATCCGTCAATAAATTCCTCGCCGCGGGAGCCGTCCCATGAGGACAATCATCCTGTCCAGCGTCGTCGCCCTGGCCCTCGGTAGCTGGGCCGTCCCCGCGCCCGCCGGCGCGCAAGCGCCGGTTTGCCCATACGGATATTATTTGGCGTCCAACGGACAGTGTTACCCCGGCCCGGCGCCCTACTACCCCGCGCCGGTCTATGAGGTGGCGCCGCCGGTCTATCAACCGCCCATCGTCTTCGACGGGCTCGGCATCGGCATCGGCCTCGGTTTCGGCGGACGCGGCGGCGGATGGCACGGCGACGGCGGGCACGGACATCGCTGACCGTCCCAGACGGCGGCGGCAAACACGGAGCGAAATCCCCATGATGCTTCACCTTCCCTCTCGAATCGGCAGCGCATTGACCGCGGCGGCGATGCTCGGCGCGGTCCTGTTCGTTCTTCCTTCGGCCGCGCTGGCTCAGGCCGCGCCGCCGCCGGCGGCGGCAAAAGCGATGCCCGCCCCCGATCGGCTCGAGGCGCGCATCAAGTCGCTCCACAAACAGCTGGGGATCACCGCCGCCCAGGAGCCGCAATGGCAGGCCGTCGCCGACGTGATGCGCGACAACGGCAAGGCGATCGGCGCGCTGATCGAGCAGCGGGAGGCCAATGCCAAGACGATGACGGCGATCGACGATCTCAACGCCTATGCCGCGATCGCCGACGCCCACGCGGCGAACGTCAAGAAACTCATTCCGGCCTTCTCGGCGCTGTACGCCACCATGTCGGACGCGCAGAAGAAGAACGCCGACGCGGTGTTCAGCCACCGGCCGCGTCCGCCGCATCCGAAGAAACCCGGCTGAGCGCACCGTATAGCCGTCGCATAACGCGTAAGAGCCGCGGCGATGGGCCGCCGCTTCGGCCCGTAACAGGGGGAGGAAACCCAATGGCCTACATCTTCAAGGAAAGCGAGCTGCCGTCGCTGATCGACGCCAAGGCGGCGCGCGAGCGCATTTTCTTCGTCAACCCGGAGCTCGCCAAAATCGACGACATGCTGGCCGGCGTCATGCACTACAAGAAGGGCGCGGCGTCTCCCCTGCACCTGCACAAGAACTGCGAGCATTTCTATTTCATCATCGACGGCAAGGCGACGGTGGAATCGGACGGCGGCATACGGCCGGTCGGGCCCGGCGACATGATCTTCATCCCGGCCGAGGAGAAGCACCGCCTGCGCGCCACCGAGCCGCTGTTCTATTTCGAGTGGCAGGCGCCCAACCGCTTCAAGACCACGATCCTCGAAGGCACCGATGACGACCTGCGCTGGGAGCGCAAGGACGGCAAGGCGTGGATCCAGACCTGAATCCTGCCCGGAAACAGAGGAAAAAATCATGCCGCTCACCTTCATCGATACCAACAAGCTCGCCAAAAAACCGACTTCGGGCCAAGGCGAAGTCACCGAGGTGCTGAACCAGGCCCTGTGCGGGGCGAAAAACGTGAACGGTTCGTTGCGCTGGCTCAAATCGGCCGAGACCTTCAAGCCGGCTTCATCCGACAAGCACCAGCTCATCTATCTCATGGAAGGCAAGGGCCGCATCCGGCTCAACGGCAAGGATTACGACGTCGAAAAGGGCGCCGGCATCTATCTCGGCCCCGCCGAGACCGCGACCATCCAGGCGGCGGGCGGAGCGCCGTTGAAGCTGTTCCATCTCGTGGTGCCGAAAATACCGAAGTAAAGGCCGTCATGGCGGCCCTTCGCCCCCTCGCGCCGCCCGGCCTGCCCGCGCGGCTCAAGCCTTTGTTCGAGGCGCGTTATCCGCGCTTTTCGCCCGCGGAGATGACGCGGCGGCGCGGCGCGATCGAGCGGGACATGGACGCGGCCGGAATCGATCACCTGGTGATCTACGGCGCGCAACGCTCCGGCGGCATCATCCAGTATCTGACGCAGTGGCCGATCACCATCGAAGCGGCGGGGGTGGTGACCAAGGGCGCGGCGACCGCGCTGTTCATCCAGTTCTACAACCACGTGCCCCTGGCGAAGCATCTTGCCGAGGCCGAGCTCGACTGGGGCGGCGATTCCTGCATCCGCCGCGCGATCGAAACCCTGGCCAAACGCGGCGCCCGGCGCGACCGCGTGGGGGTGATCGGCCCGCTGGGATTCAAGGCGCATGCCGAGCTGAGCGAGGCCTTCGGCCGCGTCGCCGACCTCAACCCGGCCTATGTCAGGCAACGCCTGGTCAAATCCGCCGAGGAAATCGACTGGCTGCGCGCCAGCGCGTTTCTCGCCGATCTTTCGATCGCCGCCTTGCAGCGCGAATTGAAGCCGGGCTTGAGCGAACGCGAGCTCGGCGCCATCGTCGAAGCGGCCTATCTGCCCTGGGGCGGGCAGAACCAGATCCATTTCTTCGGCGTGACGCGGATGGACGCGCCCGACATGTTCGTGCCTGCGCAATTCCCCTCGAGCCGCCGGGTCGAAGCAGGCGACATCGTCTTCACCGAGATCAGCGCCTTTTTCTGGGATTACGCCGCCCAGGTGCTGCGCAGCTTCGCGGTCGGGGCCGAACCGCCGAAGCTTTATCGCGACCTGCACGACTGCGCCGACCGCGCCTTTGACGCCATCGCGGGCGTGCTGCGCGCGGGCGCGACGCCCGAGGACGTGGTCAAGGCCTCGGGCGTGATCGAGCAGGCGGGCTTCACCACTTGCGACGATCTGATGCACGGCTATGGCGGCGGCTATTTGCCGCCGGTGCTGGGCAGCAAGAGCCGCCCGGCCGGAAAATTGCCGGCTATCAAATTCGAAGCCGGCATGACGGTGGTGATCCAGCCCAACGTCATCGCACGCGACGTCAAGGCCGGCGTCCAGACCGGCGAGCTGGTGCTGGTGACCGAGACCGGCATCGAACGCCTGCACGCAGCGCCGCGCGGATTCCTCAGGGTTTGAAAGGGCGCGCGACAGAAGCGCGGGCCGCGGGCCGGCGCGAAACTAGTCGATGGCCTGGGCGTAGGAATGGGCGAAATCGAAATTGTCGCTGTTGCCGAACCACTGGCCGGTCCATTCACAGGCCTCGCCCGGGAACTGGAAACTCATGGCGGTCAGGCATTGATTGACGGTTTCGCCGTCCTCGGACAAGGGCATGAACAGGCGGGTGCAGATGAGCTGGACATCCCGTTTCGAATCGTAGCGGTTGCACACCAGGACGGGCCGCTTTGCGTCGCACATGATGCGGTAATTGTTTTCGACGAAGCGCAGCCTTTCGCCCGAATACATTTCGTCGATGTATTTTCCGGCGAATTCCTCGCCGTAGGCCTCGACGATCGCCGTGCCGGCGAGGCGGTAGCGGATGCGCTTGCCGCCATCCAGCAGCTCGACGATCTGGATATTGGGCAGCAGGCGGGGAATTTCCGTCGGGTCGATGTCGCGCCGCCGCGGCATAACGCGCGCGCCGCATTTGCTCCGCCAATATTCATAGGCGGGGCCGAGGATCGGATCGCTGCGGAAATCGTAGGTCACGACGCGTCGCCTGCCGGTTGAACCGGCTACAACTTACCCGTGAAATCTAACCAAACGTTAAAGAACCGCCCGCCCCGGCCTCTCAGCGGGCGGGGCCGGCCAGCAAAGACCCCCGCGCGCGTTAAGCGGCGGGGGTCGGGTTGCGAAGTCGAAGCTTCGCGCCCGGGGATGATCCCGGACAAAATCCTGGACTTGATGGGTTTTCAGCGCCGATGCCAAGCCGGTCGGCAACCCCCGTTCTCTTCGGTGGAGTCATGTGTGGCGACATCCTCCTGGTTGGTTGCGACACCTAAAATGTTAGACCGCGCACCAGGGGCGTCAAGGGCATTCGCGTGAAATCGGTCAGCCTTGATGCCGCATCATCGCGGATTTTTCAGGTATTTATTTTATTCGGCGGCAACCGCGCCCGGCCCGGGCACAAGTCAAGGTTGCTTCGCCGCCGCGCCGGAATCGTGCCCATCCTTTTCGATCCGGGCCAGTTCCGCTTCCGCCTTGGCGATCTCGTTCAGGCATTTACGCGCGAGTTCGGAACCGACGCCTTCGGCAAGCGAAAGGCGATAGAGAGAGATGAGGCGGCGAAGTTCGTCGGCACGCCCGTTCATGGTGGATATCGAGGCTAAAGAAGCGCCGGAAAAGCGCCTTGATCTAAATCAACCGCGGCCGTAGCAGCCGCTTCGGGACGCCGATGCCGCCGATGGCCGGGAGAACCGGCGCGCCGGCATGTTTCGGTTTGAGTTAGATCAAGGCGGGATCGCGCGGAACCAAGTATCCTTCGCGAAAATCCAGCACTGGAGGCACTGTCATGGCCACTCCGATCGCCGCCGCCGTCCAAGTCAAGCCCGCCCTGCCCCCGCTCAAGAAATGGGGGCTGTGGATCGGTTTCCTCGTTCTCATCGCGATCGTGGCGCTGCCGCAACCGGCCGGATTGCCGGTGGCGGGCCAGCGCATGTTGGCGGTGTTCGGCTTCGCCGTCGTGGTGTGGGTGACCGAAGCCGTCGAGTATCCCATCAGCGCCGCGGTCATCGCCGCGCTCATGGCTTTCTTGCTCGGCACCGCGCCCAACATCCAGCATCCCGAGGCGTTGATCGGCACCGTATCGGGGTTGACCACGGCGATGAGCGGCTTCGGCAACACCGCCCTGACGCTGGTCGCGGCGGCGCTGTTTCTGTCCGCCGCCATGACCATCACCGGCCTCGACCGGCGCATCGCGCTGGTCGTGCTGTCGAAGGTCGGCGCCAAGACCAGCAACGTGGTGATCGGCGCCATCGTCACCGCCACGATACTCGCCTTCCTGGTGCCGAGCGCCACGGCGCGCGCGGCCGCGGTCATCCCGATCATGCTCGGGGTCATCGCCGCCTTCAAGGTGGAGAAGTCGAGCCGGCTTGCCGGACTCATCATGATCACGACGGTCCAGGCGGTCAGCGTCTGGAACATCGGCATCAAGACCGCGGCGGCGCAGAACATGGTGGCCGTCGGCTTCATCCAGAAGATGCTCGGCCACGACGTCACCTGGATCAGCTGGCTGATCGTGGCGGCGCCGTTCTCGCTCGTGCTGTCGGTCGCGCTCTACTTCATCATGATGACGATGATGCCGCCCGAGACCAAGGAAATCGCCGGCGGCAGCGCGGCGGTCGGCAAGGCGTTGTCCGCGTTGGGGCCCATGTCCGGCGCGGAGAAGCGGCTGCTCACCATCTCGCTGATCCTGCTGGGGTTCTGGGCGACCGAGGGCATTCTGCATCCCTTCGACAGCTCCACCACCACCACCATCGCCGTGGCGCTTCTCTTCCTGCCGGGCATCGGCGTGATGGACTGGAAGCAGGCCAATGCGCGCATTCCCTGGGGCACCATCCTGCTGTTCGGCGTCGGCATCAGCCTCGGCACCGCCTTGCTGCAAACCCAGGCGGCGCAGTGGCTCGCCAATTTGATCGTGGTGTGGTTCGGATTGAACAGCCTGGGCGCGTTCGCGATCCTGGCGGTGATGGCGGCGTTCCTGGTCGTGATCCATCTGGGATTCGCCAGCGCGACCGCGCTCGCCTCGGCGATGATCCCGATCATCATCGCCGTGCTGCAGAAGGTGCAGACGCCGGGCATCAGCGTCATCGGCATGACCTTGCTGCTGCAATTCGTGGTGAGCTTCGGCTTCATCCTGCCGGTGAACTCGCCGCAGGGCATGCTCGCCTACGGCTCGGCGACATTCTCGGTGCGCGACTTCATCCGCACCGGCCTGGCCATCACCGTGGCGGCCTATGCCTTGACGCTGCTCTTCGGCGCGACCTACTGGCACTGGCTCGGTTACGTCTAGCCGGCGCGGCGCGCAACGGCCGGCACGCCTCGGTTGTCTTGCCGGCCGGCGGATGGCTGGATAGATATAGGTGTAACCAGGTTTGAGATCCCGGGGAGGTAACCCATGCCCAAGAAATCAGCCAGGAAGTCCGCCGGGAAACGGGCCGGGAAACCGTCGGCGTATGTCGCCTTCGGCCTCATCATCAACGGCAGCAAGACTCCCTTGGGCGTGCCCAGCATGAAGGACGCCCGGGCGGCCGCCGCCGGGCTCATTGAACAAGGCTGCAAGGTTGCGATCTACAACCAGGACACCGACAAGATCGTCAAGCGCCTGTGACCGCAATTTAAGTCCCAATCCGCCGGCGCGCCGCCGATCCGGCGGCGTCTTCAAGCCCCGCGTCAATCCGCAAAACTCACGGAGAAGAGACGAACCATGACGGACGCAACGCCAACGCGGCAACCGGCCATTTTCAGCTTTGCCGCCAACGCCTACAGCCCGCCCGAAATCGAGGAGGCGATCGAAAAGGTCGGGATCGCGCATGCGACCTTGCCGTTTCTGCCCTGCTTCATGCTGGCGGTGGTGGCCGGCGCCGGCATCGGCCTGGGCGCGCTTTATTATTCGATCGTCGTCAGCGACGCGGCGTTGAGCTTCGCCGTCGCGCGCGTGCTCGGCGGCGTGGTGTTCTCGCTGGGACTGGTGATCGTGCTTGTCGGCGGCGCCGAGCTGTTCACCGGCAACAACCTGATCGTGATGGCCTGGGCGAGCCGCCGGATTTCCACGGCGGCGGTGCTGCGCAACTGGGTCATCGTCTATCTCGGCAACTTCGTCGGCGGGGCCGGTCTCGCCGTCCTGGTGCTGTACTCGCATCATCTCGACATGAACAACGGCCGCGTCGGCCTGGCGATGCTGACGATTGCGGTGGGCAAGATCTCGCCCTCCCTGACGACGCTCTTCTTCAAGGGCATCCTGTGCAATTTGCTCGTCTGCCTGGCGGTTTGGATCGCGGCGGCGGGCCGTTCGGTCACCGACAAGATCATCGGCCTGATTCTGCCGATCTCGGCGTTCGTCGCCGCCGGCTTCGAGCACTCGGTCGCCAACATGTATTTCCTGTCCCTGGCCTGGCTGTTGACGGTTACCGGCAATGTGCCCCCGGGATTCGACGCATCGAGCATCACGATCCCCGGGATCGTCCACAATCTCGCCGCGGTGACGCTCGGCAACATCGTCGGCGGCGGCGGCTTCGTCGGGTTCGTCTACTGGGCGATCTACCGCAAGGGCCTGGGCGCGGACCAGGCCAAACCGTTGCGCAAGCGATCGGCGCAGGGCGGCGGGAACGCGCGGCGCAACGGCCGGAACTGACCCGAAGCGGACTTCCTTCGCACCGAGAGACCACTAGCATTCGGCCCCATCGCTTGCTAAGTGATGGTGGGACGGCATTTCCATGCAACTCAAGATCGAAACCTTCAGCAACGCGCGCGGCGGCAACGCCTTTTTCAAGGCGGTGACGCATCCCGCGGCGGCGCAAGCGGCGGCGGAGCTGATGTCCCGGCTCGGGCGCGGCCGCGTCGCGGTCTACGATCCCGAGGGCCGGGCCGAGGCGCTGGGGCAGCTTTACGGCCTTGCCCGGCTCAAGCTCGCGGGCCTGTTCGTGCAGGATTTGACCGCGATCGGGGGACGCGCGCTGGGCCAGACCGCCCAGCCGGTCACATCGCTCAAGGACAGCGGCGCCGACATCGTGTTCGTGGCGGCATTCGACGCCGAACGCGCGGTCGCGCATATCCGCCATCTGCTGCCGCAAGGCGCGAAGGTCGAAAGCCTCGACGCGATGCGCCTGCCCGACGCGCTTTTGACCAACCGCCGGAATTATCTCGACCCGATCAACTTCGCCACCAATTTCGTGTTCTTCCGCGAATCCCGGGGACTTTCGACGCGGCTGACCAGCGCCAATTACTGGTCGGGTTACGGCGCGGGCGAGGTGAAATTGCGGCTCACATTGTTCGGCGAGGACGGCACGGAGTTGGCGCAGTGGAGCGAGACCCTGCCCGCGGGCGCCGGTTCCTACGCGATCGACAGCCGCGAGGTGCGCCGCAAGTTCAAGCTCGGCGAATTCACCGGCCAGCTGTTCGTCCATGCGTCGGGCGTGTCCGGCCACGACGTGGTGAAATACGCGCTCGACATTTACGGCGATGAGGGCCAGGAGCCGAGCCTCTCCTGCACTCATGACGCCAATTCCTGGCCGTCCGATCTCTATGCCGGGCTGCCCGCGCCCAGGCCGGGCGAGGCGGTGACGCTGTGGGTGCAGAATTCGATGCCCTGCGTTATCCCGCCGGGATCGGTCGGGCTCAATCTGATGGGGGAATCCAAGATCGTTTATCTCAACCAGGCGATCGCGCCTTTCGCCAGCCACGCGCTCGACGTGGCGAGCCTTCTGCCCGCAGCCGCCTGGCCGCAGCAGATCGAAATCCATTCCGGCAAATACATGGTGCGGCCGCGTTACGAGGTGAAGCAGGGCGGGCGCACGCGCATCGCCCATGTCAACGTCGAGCGCGAGGATCTGAAGCCCGATCCCAGGATCGCCGAGCTGGGGAATCTGCTCGGCAAGGGCTATCTGCTGCCGGCGCCGGTGCTGCCGCGCGCGACCTGGCGCTCGATCGCGCTGCCGACGCCGATGTCGACGGCGCAAGCGACATTGCCCGTGGCGCTGGCGGTTTACGACCGCAGCGGAAAAGAGACGGCGCGGCACCGCTTCGGCAATCAGGATCGCAAGCAATCGGTCGCGGTCGACGTCGATGCCCTGCTCAACGGCGCGCAACTGCCCGGCGATTACGGCCACATGGAACTGGTTTACGATTTCAGCGCGGGCGGCGACGCCGATGGCTGGCTGCACGCGCTCTTCCGCTACGAGGACCGCAAGAGCGGCCACGCCGCCGAGACCAGCTTCGGCGCGCATGTGTTCAACACCGTGCTGACCTACAAGGGCGAGCCGCAATCCTATGCCGGCAGGCCGCCCGGCCTTTCGACCCGCCTGTTCCTGCGCCTGGGGCCTTCGCCCTTGGACACGCTGTGCCATTTGATCTATCCCGCCTCGACGCCGTGGCACGGAGAAAGCGCGACCGATCTGGAATTGCGCGACGCCAAGGGCGCGGAGGTGGCGCGCAAGCGAATCGCGATTCCCTGCTCGGGCTCGCATCTCTTCCGCTATCACGAGAGCTTCGATTCGAAGACTCGGGAGCGGGCCGGCGGCGGCGCCTATATCATCATTCGCGATTTGACCTGCCGGCTTTTCGGCTATCATGGCCTGTTGCGGCGCGACGGCGGCTTCAGCTTCGATCACATGTTCGGCTTCTGACCATGGGCCAACGCCATTCGACCAAGTTCCTGATCATCGGCGCCGGCCCGGCCGGCTACACCGCCGCGATCTATGCCGCGCGCGCCGCCATGAAGCCCATCCTGGTGCAAGGCATGGTTCCGGGCGGCCAGCTCACCATCACCACCGAGGTCGAGAACTATCCCGGTTTCGCCGCGGCGGTGCAGGGCCCGTGGCTGATGGACCAGATGAAGGCCCAGGCCGAGCATGTCGGCACCACCATCATCCTCGACATGATCGTGAAGGCCGATCTGTCGAAGCGGCCGTTCGTCTGCCTGGGCGATTCCGGCGACGAATACGCGGCCGACAGCATCGCCATCTGCACCGGCGCCGAGGCGCGCTGGCTCGGGATCAAGGGCGAGACCCAGTTCCGCGGCTTCGGCGTTTCGGCCTGCGCCACCTGCGACGGATTCTTCTTCCGCGGCAAGGAGGTCGCGGTGGTCGGCGGCGGCAACACCGCGGTCGAGGAAGCGCTGTACCTGACGCATCACGCCAGCAAGGTCACGCTGATCCACCGCCGCGACCAGCTCCGCGCCGAGAAGATCCTCCAGACGCGCCTCTTCGCCAATCCGAAGATCAACGTCGTCTGGGACAGCGTGGTCGATGAAATCCTGGGCGAAGGCCAGCCGCCGCACGTCACCGGCGCCAAAATCATGAATATCCGCTCCGGCGAATCGTCGACGGTCAAATGCGACGGCGTGTTCGTCGCCATCGGCCACGATCCGGTGACCGGATTGTTCCAGGGTCAGCTGAAGATGGATGAAGCGGGCTATCTCGTCACCAGGCCGGATTCGACGGCCACCGACATTCCCGGCGTGTTCGCCGCCGGCGACGTCAAGGACAAGATCTTCCGCCAGGCGGTGACCGCCGCCGGCATGGGCTGCATGGCGGCGCTGGAAGCCGAGAAATTCCTCGCCAGCCAGGAAGCCGCCGCCGCCCGGCACGCCGCGGAATAAGCCGATGGATTGGGACAAGCTGCGGGTGTTTCACGCCGTCGCCGAGGCCGGCAGCTTCACCCATGCCGGCGAGGCGCTCAATCTGAGCCAATCCGCCGTCAGCCGGCAGATCAGCGCGCTCGAGGAAAGCCTGCACGCGCCGCTGTTCCACCGCCACGCCCGCGGCCTGATCCTGACCGAGCAGGGCGATCTGCTCTACCGCACCGCGCGCGAGGTGTTCGCCAAGCTCGCCATGACCGAGGCGATGCTGACGGAATCGAAGGACCGGCCGCGCGGGCCGCTGAAAGTCACCACCACCGTGGCCTTCGGCTCGGCCTGGCTCACGCCGCGCATGCGCGAATTCCTCGACCTCCATCCCGAGATCGAGGTCAGCCTGGTGGTGGACGACGACGAGCTCGATCTGTCGATGCGCGAGGCCGACGTGGCGATCCGCATGTCGCCGCCGCGCCAGCCCGACCTGGTGCAGCGCCATTTGATGACCATCCGCTATCCGGCCTATGCCTCGAAGGAATACCTGAAGAAGCACGGCACGCCGCACAAGGCCGAGGATTTGGACAAGCACCGCCTCATCATCTACGGCAGCGACAACCGTCCGGCGATGCGCAACGTCAATTGGGTGCTCGAAGCCGGCGCGCATG
>Ga0187863_10003411_pt1 | contig 11735 bp, 9 predicted proteins | sample June2016WEW_11_1_FD_132975 | JGI IMG/M metagenome (GOLD analysis project Ga0187863, IMG submission 132975) | Peatland microbial communities from SPRUCE experiment site at the Marcell Experimental Forest, Minnesota, USA - June2016WEW_11_10 | ecosystem: Environmental > Terrestrial > Soil >...
ATGGGACGGAACCACAAAGAGATGGCCGTGAGCGCGAAAATGGTCGTCGACGCCAGCGGCCGCAACACCTTCCTCGGAAACCAGCTCAAACTCAAGGTGCAGGATGCCGTGTTCGACCAGTACGCAATCCACAGCTGGTTCGACAACTTCGATCGCAAGGTCTTCTCCAGGAAAGACGACCACCGCGACTATATCTTCATCCACTTCCTGCCCATTTCCAACACCTGGATCTGGCAGATTCCAATTACCGATTCCATCACCAGCCTGGGTGTGGTCACGCAGAAAAAAAACTTCGCGAAATCGAAAAGCGATCGGGAGAAATTCTTCTGGGAGTCCGTTGCCTCGCGGCCCATGCTCGAAGAAACGCTGCGTAAAGCCGACCGGATTCGTCCCTTCAAGGATGAGGGCGACTACAGCTATGCCATGAAGCAGCTTTGCGGCGACCGCTTCGTTCTGGTTGGCGATGCCGGCCGCTTCGTCGACCCTATCTTTTCCACCGGCGTCAGTATTGCGCTCAACAGCTCACGCTTCGCGCATAAAGACATCCTGGCTGCTCTGGAGAAGAACGATTTTTCGCGGCAAAGTTTCTCTACTTTCGAAAACACGCTGCGGGTGGGCACAAAGAACTGGTACGACTTCATCACTGTGTACTACCGTCTGAACGTGCTGTTCACCTACTTCATCAACGACCCCGCGTACCGTCTGGATGTGCTGAAATTGTTGCAGGGTGACGTTTACGACGATGCCGCGCCGCCGGTGCTGCAGAAAATGCGCTCCATGGTCGCCGAGGTGGAGCAGAACGAGACCCATCCCTGGCACAAGCTGCTGGGCGACTTGACCTCGAACGCCTTCCGTCCGGAGTTTTGACCCGCAGTCCGAGCGCCTGATGAGTAAAGGGCCGCCGACTTTTGCAGACGAGCGGAGCTTTGCTAAAGTGATACCGTTCGGCACCCGTGACACAGATTCCTAAAAATGCTGTTACCGTCAACGCTGCTGCGACTTTACTGCTGCGATCCATGCTGCTGCGATCTATGCTGAGCAAACGAGGAGTCGAGAATGAAAAAGTATTCTTCTCTGTTGTTGCCTGTTGCCGCGGTTCTTATTCTTAACGTCGGCCTGAGTGCGAAGGATCTCGAAACCAGGGGCAAAGCCTGGCTCGATGCCCATAGCGAACCGGCCGCAGTCAATGTGAACGGCAGCTGGCACGAAAAGGATTGGGGCACGGTGGTCCTACTTCAGGCTGAGGGCAGCAGAGACGTCACCGGAGATGGCGATGGCTGGTCTATCACTGGCGTCGTCAGCGGCAAGCAGGTCTTCCTGCTCTTCTCCGACAAAGGCAACGTTGCGTATACCGCCGAGTTGACATGGGAAGGCGACAAGAGCATCAGCGGGTCTTACGCAAAGGGCTTCATGGGCGAGAAAAAGAAGAATAGGCCCATGCACCTGATAAAGCCGTAGCCTCCCGGCTGTACTTGCTCGAACCCGGGCGCGAAGTGGAAAGGGAAAAAATTTCTGATGAAACGGCTGGCGATCACGGCGACATTATTGCTGTGCATTTCATTTCCGGCTTCTCTGGAGGCGAGCCACAAGGTGCCGCGCTACCTCAGCAAGGAGTCGAGCATTGACATGAGCCATATGAACCGCGTCTTTCTGGGATGGGTGGATCTGGAACCGGATGCGTGGGCGCTCTACGGCTATACCTCCAAAGCCGACTGGGCTGACACAATTGCTTCTCTGAATGCCGGTTTTGCGCGGAGTGTGCAAGCGACCTACTTGCCGGGCCGAACCATTACCGCGGCTAAGGACAGCGAGAACGAAATCGTGGCGGCTAGCGACCTCTACATCAAGTTTTCAGATGTCCGCGTCGACTATGAAAACGATCACTTGATTCTTTCGATACACTTCATCGACCTGAAGACCAACTCCGAAATTGCGTCGATTCCAGTGAGGCCCTACTACGGGAACGCTTCGGGCCTCAAGAGCTACCTGAAATCAGCGCTGGACGAAGTCGGCAGAAAGGTGCAAGTAGAAGTCACGGGCGAGACGCCCGGGAAGAAGTAGTAGACGCTGGGTTCGCCGGGCGGAAGAATACCGGCGCGCGGTAGCGCTTACTGGGGAAAGAACACGATATGGCGAGGTCCGCGATGTTTTTCGCGCTGTTTCTTGCAACCCATGCCTCGCTGGTTCTTCTTTATCCGTTCACTCTCTCGCGGTTCCTGTTCACAGGTCTAATCTACGGGGCTGGCACCCTGATCATGCTTTACCTGCTGTTTCACCCGCGCAACCAGTGGCTGGTCGACAACCGCTCACGCGTGGACGGCGAGCGCTGCGTGGCCCTGACTTTCGACGACGGTCCCGACCCCGTGGACACTCCCAAACTCCTCGACATACTCCGCGACAAAAATGTGAAGGCCACGTTCTTCGTGGTAGGCAAGCGTGCCGACCAGTTTCCGGAAATCGTGCACCGCGCCTGGGCCGAAGGCCACCTGATCGCCAACCACACCTGGTCGCATCGTAACCTGTTTTGTTTTCTCACGCCCTCGCGCCTGCGGTCCGAGATCGACCGCGGCACGGAAAGCGTGCGCCGCATCTGTGGTTTTCGTCCGCGCCTTTTCCGTTCGCCGGTCGGTCTGCGTCACCCGCTTCTGAGGCCCTATCTCAAAGATGCGGGATTGGAATACGTTTCCTGGACCATTCGCACTCGCGACACGCTGGCCCGGGATTCCAGCGTTCTGGCCCAGCGCATTTTGAAACAAGCGGCCAGCGGAGACATCATCCTGCTGCACGATCATTTGCCGGGCGGAACCCAGGTCATGCTGAAAGCCCTGCCTCGGGTCATCGACGAACTCCGGCTACGCGGATTCGAATTCGTGCTGGCTGGCCCGCGCGAGGATGCCGGCGCCGCGACGCCGGAACCCGCGGCTTTCGAATCCGCGCATTGATTCTTAACCTCGCGATTCTCGCACCAAAGAAACTCACCGAGCTAATCCCAGAGCCGAGACCAAAGCCAGAAGTCCGCGGCTCACCGTTCCTACCGGATCGAGCAAAACTCTGCGGCGGTCCAGCATGGCGGCCACCGGCTGTCCCTTATAGCTGGCAATCTGCCGGTAGCGCGACATGAAAAACAGCACCCGCAGGAAAAGTTTCCAATTGAGCGGGGCAAAATAATCGGGCGTCACGAACGGCACCGCATGCCCGTCCTTCACTTCGGCGATAAAGTCGTTGTAGGTTGCGGCTCGCGACAGCGAGAGGACAGAACTGGCGACCAGCAGATGACTGTCGCCTCCGCCCACCACCGGCTTGCGCCACTGCTGGGCGAGTTCCAGAACCTGATCGTTCTCCTCGCGTCGCCGCATCCCGTTTATTTCCAAAGCGTGAATCGCCCAGCCGTAGCGGGTGAGCAGATCCGTAATCGGAATGGTCTCCGGCCCACGCCCCCAAAAAATCAGGGGATGGTTCAACACGACCAGACAACCGCTGGCGGCGAGGGTCTCAAACAATTCGTCGTAGCGTCCACTGCGCGCGGCCGCTTGCATTCGAGCGTGCGTTTCATCGATTCCACTTTCGGGTATCCCACTCACTCCCAGGTGAAACAAGTGCCCCTGGTACCACAGTGACAGCTCCTCGCTGAGTGCAATCCGCCCGTTCAGGTCGGGCCGGCCGCGCAGCAGAGCCAGGCTGCCGGCAAATTCGTCGTGATCGGTAATAGCCAGGTGAACCCCGTTAAAGCCCCAACGAGCGGCCGCCGTGGCCTCGATCTGATAGACGTCTTCGGGGGTGTAGGGCGGGTTAAATGTAATCTCGGCGTAATTCACGTCAGAGACGCCGCCGAGGCCGAACGAGCTTTGCAGAATGCCGCTCAACGGGCGCATAAACGGCAGCTTCACGACCTGGTTTAATGCCGCGAGCTTCTCCACCGAGTGGCAGGAGTGGTTGTGCAGGGAAACCGCATAACCGAAATCGCGGTCCGGCTGCTGACACTCGCGGTAGGTGTAGTTCTCAATCTTCCAGGCTGACCGTGGACTCATTGCGTTTCCGAATGGGAAGTCCCGCAAGTGTAATTTCATCACTGGCACCCAGCAAGAAGAAGTTGTCGCACAAGAATGCGATCTGATAGTCTTCGACTACGTGTAGGCTGTGCGGGCGGGTTCCGGCGTGGGCGGAAACTGCGAAAACCCAAGGGGGATGGGCGTGCTGTATTCCATCGATTCGTCAGCGCAAAAACCACAAAGCGACGTGCTGGCGAAGTTGTCGAAGTGCCGCCGGGTTCTGCTGATCGAGGCCAACGATATGCGGCGCTGGGTCGGCGGCCTGGTTACGCCCGAGGTGCACATTCCACCCGTCGGGCTCATGTACGTTGCCAGCAGCGCCCGGCAGCACAATCCCAACGTACACATCGAAATCCTGGAAACTTCGCTGGACGCCCGGTCCGACGAAGAGCTGGTGGCGAAGCTGCTGGACTATCGCCCCGATGTGGTTGGAATCCGCAGCATCAGCCTGTTCGAGGATGAACTCAAGCGGGTTGCCGAATTGACCCGGAGCGTTCTGGACATTCCCATCGTAGCCGGCGGCCCCATCGCCACCGCCCGCCGCGGACCGCTTCTCAAATCCATCCCCGCAATCGATCTTCTGGTCGTGGGCGAGGGCGAGTTGACGTTTTCGCGTCTGCTCTCGGGCACCGCAACCAACGGGATGGTGTTACGCCAAGGCGAAGAGGTCGTCGACCTGGGCGACGGCGATGTCCTCGACAATCTCGACGAATTGCCCTTCCCGGACTACAGCCTGGTCGATCTGAGCCGGTACGAACAGCATTTGAGTTATGCCTATAACCACCGGCGGCAAGGCGTCCTGCTCACCAGCCGGGGTTGTCCCTTCCTGTGCACTTACTGCAACACGTTTGCCGGCAAGACGGCCCGGCTGCGTTCCGCGGAGAACGTGGTCGCCGAGATGGAGATGATGTCGCGCGATCATGCCATCGAAGACTTCTACGTGGTCGACGACATATTTAATATGGACCGCAAGCGCACGGAGGCGGTGTTTCGCATGATCATCGGCCTCGGCAAGAATTGGCGCCTCTATTTTGTGAACGGCTTGCGCGCTGACATTATGACGCGCGAGCTCGTGGACCTTATGGCCGATGCTGGAACAGTTTGGGTCACCTACGCGGTTGAGTCGGGAAGTCCGCGCATTCAAAAGCTGGTCAAGAAAAACATGCGTCTGGAGCAGGCTACGGAGATCATTAACTACTCCCAGGACCGCGGCATGGTGGTCAACGTGAACACGATGTATGGTTTTCCCACGGAGACCGGAGCCGATGCGCAACTGACGCTCGACTACCTGGCGCGCCTGCACATGCCGTCGCTTCTTCCTTACCATTTTTGTCTGCGGGGATACGAAGGATGCGAAATCGTCGACCAGGCGGCCGCAGCCGGCTGGGATACCAGCGCCTTCCTGGCGGATGGCGCGCTCTCCTATCACGACATGCCCCGGGGAACCGACACGTTTCCGAAGAGCGAGATGATGAAGCACCTGATCGATTATCATACGCAATTCGGCATGCGTAACCAGCAGCATCTGCGCCGGTCGATCGACGTTCTGAGGGAAAACGGATACACCGAGAGCGACCTGGTGGATATGTACAGCGTTCTTCAAAATCGTTCGTTACGGCGCGTGGACGAAATTGTGGTCGGCTCAACGCCGAGTGCCAAGGTGCCGACCGTCAAAGCAACGACCGTCAAAGCACCGACCGTTAAGGCAAATGCATAAGCCCATCAAATATCTTGAAAGCGCGATGTCGATTGCTGCGAACGGGGCGTGGCAGATATTTTGCTGGAGTAACAACCTCGTTCCCGAAAATCCATCTTTCACGCCGAAGTGGTCGGATAAGCCGCTGCTGAAGTCCCGCGAAAAGTCGAAGCCGCCCCTGGGCTGGCCGCGGCAAACCGATTCGTTGTGCCCGCGTTGTGTGCCGGAGATCCGCCAGCAGATTGTCGACGGCAAGCAGGACTACCGCGTCCTGTTGACGGAGCGGCCCGGCGAAATCAAGGCGCAGATCATCGAGCGCGAGGGAAAAATCCTGATGGTCAAAGATTGTTCCGTTCACGGACATTTCGAGGACGTCATATCCATCGATCCGCAGTTCTTCCGGCATCTGGAGGAGACCTTTCCCGGCCGGGACATCCGTGCTCATAACGACGAAAAACTCCACAACCACGGCAGCAGCACCATCAAGCACGGCCGCGGGTCGGTTCTCACCGTCGACCTGACCAACCGCTGCAACATGATGTGCGACCCTTGTTTCATGGACGCCAACCAGGTCGGCTTCGTACACGAGCTTGCCTGGGACGACATCAAGACGCTGCTCGACAACGCGTTTTCCATCAAGCCGCGGCGCCAGATGTCCGTGCAGTTCTCCGGGGGCGAGCCCACCATGTCCCCGTATTTTCTGAATGCCATTCGCTACGCCCGCGAACTCGGCTACGACAGTGTGCAGGCGGCGACCAACGGCATCGAGTTTGCCAAGAGTCCGGAATTCGCGCGTCAGGCTGCGGAAGCTGGTCTGCGGTACGCCTATCTCCAGTTCGACGGTATCGGTAACCCCGCGAATTCCCATCGCAACGTCGGGAACCTGTTCGATGTGAAGCTGCGGGCCATCGAAAACCTGCACTCCAACGGCGTGGAAATCGTGCTGGTCACAACCGTGGTCAACGGCATCAACAACGAGCAGGTGGGCCGCGTAGTCCAATTCGCGCTCGACAACCCGGACAAAATTGCCTTGGTGTCGTTCCAGCCCGTCTCTTTCACCGGCCGCGACGAAGCCGTCACCGACGAACGCCGCAAAGCGCAACGCTACACGCTCTCGCACCTAGCACACGATGTAAAAGATCAGTTACACATCGGCGAGCCCGTCCGCGATTGGTTTCCGCTCTCGTTCCTGAGCACCTTTTCCGACTGGGCCGATCTCGTGCACGGCCCCGAAGCCGCCTGGGGCCAGGTTGCATGCAGTTGTCACCCGAATTGTGGGGTGGGGATGGCGGTTATGGTGGACAAGGAAACGCGTGAGGCGGTTCCGGTGACCGCGTTCCTGAACGCCGACCAGTTCGCCAAGGACGTTGCGAGGGTCAACGATTGGGGTCGCAGCAAGTGGTTGTCGGTTGCGGGGATGGCGCTGGCCCTGGTGCGGAATTACGATGCGTTTCGTGCGCCGAAGCATTTCCGCGCGATCGATATGTTGCGCAAGCTCGACAAGGGGCTGGGGGCTTCGGGACGCGACTACGGCGACGTCTCGGGCAAGCGGACGATGGACGACATTTTCCGGCGGCGGCGTGACCGCTGGAACCTGCTGTTCGTGGCGGGCATGTGGTTCCAGGATTTGTTCAATTACGATTTCCGGCGGACCGAGCAGTGCATCATCCCCTATGCCACGCAAGAGGGGGAGATTTCTTTTTGCGCTTACAACACCGGGATGGGTTGGCGGAACATCATCGAGAAAATGCATATGACCGCCACGCTGACCAAGTGGTACGAAGAGCACGGCCGGCATGAGATTTTCGCCGGCGGCAAGAGCGTGAAGCTCAACAGCACGGAACATCATCTGGTGTTGAAGGATGAGATCGTCGCGAGCGAAGCGCAGCACGACCTTGAGCAACTCGGCATCGCGAAGAATGCCCGCGAGGAGAAGCTGCGCGCGCGAGCCGAGCGGCATAAACTCGAAGAAGAAAATTTGCGCATGGCCAAGCTTTACCGCGAGTTTGTGCTGAAAGAACGGCCGCTTCCGAACCTGGTGCAGATCGGGCTCGGAGCGGCGGCGGCTCCTGCGGAAGCCGAACGGGAAGCCGTGGGCGGCTGCGGAGATTAGTTCGAAACGCGTATCACGCACCGTGCATGGTGCCGCTAGAGACCGCTTCGGTAGAGGATTCGGAAACTGGCGTTGAGCCTCTCGGGTCCAATCCTTTCGAATCACTCACTCTCGGGCGCAGGAGATTTGTCTCCTTCAAGTAAGCCTGGGGATCCATCAATGTCTGGGTGCGTGCCAGAATCTGGGCCATGCGCGGAATATCTCGCACCCGAACCTGGCTGAGCCACTGCCACCATTTCTTCTTTCCGGCGATGTTGAGAACGCTGCGCCGCCACGACTCGCAATAAAGCTCCCAGAAGCGTTCTACCGGCAGGCGCGGCTGCCAGAGCAGGTGATGCAGATCGTAGTGGCTCCAGTCGAAGACGTCGATCTTCTCCTTGCTTTTTTCGAAGTAGTAAGTGCCGGGCAACGGCGTCAGAATGGTAAATCCCACACGGTACAGTTGGTGCTCGTCAATGAAATCCCACAGGCGTTGAAAATCTTCCTCGGTAAAGTCCGGATCGATAATGAAATTCCCGGTGACTCCGAATCTGAGTTCGCGGGCAATGCGGACGGCCTCCACGGTCTTGTTGATGTCGGCGTCCTTGACCAGCGAGTTGAGGCCGGGGCTGGTGGCTGATTCCAGGCCGAAGAAAATGTCGAAAGTCTTCGCCAGCGGACGCCACAGCTTCAACAGGTCCGCATTTTCCGTGACCAGATCGGCGCGGGTTTGCACCAGCAGCAGGTTCTTGCGTTCCCTCGACCGGAGGAGGGTGCGGCCTAATTCTTCGCTGCGCTGCCGGTCGGCCCAAAACAAGTCATCGACCATGAACAGGTTGCGGCCGGTGGCTTCGAAGTCGGCACGGACCTGCTCGGGCGCATGGCAGCGGTAAGTTCGCTTGTAGAGTTGCCACACCGAACAAAAGTTGCACCGGTAGGAGCACCCGCGGGCCGTTTCCATGGTCCACATGGGCATGTAATTCAGACAGCAGTAGCGCTTCTGGTAGCGGGCAACCACGGAGCGGTCCGGGAGGGGCATCTGAGCCAAATCCAGCCAGCGCCCCGGCTGGGCGGAAGTGGCCTGAAACCGGCCGTCTCCTTTCGGAAGCAGCAGCGACGGAATCCCATCCAGCGGGCGGCGGTTGGCTACGGCGTCGCATAACGCCGGCAACAGCGTCTCTCCTTCGCCGACGCAGATTGCGTCCACCGACCGGTTGAGATCGACGGCCTTCGGGTAAGCAGAGATCGCGTGACCGCCAATAGCGACAAAAATCTTCGGATTGTGCGCTTTGATCTGGTCGGCCAGCCGGAGCGCCTCGGGCGCCTCGAGGATGTGCAGGCAGGAGATGGCGACTAAGTCAGGCGGCCAGTCGCGCAGGATTTTGGCAATGCCGCGCCGTTCGAAACGCATGTCCGCCAACTGAACGGAATGCCCCGCCAGCCGCAGCGCCGCAGACAGGTACATCAGACCCAACGGTTCGGTCTGAAAAAAAGGAGCTAGCCCGAACTGAGCGGTTTCCGGGTAAGGCCTCAGCAGCAGGATTCGCACCGGCTACCCCTCTGGCGCCAGTCCGGTTGGACTGCCGAGCGCGAAAATTCAACGAACAAAAACGGAAGATTCATCGTCCCAATGTCGCGACAGGTTACTCAATTTGGAGAGGGATTGCAAGGCGGAATCGGCGCGGGATTTGACGCGGGAAGTTGACGCAGCCGGCCCGGTTACGGAGCGTCTCAAGAGCTTGACCGTGGCCTGCCATGCGCCTTTTGTGCGGACGGAGGGTCGAACAGATTCATCTCGTCCGATGTAGGCCTCTCAAACATCTGGCTCCAGCTCCGCAGGTCGTCAAGCGTTATCGCTGGCGTCTCCATGTTACGGCGCTGAATTCTCTCGAACAGAACCTCAACTGGGGCATCCAGCAAATGAAGTTCGACTGCGGCTCCCAGCGCTCGTGCTTCGGTCCGAAGCAGATCACGCTCAGACCGCCCCCAGGTTCCCCACTCAATGACCACATTTCGACCGAGGCTCAGGATTTGTCGTGCGATATTCCATTGCAGCTTCTCGATTCGCTGCCTCGCGTCGCTCTGCCAGAGATTTATACCGACCGCATTCATCCACTCGTCAGCACAAAAACGGACGGCATGCAGGTCCCGCTCAACCTGTGTCGCGTGAATTGTCTTGCCAGAGCCTGGTAGACCACAAACAATGATGAGTCTGGGGCGATTGTCGGGTCCGAGAATGGAAGGCTCGTTCGCCCCGGCTGTTACAGGAATCGCGAGACTCCTGAAGTAATGAAGCACTGGTATGGGAAGAAATCCAGCCTTTTCATAAGCGCGGCGCGCCGCTGCGTGGGAGGGGTCACCGCCGGTATCTACCCTGACGTACGTCATTTCTTGCGCTCGCATGGTTTGAAGTACGTGGCCATACATCAGCGAGCCGATGCCCTTACTCTGGTGGGCGGGATGAACGGCATTGATGCCAATGGTGCCCGCCTGCTTCGTGCTCTCAACTTCGTAATGGATAAAACCTACCGCGATTCCGTTCTGCTCAGCCACAAGGAAGCGATCCCTTGCGCCTGAGTTGGTGAGGGTGCGCAGATACTCCCTGTTAGACGTTTTCCAGTCCGGGTAGACGAGGGCGAACAACTCCGTGCCCAGCAAACGCTCGAAAGATTCATGAACCGGGGTGAACGCTAGAATGCAGATCTCGAGTACGGCATCCCAATCACGATCAAGGTATGGACGGATGGTCGGCATTGTGTTGTGCGTTGACCGCGAAAAACTCTTCCTTAAGGCGAATGAAAGCGCGCGACTATTGAGTTTCTCACTGTTGGCATCGGATTGCCCACCTGCGGCGTGCAACTGAAATGAATTCTTAACGTATGCACACGAGTGCTTACGTCTTATCTACGTTTCTCCCAAACTAAAAGCGGAGCGAGACGAGGCTTCTTGGACGCGCGGAACGCGTGATACACTCACCCCATTCCGGCGTTCTTGCCCTGCGCATCTCCGCGCACGCTGGAACTTTCGGCATGCGAACCTGCGCGCTCATTCCGGCCTTCAATGAAGTCCCTTACATCGCTGATGTGGTGAAGGGCGCTCAACAGCATGTTGAAAAAGTCGTCGTGATTGACGATGGTTCCGGCGACGGAACGGGGCAAGTTGCACGGGCTGCCGGAGCTATTTGCCTGCGATCACCAAAGAATCGCGGGAAGGCCTCGGCGCTGCGCATGGGCATCGAGTTCGCGCGGGCCGGGAACTTTACCCACGTGCTCACTCTGGATGGTGACGGCCAGCATTTGCCGGAAGATATTCCTGGAATGCTTCGGGTGGCGGAAGAGACGGGAGCGGACCTGGTGATTGGGGCGCGCTCGTTCGATCGCGCGTCGATGCCGCGCTCCCGTTATTATTCCAACACGATTGGCAGCCGGATCGCCTCCTCGCTGGTGGGGCGCGAGATCCGCGATAGCCAGAGCGGGTTCCGGCTGTTCCGCCTGGATAAACTTCAGGGGACCAAACTGCGGAGCCGCTTCTACGAATTAGAGATGGAAGTGCTGATCAAGATGGCGCGCTCGGGTTGCGTTATCGCGCACGCTCCAGTGCAGACGGTCTACCACGATGGCCATGCGCGCTCCAAGATGAAGCCGGTGCGGGACACGGTGCGGGTTTGCCTGTGGTCGCTGGCATTTCGCTTTCTGGGAGCGTGAGATGATCCCGCGGATGTGGCGGCTGTGCACTCTCCTTGCGTTCCTGATTCTTCCGAGATTGCTGGCCGCGCAGTCCGACGATCTTCACCCCGCCCCTCCTCAGTCCGACGATCTCCTGAATCGGATTTGGGATGGAGTTCAGCAGGCTCAAAAAAAATACACGAGCAGCTGCGGCACCGTTACTGAAACCCGAA
>Ga0187863_10003416_pt1 | contig 11729 bp, 7 predicted proteins | sample June2016WEW_11_1_FD_132975 | JGI IMG/M metagenome (GOLD analysis project Ga0187863, IMG submission 132975) | Peatland microbial communities from SPRUCE experiment site at the Marcell Experimental Forest, Minnesota, USA - June2016WEW_11_10 | ecosystem: Environmental > Terrestrial > Soil >...
ATTTAGAGTATGAAGCCTATGAGGCAATGGCGCTGACCCAGATGGAATCTCTGGCACGAGAAACCCGGGCGCGTTTTGCCGTGCGGGGAGCGTCGATCGTCCACCGCCTGGGGCGGCTGGAGATTGGGGAGACGAGCGTGTTGATCGTGGTTGCGGCGGCGCACCGAGGAGCGGCGTTTGAGGCCTGTCGCTGGATCATCGACACGCTGAAGAAGACGGTGCCGATCTGGAAGAAAGAATATTTTGAAGATGGAGCGGTATGGTCGGACGGAGAAGCGTTTCCTGAAGAAATTCGGGTGGCGGGAGGCACGACGGGGAAGCAGGCTGCATCCTAATGAGTGAATTCAAGATGAGGCGAATTTCAAAGATGCTGCGAACTCCGCGCTGCGAGCTGCGAGCGGGCAGTACAAGGGTTGGCCTCTGGCTCGAAGCTCGAAGCTCGCGGCTCGCGGTTGGTTTGGTGCTATGCGCTTTTCTCGTCGGCTCCGGCTCTGGCTTGCTGGCGGAGGAGCCAGATACCACCATCACAGTGGATGTGAAGCTGGTGAATGTGTTCGTGACGGTGACGGATGCGCGCGGGGCTCCGGTGGCCAATCTGCAGAAGGAAAATTTTGTTCTGAAGGAAGACGGCAAGGAGCAGAAGATCGCGATTTTCGACAAGGAATCGGCTTTACCGTTGTCGATTGTGCTGGCGGTGGACACGAGCCTGAGTACGCGAAAAGATTTACCGCTCGAATTGTCCTCCGCGCGCAAGTTTGCGCACGCGATTATGCGGGCGCAGGACGGACTGGCGGTGTACAAGTTCAGCGAGACGGTGAGCCAAATGGTGCCGTTTACCTCCGATTTGAAAAAGATCGACGAAGGTATTGAGCATCCGCGGAACGGCGCGGCGACAGCGCTTTACGATGCGGTTTACCTGGGATCGCATGCGCTGACGCGGCGGCAGGGAAGGAAAGTGATGGTGGTGATCACCGACGGAGGCGACACCATGAGCCAGGTGGATTACAAAGAGGCGCTGCGCGCGGCGCAGGAGGCGGAGGCGATTATTTATAGCATCATCATCGTGCCCATCGAAGCGGACGCGGGGCGGGACACGGGCGGCGAGCATGCGCTGATTCAGATTTCAAGCGATACCGGTGGCAAGTATTACTACGCCACCTCGTCGGCGCAACTGGACGAGGCCTTTCAGAAGATCAGCGATGAACTGCGAACCCAGTATCTGCTGGCTTATTATCCTTCACAACGGCATTCCAGTTCGGACTTCCGGCAGTTGCACGTGGATCTGACGAACGCGCCGCCGGGCGGTCCGTTTCAGTCGCACTACCGCGCGGGGTATTACACGCACAAGGGGACGTTTTGAATACAGCCTGCGAGCCGCGAGCCCCCAGCGGCTAAAGCCAGGGCTGAAAATAGGACGTTACCGCAGCGGTAAACCGCTGCGCCACTCAAAAACAAGAACAAAACCGAGTTTTTCGGCAAACTGGGAAGCCCTTGCAAGACAAATTCAAACTGACTCACTAAGAAACGCGGACATCGCGACGGGGAAGGGCCTGCATCTAGTAAACTGTTCCATTCCATTGCAGTGGAGACTTTAAGACCTTAGACGCGGAATCGCTTCCAGGTTCTACATGAGATTCCGCCCCAGGAGAGTCACTTTGTTCGATTGCTCTGGCTTACGCGTTCGTCGTGGCCTGTTTATTCAGATATTCCTAGTGGTTGCGCTGACGGTTGCGCTGTCGGCGCAGGAAGAAAATCCCAATGCTGGCACGATTCAAGGCACGGTGCGTGACGACGTCGGCGCTCCAGTTGCGGGAGCGCGGGTTTTGTACAGTTCGCAGGCTACGGACACGCGGGGCGCGACCCGGTCGGACAAGGACGGGAAGTATGTTTCCGAGGCGGTGCCGCCGGGCGTTTACGTGGTGCGAGTGGAAGGGCGCGACATGATTCCGGTCGACACCAGCGTGACCGTGGCCACGGGAGCGGCTGTCACGGCGGATTTCAAGCTGGAATGGATTAGTCCCGGCCCGGTGCGGCTGGAGAGCAAATTCAGTGGGGACACTCCCGACAAGTTGCCGATTGACGGTCGTAACTATCTGAATGCTGGACAGTATGATCCCGGTGTGCAGGCGGTGGATGGACGGACTTACACTCCGGGCAAGGACGCGATCCAATCGCTCTCGATCGACAGCCAAACGGGGCGAACCACGCACTTCGACACGGATGAAGTCGAAGTGATGGATGAGACCAAGGGCGCATCGACGATGAACCTGCCGGCGGAAGCGGTTCGCGAAGTGATCGTGTCGCGCGCGACGCCGGAGTTGTTTCAGTCGTTGAATGCGGCCGGTGCGGTGCGGATTACGACGCGCTCTGCTGGAGACGAATGGCACGGCAATTTGTTTGGAGATGTGCGCGACCGGGATCTTGGCGTCACCGGATTTCCGAAGGGAGGTCCGGGTTACAGCCGTCAGCAGTATGGATTTGGAGCGGGCGGGGCGTTGATCAAGGACAAGGCGTTTCTATTCGTCGGTTGTGAACGCAGCAAGCAGGATGGTGATTTGCCGATCCAGCTCGGATTCCCCTGCTCGGGTGCATACATTCCAGGATTGTGCGGGACAAGTACGTCGGACCAGCTTAGCCTGCAGAGCGCATATTTTCGCGAGAACATGCTGACGGCGCGGCTGGATTATGACTTCAACGAAAACGTGAAGGGGTTTGCCCGGTTCAGCTATGACAATGTGAACGAGATCGGGCCGTCGGATAGCCAGTCGAACTTTCGCAACCAATACAACGTTCCAGCGGCGGTGCTGGGTGTGGATTGGAATCAGGGGCGGTTTGTGAGCAGCGCTCGCTTCGGCTATCAGAAGATGGTCAACGCGATCAATCCGGCGCTGGGCGATTCGCTGATTCTGGCGGCAGCGCCTTTTCACATGCAGATCGGATCCTATGCGCTGGGACCGAGCGAGGACGGACCGCGGCAGACGATTCAGCGCGACCTTTTCGGGCGCTATGACAGCCGCACTCTTTACAAGGTGAAGCACACGATACGGTTCGGGGGAGCGATTCATCGCATCACCCAGGGAGATTTTTTCGCGCCGGGAAACTTCGGACCGTCGGTGACCAGTTCGAACGGCCTGGACGTGATCGGCGCCATTAACAGCAACCCGAACCTGGCGCCGATTTTCCCCAACGATCCGCGGGGAGCTGCCGACAATCCGCTGAATTATCCGGTGGGGACGGTCACGATTTTCAACGGTCTGGGAAATTTCAGCGAGAACTCGGCCTTCAACCGCCCGACGGGCGGGCACTTTGACACCCGGTTTGAGGGTTACCTCGGCGATACGTACGACGTCATTCCGAACCTGAGCATCACTGTGGGCGTGAATTACGTGCTGGATACGGGACGCACGAACGGTGACATACCGCCTGCGCTCTGTTCGGAGATCAACACCACGATCGTGAAGACTCCTCCTTGCACGACTGGTTTTATTCTCGATCAATTCGATCTGTTGGGATTGCAAAACGTGGGCGCGGGCAATTCGATCGGCAGGCGCGTGGCCCAACCGGAGTACAATTTCGCTCCGCAGGCGGGTCTAGCGTGGGACCCGGGACACAATGGGAAAACAGTCGTGCGCGCGAGCGGCGGACTGTTCTATGACAATTTTCTGCTGCAGAACATTTATCAGGATCGCATCAATCGCCTGTCAAACGGGCAATATAACCGCAGCCTGACGTTGTGTCCGACGGGATCGGTGTTGTTTCCGGATGGATCGGTGGTGAATTCGGTGGCCGTTCCCGGACAGCCGACGCTCGATATCGCAACCCAGATTTGCGGGCAGGCGATTGGCAGCGTGGCGCCGGCCATCGAAAAATTGCAATCGGACTTTCTGGCCGCGCAATCGGCCGTGACCGGCGGGCCCAACGTCTACTCGCTGACGAACAGCATCGCGGATTTTGGCGGTATGTTGGCGCCCGGTTTCAAAACGCCGCGCGTGTTGCATATGTCCTTTGGAATTCAGCATCAGCTCGGCGAGCGCGGCATGTTCTCCGCCGACTACGTGCGCCAGATCGGCACCCAGTTCCCTCTGGGGATCGACACCAATCACGTGGGAGACGCGAGCTACCTGACCGATGGCGACAATTCGAATCCCTTGATGAATAACTATGCGGCGGAGTTGTCGGCGATCAATGCCACCGTGACCGCGGCGGGATGCGGGCCCGCAACATCGACGGGTGGCAGTTCGCAAGCCGCTGTGAATTGCTATTTGCAAAACGTGAAGACCGCAAGCATTACCGATTTCGCGCGTAACGGGCTGGATTCGTCGAACGCATTCTGCGGACCGTTTCCGTGTTCGGTGTTAGGCAAACAACAGGCGGCGTTCGGCGGAGTGAATCCGGCGGTGGGATCGAACGTGATGTACTTTCCCGGCGGGCGATCGAAATATGCCGGCGTGCACCTCACCTACCACGGGGTCAGCGGACTGAACCCGGCGCGGCGGGTGCAGCGCTTCGAATTCACCGCCGCGTATGCGCTCTCCAAATATAAGAGCAACGTGGCCGAGCCGGATGGCAGCGGCGGAGATTATTCAGTGCTGAACCCAGCCGAGGATTACCGCCATCCGCGCGCCTATTGGGGAGCGGCGGGGCTGGACCGGACGAACCAGTTCACGCTGATTCCGACGGCGGATTTGGCGCATGGCCTGCGGCTTTCAACCATCATCCACCTCGCGTCGCCGCTGCCGCTTAGCGCTTTCATTCCGCAAATGGATGGAGGCGGAGTGGCCGGAGAAATCTTCCGCAGCGATATCAGCGGAGATGGCACCGTGGGCGACCCCTTGACCGGGGCGATTCTGGGCAGCACGGGAAGATATTCGACCAGCAAATTGACCAAGGCCATCGCGTATTACGACAACAACGTCGCAGGGAAGTTGACGCCAGCCGGCCAGGCGCTGGTGAATAGCGGCTTGTTCACGCAGAGTCAACTGCTTGAGCTCGGCGCTTCTGCGCCTTTGATCTGCTCGAACATTCGCTCTCAAGGCCAGGTATGTCAAGGGCCGCCAGAGCACGCCGCGACTGCGACGTGGCTCAAGACGATCGATCTGCGCCTGAGCCGGCCAATCCAAGTTACCGAGCGAGTGAAGCTGGAGCCGAATCTTTCCGTGTTCAACGTTTTCAACTGGGCGAACTACGGGGGCGCGGGTAATCAGTTAAGCGGCGTGCTGGATGGCGCGCCGGGCACTTCGCTCAACAACTCGAGCGGCCCGGCATCCTGCGGCGCCTCCACTACCTTCTGTACCGCGAGGCTGGACCGGGTTCTGGCCGGTTCGGGCACCTACGCAACCGGCGCGCCACGGCAAATCGAACTCGGAGTGCGGATCACTTTTTAGCCGACGACAATCGACAGTCAGGCAGCGCGAAACCTGGCTGTGCGTCTGAGGTGTAGCGAATCCCCCGGCGCTTTCCGAAGCGGTTCTTTGCGCTCTGGGTATGGATATTCACTGCTCTGCGACCATGTTTTGCTACAAGAGCGCAAAGTTTTTACCTTTTCAGCGGTTTGCGTATTTTTTTTTGGTAAAACCGCGATTTCGGTCTTGACATAGTTTGGGAATGAGCTAAGCTTCCGACTGTCAGTGCAAGGCTTTTTCGAATCCCCACGTGAAAGCCACGCTGATCGCGGGGTCATAGAACCTTCACAATTGTGAAACACAAAACTTCCAGGAGGAAATAAACAGTGAAACTGAAAACTTTGGTGCTTATCACTTTGGTGGTATTTGCCTGCAGCGTTATGTTCGCCGAGGGTCCGGCAAAATCCTTGTCTTCGGCTAAGGGTTCTGCTTGGGGCAGCGGCCACATGTCACTAACCAGACAGGCTTCAGACTTCTACCAGTCGGGAACGTTTGATTACAGCAACGCCAACGCGAACGGACTATGGAACGCGAATTCGAGCGGATACGGAATTAACGGGCAGGTGTTCGTTTCGTATGAAGCACCGGGCACCGGCGCTTCGGTTACCGACATCACGTTCTATGAGCTGATTGACGGCACGACCGGCTTGGGCAGCGGAACCTACACCATTCTCGACGGCAACGTGACTTCCGGCAGCGGCGGCACGACCTACAAGACTGGCAATTGCTCATCGGTTACAAACTCCTACACCGGAATCACTGGTTTCGGACTCCCGCTTTACGCTATCACCTGCAACATTAAGAAAGCGGTCAAGCTGAAGGCTGGGGTTAGCTACTGGATCAACTTCGACCCAAATATTTATCTTCTCGGCTACCTCGGTGACATCGAAGATATGCCAGATGCCACTTATTACGGTGGTGGGTCCGATGAATTCTACAACTCGTATTTCAACTCCTCGGCTTTCGGCTACACTTTTGCCCCGACGTGGACCTACTCTTCGGGCGGAGCCTGCGGCGGCATCGGTTGCGACGACTTCATGATCTCGCTCTCCGGCACGCTGTAACTGAACCCGAACTGCTGATGTATGTAAAATCCGACCGGTCCCTTCGGGGACCGGTTTTTTTTGCCCCACAACGCGTTCGTCGCCCCGCCGCATTGCGCCCAAAACGCATTCGTCATAGTATTGCTGGAATGCGTTTTTTCATCGTTGGCCGAAAGAACAGCGTAACTCGCAGCTTGCTGTGTGTTGTCTGTTGGGCGGTGAGCGCGCTGGCGGCCAATTCTCCGGTCACGGCCAAAGCGGGCGCGGCTGCCACCCCGGCGCCTCCCAATATCCTGATAATCACGCTCGATACCACGCGCGCCGACCGCATGGGATTTCTGGGATCGAAGCGCGGCCTGACCCCGAATCTGGACGCTCTGGCGCGCGACTCCGCCATCTTTACCCACGCCTACGCCCAGGTTCCAATAACGCCCGCCTCGCACGCAAGCATTTTTACGGGTACCTATCCGCAATTTCATCAACTGAACAACTTCGGGGTGCCGCTGGCGAAAGATCTGCCCTATGCCCCGGATATCCTGCACTCCCACGGATATCAAACCGCGGCGTTTCTGGGAGCCATTGTCTTCAATCCGGAAGTCGCTCCAGGCTTTGACCGCGGCTTTGATACCTACGATGCCGGGTTTCACAGCGAGGGTCCGGGACAGGATACTTTCCGCACGGTGCAGCGTCGCGGGACCGAAGTCGTAGCGCATGCGCTGGCGTGGCTGAGCAAGCATCCCAAGGGGCCGTTTTTTGTTTGGGTGCATCTCTACGATGCTCACGATCCCTACGATCCTCCCGAGCCTTACAAGAGCCGCTACGCAAAGGACCTGTACGACGGTGGCATCGCCTACGAGGATGCGGCCGTGGGCAAGCTGTTTCGCCAACTGAAGGCGCGTGGCCTCTATGACAACACCATCATTGCCGTGATGGCGGACCACGGGGAATCGCTGGGCGCCCACGGGGAAGAAACACATGGCATTTTTATTTACGACGAGACCATCCAGGTTCCGCTGGTGATCAAACTGCCGCGGGCAACCGGAGTGCCGCGGCGGATTGACGAGCGGGTGGAGTTGGTCGACGTATTGCCGACGCTGTTGCAGGCAACGAAGATTGCGGTCCCGGCGGAAGTCCAGGGACAATCGCTGCTGGGGTTGATGAGCGCGAAAGCGGCCGATCCAGACGGCACGGAAGGCTGGCACGATCGCCCCGCGTATGCCGAATGCGACTACCAGCATATTGTGCTGGGCTGGAGCTCGCTACGCTCGCTGCGCAGCGGAAAATACTATTACATCGAAGCGCCACGCCAGGAACTTTACGACGCGACCAAGGACCCCGCCGAGGAGCGTAACCTGGCGCCCGACTCGGCCGCGGTGGCTGACACTCTAAGAACTCAGCTGCACGATTTTCGGCAGAAGACTGCCAGCCAGCGGGAAGCGCCGAAGGTGACCATCGATCCATCGGCACAGGGGAAACTGGGGGCGCTCGGGTACCTGGCGGCCAGCGCAGCCCAAGGGGCGGCAAGCGGCCAGGACGGCCCGGATCCCAAGGATCACATTGAAAGTGCCAACGAGATGCGCCGCGCAGAGATGCTTCATCAGTCCATGCATTTCGCGGAAGCCAACGCGCTCCTCAAGGAGCTACTCTCGAAGGATCCCACCATGCCATTTTATTGGCGGTTGGGTGAGTGGATGTTCGAGAACCGGCAGTTTCAAGAAGCGGTCCCGGTTCTGCGCCATGCGGTCCAACTGGACCCGGAATCGCCGGCCCTGAACTTAAGGCTGGGCGAGGCTCTCGTAGAAACTGGAGATTACGCGGGAGCGGTTCCGCCCCTGGAGATTGCCGAGGCCAAGCTCTCAAACGTTCAGAAGGTCCATCTTCTGTTGGAGGCGGCTTATTCGCGAACCCGCCGCGTGCCTGAAACCATCCGGGAGTGCGAGGCAGTGCTCCAGTTCGCTCCCGACGATTACCCCACCCATCTGATTCTGGGCCGGTTCCTGGAAGTCTCGGGAGACTTGGATGGCGCTGAGATGAACTTGAAGATAGCGGCGGAGCTTGAGCTCACGGCGCCCGATCCCCATATATACCTCGCCAGTGTTTATGCCAAGCAGGGCAGGTTGGAAGATGCCGACCGCGAACGGGCTGAAGCCGAGCGCTTGCGAGGCGGCGCCCCAGCTCGTCAGTAAATCTGCCCAATTAAACCGGTCCCTTCCGGGACCATTTTTTGCTTCACAACACGTTGTAGCCCAGTTTCCCGGCGCATTGCGCCGGGAGCAACAAACGCCCACCATGCTGCAACGTGTTTTTCAGCCCCGGTCATCGTCGTTTTGTTATCGCACGGTTTTGTTATCGCGCGGAATTTTGCGCGGTACTTGAACCGACACTATGCGGTGACACTCAATGCGCTACCGGAATTGCTCTCCGTCTGACTGATCGCGTTGGCGTTGAGCAGGTTGACGATGAGTTGGTCGTTGCTCTGCTGGTTGAGGTTGATGTTGATTTGCTGGGAAGAATTTCCCTGCGTTGTATCAATGGCAATTGTGTCTCCCGAACTGCCGCTGCCAAGATTGATGGTGATTTCTTCCGGAGATGCCGAGGAGGAATTATTTTCTTGGCCGAGGTTGATGACGATTTCCGGCGTGGTGGCCGATCCGCTCGAGGCACCGGAGCCAGAAGCGCCTCCCAGGTTGATGATGATTTCAGGAAAGCTGGAAGTCCCGGCCGTGGTCGGACCAACGGACGTGGGGCCAACGGGCTGAGCGACGGGTTGTAACGGCGTGGCGCTGACGGGCGCGGGCGTGGGGCCGACGGGCCGGGCGACGGGCGGCGGAGTTACGCTGACGGGCGCTGGAGTGGGGCCAACGGGCTGCGCACCGGTCGTGCCGTAACCAGAAATCGCCAGTTCGGCTTGTACGTTTTTGTTGAAAGTGCCGGCAAGAGTTGTGAAAGCTGACTGGGCTGCGGCGAGATTGCCAGATTGCAGGGCTGTTCCGATGGCTTGGAAATCCTGGGTGCGAGCGGCGCTTTGAAATACTTGACCATTGGCGTTGGGGCCGCTCTGGCCGAGCGTCGTCAGGGTGTTAAAGTCCTGTTGAGCTGCGGTCTGGTTGCCGGCCGCGAGATCTTGTCCAAGTTGTTGGAGATCCGACAGCCGCTGCTGGCGGTAGGCCTGCAGTTGCTGATAGATCGAAGACGTGCCAGTGGTGGTTGTAGTGCCAGCCGCGGTGGGAGTTGCAGCGGTGGTTGGGGCGCCGCTGCTCGGTTCGGTGATGTTGATGTTTACCACCGTGGCCGGATTCGACTCGGCGGCAGTAGTTGAAGGGCTTTGTTTGTTGGTGAGGGTAGCAAACGCTGCCTGGGCACCGGCCAAGTCGCCGGACTGCAGGTCCTGACCGATGGTTTCAAAAGCCTGGGCGCGGCTCGATTTGGAAAAAGGTTCGGAATTGGCAAAGGGGCCGTTTTGCCCGAGCGACGCCAGGGTGCTATAGGCCTGCTGAGCGCCATTCAGATCCCCACTTTTGAGAGCGCTGCCGAGCTGCGAAAGATCGGCATTGCGGTTCTGGTAAAAGCTCTGGAGCTCCTGATAGATCGATTGGCTGGAAACCGCTGCGGTTGACATAAGTGCCCTCCTGACGACCTTTGCCGTCACATTCTCATGGGGTGGCAATTGCCGCCCTACAGACGTTATCGGTTGTGCGGGAGAATGACTTTAGAGGAAGCGCACGGGTACCTAAGTTCAATCGCCGACGGCAAAACACTAAGCCGGGACAGGAATCTGGACCCAATCGGTCGCGCGACCGGCTGGAATCGTTCGATATTATCCCAGGTCATCGGAACTGAACAACGTGGGAGCGAACCCGGCGCATCACAGCAGGGGTCGTATTTTCTTTTTTTTCGCTTGGCCAGTATAATCGCGGTTCGCCATAATCCTGTGCGAGTAGGTGTTTCGGTCCATTGTCCCAATGTTCTGCATCACTGGAGGCGCTGTAAGCAACATGAAAAAACTAGTCCTCGCCGCTCTGGCAGCTTTCCTTCTTCCGGGCATCTTGTCGGCTCAGAACTTTCCCGTCGAAGTATTCGGCGGTTACTCTTACTACAACCTTGATTTGCCGGCGAACCCCGGGCTGGGTGTGGCAACATCGACGCGACTGAATCTGAACGGTTGGGATATTTCGGGGTCAATCTTCCGCTGGCATCATCTTTCCGCAGAAGGAGATGTGAGCGGACACACGGTGAGCGATTGCAACAATAATACTTCGCAGAACTGCAGCAATTTCTCCTACATGTTTGGGCCGCGCTATAACCTGCGGGAAGGCTCCAGGTTGTCATTCTTTGCGCATGGCCTGGTGGGGCAGGATCGGGCCACGCTAAACCTTAACGGGGCTTCTCTGAACGATACGTCCCTGTCGTTCGCCGGGGGGTTTGGAGTCGATTACTGGATGTTTCGCCACATTGGAATTCAGTTGGGGCCAGTCGACTATATCTACACCCGTCATCTGAATGACGAGGACTATCCCAGCCAAAGCAACTTTCGCGGTTCCGTCGGAGTCGTTTTCCGATTTGGCGAAGGTGGGGGAGAACGGGCGCCGAAGTCCAAGCCGGCCGCTTCAGCTCAACCGGCGAGTGTGAGCGCGCGCCAGGCAGCTCAGCCCTCGGCAAATGTGCCGGGACACGGGATGGCGATTGCCGCACTTGGGATCGCGGTGGGGCCGCAGGAATTTGACGGAGCGAAGATTCTGGAGGTCGATCCCTCAGGCGTTGGCGAAATGGCCTCGATGAAGGTGGGCGATCTCATCAAGTCGGTGGACGGCAAGCCGGTGCGGACGCCGATGGAACTGCTTGCCGAACTTTCGGATAAGTCCGGGAAAGTCAAAATCGGCATTCAGCGCGGGGATTTTGCTACGGAGACTGTCATTCTGCTGGGCGCTCACTGAGCCGGGAAACTGGCGCGCCCGACGTGCTCAGATTTGGTCTTCGTCCTTGGTGTTGCCGTGGAAGAGCGTTTGAATTTCAACTTTGGATGGTTCTTGCCGAGCGTCATACCTGCGGAGTCGCAGCCTATGAGCGTCGAGAAAGGCGAGAAGCTTAAGGTATGCCCAGAGGCACGCTGCTACTACGAGGAATCCTCCAAGGATCTTCAGAAAGTCGATTAGTTCTTCCATATCGGCTTGGCGGAAACTGGCGCGCCCGGAGAGATTCGAACTCCCGACCTACAGCTCCGGAGGCTGCCGCTCTATCCAGCTGAGCTACGGGCGCGTAATGCAAGTGTACATCGTGGGTGCGG
>Ga0187863_10003418_pt1 | contig 11725 bp, 12 predicted proteins | sample June2016WEW_11_1_FD_132975 | JGI IMG/M metagenome (GOLD analysis project Ga0187863, IMG submission 132975) | Peatland microbial communities from SPRUCE experiment site at the Marcell Experimental Forest, Minnesota, USA - June2016WEW_11_10 | ecosystem: Environmental > Terrestrial > Soil >...
CCATGCACGCGCACCGTCGCCCCAACCAGTTTCTGCGCGGCTGCGGTGCTCTTCGTGGGAACCACCACTAATGCCGAGGCCTTTCCATCGGCGATGCGGAAACAAATCCGCTTCCAGGATTGATCACAGGCCCACAACACGCCGCGGGTCTCGATGAAATGGCTGTCGGCCTTCAGGGCATCAAGGTCAGCAACGCTGCGGTGTTCAGGCGTTGGGAGTTGCCCCTGGCCGAGGACATGGATGGTCGGCTGCGCGAGCACTGTGCCGACATCTCCCGGCCCAGTGACCGCGTCTACGCGCAGATGACTGCCCGCGGGGAAAGATGCGCTCATCCCGTGGGTGTTGACGTAGATCGCGCCAGTCGAGTCCGCGAGAAACAGCAGTCCCCACTCTGAATCGGAGTAAGTGGCGATGCCTTCGAGCTGCACGGGATAAGCATTCCGCGCTTCGGTGTTGCTCAACTCCCGAACTTCCTTCACAGTTCGCAACGTGGGATGCGGAGCCGGTGTCTGTGCAAACGCCTGCCAAGAGGCCCCGAAGAGCGCCAGCATGCACAGAGCTGAGTTAATAAACCAAGAAGTATGTTTCCCCACAGCTTTCTCCTGAAGACTCGAATGCCACCTCGGCGTTCGATGATGTTGCGGGCGGTCCGGCCAGGTAGTTGAACAGCGTGTGCTTTGCGATGTAAAAACTTGAAAAATCCGGGGGGATAGCGTGGTTGTAAACGTTTCCGTAACCGGCCGCAAGTCACCGAGGTAACGAAGTTGTCGCGTTAGCACAGAGCGTCAACGGAGTGGGTAGTGGCGCAGTCGGAAAAAAGATTCGTATCAGGCATGCCTTCAGGCATGCCGGCCCGCAGCGAGGATTGAGCCGGCTTCAGCCGGCTGAAGCGCTTGTCCCTAAGCCAGGTGGTTCCGGTCCAGGCAGAGCTCGTTCGGAAAGCAGTTGCCAATATCCCGCTGAGATGTATAATCTAACTAACTGGTTAATTAAGAATCCCGAAACCACTATTCATGGCTCGCCTTTTCCAGCACCGTCACGTCCTGCACCGCCGCATGGGGTCCCGCGGCCAGCCTGAGGAAAGCCGTGCGGCCATTCTGCAGGCCGCCGCGCAGGAGTTTGCCGAGCACGGCATTGCCGGAGCCCGCACCGACGCCATTGCCCGCGAAGCTCGCGTCAACAAGGCGCTGTTGTATTACTACTTCAAGGATAAGGAAACTCTGTACGGCGCTGTGCTTGACGACGTGTTCTCCGGCCTAAAGACCACAGCCTTTCGCGTGCTTGATGGCGAACTGCCGCCGCGCGAAAAAATCATGGCCTACGTGGGCGCCTATTTCGATTTCATTGCTTCCAATCAGCACTATCCCCGTCTGATGCAGCGCGAGATGATGCGGGCGCGCGAGGGCCAGTCCCTGCACATCGACAAAGTGATCAAGAACTATTTCCAGCCGATCTTCGCCCGGGTCAGCGAATTGATGCGGAAGGGAATCGCGGACGGAGAATTTCGTCCCGTGAACCCCGTGCACTTCGTGCCCTCGATGGTCGCCATGATTGTTTTCTATTTCAGCAGTGCACCCATGATGCAGAAGATCGTCGGCCACAATCCCCTGACTCCGGAGCGGATCGCCGAGCGGCGCGCCGCGGTGCTCGACTTTATTTCCGCTGCCCTCTTCAGCAAGGAAAGCAGCAGCAACCAAAGCCGTCGTCCGGAAAGCCGCCGCAGCGCACGCAACCACCCGGAACGCGGCCGTCCGGAACACCACGCCACGCAAGGAGCACGCTCATGAGCGCGCGTAACCGATTCCTGATTCTCCTCGGCATCATTTTCGTGATTGCCTCGACTTACTACTTTTTCTCGACCGACCACTCGCGCGACCTGGTGCTGATCGGCACGGTCGACGCCAACCAGGTGATCGTGAGTGCTCAGGTCGAAGGCCGCATCCAGAAGTTGCTGGTGGATGAGGGCACTCCGGTGAAAGCTGGAGATCTGATTGCCGTGCTCGATCCCTCGGAACTGGCGGCGCAAGAAGCTGCTTCCACCGCGACGATCACAAGCCTGGAACACAAAGTCACGGAGATGCAGGACACCGAGCAATCGACCTCCGGCTCAACGACCAGCGATGTGGCCAACGCGCAGGCCAAGCTTTCATCAGCGAAGGCACAGTTGCTTCAAGCTCAGGCTGCCTTGGACCGCACCGCTAGCGACAGCCGGCGCGCCATCGAACTCGCGAAGGCGGGAATCACTTCTGATCAGGAGCGGGTGCAGGCCGAGACCAATCTGCAGGCCGCGCAGGCGACAGCGCAGGCGCAGCAGGAACTGGTGCGGGCCGCGGAAGCCGATCTAAACTCCGCCATCGCGCGTACTCATCAGGCGAATGCAGCGAGGAGCACAGTTGCCTCGACCGAGGCCGACCTCAAGAACGCGGTCGCTCTGAAAAATCAAGCCGCCGTCCGCCTGGGTTACACGAACGTGTACGCGCCGGTGAGCGGAACCGTTTCAGTGCGTGCGGCGCGCCAGGGAGAAGTTGTAAACATCGGCGCGCCCATCGTTACCATCGTCGACTTGAGCGACACCTGGGCGCGCGCCGCGATTCCGGAAACTTACGCTGACCATATCGGATACGGCGATGTGCTTCGCGTGCGTCTGCCGGGTGGAACCATCATGAGCGGCAAAGTCTTCTTCAAAGGCGTGGAAGGCGACTTCGCCACGCAGCGCGACGTGAGCCGTAGGAAGCGCGACATCAAGACCATCGTGCTGAAAATCCGCATGGAGAATCCCAAAGGCGCGTTCGTCCCTGGCATGACCGCCGAAGTGCTGGTCTCGCCCGAGCAACTGAAGGCCGGCAACACGCAGAGTGCGGATGCCGCGGAGCAACAACAACGATGATGGCCGAATCGATTCCAGAAATGAACGCAGGAGTAAATGCGACTGGCTCGCCCGCCTCGTCGCCGAGTGCGGCGCCCAGTGCGGCGCCGGAGAAGCCGGTCTACGATCCCAAGGCGCCCTCCGCCATCGAAGTCGACCACATCGTCAAGAAGTACGGAGACTTTACCGCGGTCGACGATGTTTCCTTCAGCGTGAAGGAAGGTGAAATCTTCGGCCTGCTCGGACCGAACGGGGCAGGGAAGTCGACGCTGATTCGCATGATGACCACGCTGATCCCGATTACTTCGGGGCACGCGCGCATTTCCGGGCACGATGTGGCCAAGGAGCCGAACGCCGCGCGGCGCATGATCGGCGTGATTCCCCAGGCGCTCACCAGCGACCTCGACCTGACTGTCGAGGAGAACATGAATATTTATGCCAAGCTCTACGACGTTCCGGCGAAAGAACGCAAGAAATCGATTAACGAACTACTGGAGCTTGTGGACCTGACGAAATGGCGGGATGCGGCGACGAAGACGCTCTCCGGCGGCATGCGTCGGCGCCTCGAAATTGCGCGCGGCCTGGTGCACCATCCCAAGATATTTTTTCTGGATGAGCCAACTACCGGACTGGATCCGGTCTCGCGCGTGGCCGTGTGGGAAATGTTGGGCAACATCAAAGAGCATCGCCAGCTGACGATTCTGATAACGACGCACTACATGGACGAAGCCGATCGCCTGTGCGACCGCATCGCCATTGTCGATCACGGCAAGCTGGTTGCTCTGGACGCACCCATGGCACTTAAGGCCAGTGTGCCGGGATCGAACGTGATTGAAGTGCAGTTTGAGAATCCTCCGGCCGATTGGGAGCAGCGACTGCACACGCTTGACGACGTGACTTCGGTGCAGCACGAAGGCGCTGGAATGTTTCGCGTGCTCACCGGCAGCGGTTCGCGCACCACCACCGAGCTGGTCGAGATGGCCGTGCATAGCAAAGTGCCGGTGAAATCGCTCTCGGTGCAGAACACGACGCTCGATGATGTCTTCGTGCACTACACCGGAAGACAACTGCGTGACGAGCTGCAAAAAGCCTATGCGTTCGTCATGCCGCAGCGGCCGGGGTTGCAACCGTAAAACCGTCGTCAGTCGCTGGTCGTCGATCGTCGATCGTTGATCGTTTGCCCTGGCAGCGCGCAAAAGTCTGTTCGCGCTAACGACCAACGACCAACGACCAACGATTAATGGCGAAACGACTCGCGGCTCAGGACTAGCGACTCGGGACTCAGGACTGACTTATGAATCGAATGATGGCCATTGTCGAGCGCGAAATGCGCAAGTTCTTCCGTTCGCCGGCGCTGATGCTGGCGTCGATGATTTTTCCGCTGGTGCAGCTGATCATTCTGGGCAGCGCATTCGGCGGAAAGATTCGAGATGCCCGGGTCGCCATTGTCGACCAGGACGGCGGCCCGCAGGCATTGCGGGTTCGCGAGGCATTCGATTCGGTGCGGGCGAACATTCGCACTTTCGTTCCCATCGCCTACGACAGTGACAAGCAGGCCATGGAGGATGTGCGCAACGGCAAGATCGAAGGCGCGGTAATCATTCCGCCGCAGTTTTCGCGGCGCGTGTACGAGGAAAATCATCCGCGCATCGCGCTGGTCGTCGACAACAGCGACAACTTCATGAGTTCGGCGGTTGAGGCAGAACTGTCGGATCTTACCAACTCCCTCAACCAGCCCACCGTTTCCCCCCGCATTCTGCAGCAAACTGCGCTCGACGTCGTCGAGCTTTACCCCTACATCGAATACATGAAGTTTCTGCTGCCCGGTTCCCTGGCGCTGGCCATGTTTGTGTCGGTCATGATTGGCGGCGGCATGCTCTACATCGACGATAAGGCGCGCGGCGTGCACGAAGGTTACCTGGTCACGCCGATCACGAAGCTCGAACTCGTGCTGGGCCTGAATCTCGCCGGTGCGATTAAGGCTGTAATGACGGGTGTGATCATTGTGATCATCGGGTCGATGATCGCGGGGGTGGGAACGATTTTCAATCCCGTGACTGACCTTGGGTTACTCGTCATGATCGTGCTGACTTCTCTGGCCTTCAACACCATGATGTTCCTACTCATGGTGCGCATCGAAGATCCGCTGGTGCCGCGGGCCATGTTCGGCATTTTAAACACGCTGCTGTTTTTTCCCAGCGGCGCGGTCTATCCCATTCAGGCGTTTCCGCCCTGGCTAAAAGTGATTGCGCGGTGCGATCCGTTCGCCTATGCGGTCGATGGCTTCAAATGCCTGCTGCTCAAGGAAACGAGCCTCTCCGCCGTGTGGGGAGACATGCTCTTCCTTTCCATCTTCTCCGCGGTCACGCTGGGCATCGCGATTCCGCTGTTCAAGCGAACCCTGTAAGGCGATTGAGTAATTGGGAAATCTGGTAATTGGGAAATTGTCGAGCCAAAAGCTTGCCCCCTTGATTTTCAATTTCCCAATTACTCAATTCTTTCTGGGAACTTTTGACTTGTCCGCTGTGTCCGTTATGCTAGAGAGGTATGACACTTCTGGATGCTCAAGAGTACGACCCGAAGAAGGCGCAGAAACGCACGCGGCGAATCGTTTCGGCAATCACGATCCTGCTGATTGTGGTTGGCATCGTCTGGTGGAATCGCTATTTGCCGCAACGGCTTGTCGTGGGACATTTTTTCGACGCCCTGCAGCGGCAGGATTACAACACGGCCTACGGCATCTGGATGCACGATCCCGACTGGCAGAAGCATCCGCAAGAGCACCCGAAATATCCTTTCAACGAGTTCTATCGCGACTGGGGGCCGGGCGGCGAGTGGGGCCTGATCAAGACCCAAAAAGTTTACGGCGAGAGCACCTGCCCCGGTGGAGGCAGCGGCGTGGTGGTGGATGTGATCGTGAACGACCGCACGGAACATGCTCAGGTATGGGTGGAGAAGTCCGACAAGACACTGAGCTATCCGCCGTGCGAACTACTTTTTCGGTGAACTGCTTGAAAATGAACTGCCGGAACATGAGCCGCCGGAACATGAGCCGCTGAAAAAACAACGGCCCACTCGAACTCGATCGGGCCGTCGTGTCCGAGCCAGAAGACTATTTTCCGATCATCCCTTTGTTGGAACCGACGCCGGTACAGAAATCCCAGCCGGTGCCGGCGGTGTATCCCGCATACGGGCCGCAGTAGTCGGTCGCGATGTCCGTGAAGTCCGCCGCCACGCCGAGCTTGGCATAAATCTCCGTCAGCTCTGCGTTCGACGAAGTGTAGAAACTCCCCGCCAGATTGATGATCCCGGCCAAGGACGGCGAGGCCACGCTGGTGCCACCTACAATGTTCCATCCGCCCGCGTTCGAGTCATACACCCAAACACCGGTGACCGGATTGGAGTCGAACGCAAGATCCGGAACGCCGCGGTAATTCCCAACCGTGGCGGACATTTTGCTTTGATAGCTGGGACGCGCCTCCAGCGCGCTGATGCCGCCACCGGCCGAATCCCACGGAGCTTCCCCCACAAAAGCGCCCGTCGATGGATTGCGGCGCACGGTTGTGCCGCCCGCGGCCACTACGTTCGGTGAGGTGCCGGGCCAGCTCGTTCCCGGATAGTCCCCCGTAGAAGCGAGAAACACCACGCCAGCCTTGACGAAGTTCGAGTCATAGGACGTCTCGCCGGAGAACTCGCCCCCGCCCCAACTGTTTGAAACTTCTCCGCCGCCCGCCGCATTCACCATTTTGCTGGCAACATTTTCGGCAGTCATCAGGTCACTAAAACTGTTCGATGCTGCCTCGACCAGGACAATCTTGGCCTCCGGTGCCATCGCGTGGGCCCACTGCACATCCAGGGATTCTTCAAATTCCCATCCCATGCTGTATTGCGGTCTGGTCCCGCTGGCATAAACGACCTGGAAACTAGCGGGCGTCAAACCGAACTGCGTGGAAAATGCCGCCAGATCGCTGGCCGCATTGGGTGCGTCGTAGGCATCGACAATCGCGATCATCCGGGCGCCGCCCACGGGGACTTTCGTCACCGTATTCGGATTGCAGCCTGTAACCGCGCTTACCAGCCCGTAAACGCAGGCCAGGGATGCGGGCGTCTCATAAGCATACCCGGAGTACGGCGGACCTGATGTCTGTGGACGCAGCAATTCATTGGGGAGAAAAACCTGAATATTGGTGTGGGCCAACCGTCCAATGTCGGTGGGCTTTTCGATGCTTGAATCAGGCACCAGCACCTTGCCTCGGGCGGGCGCGACCTGAGCTGTGGCGAGATTAGTGACCACCAGCAACCCGAACATCATCATCATGATGGCAGAGGATTTCTTCGTATTCATTAAGTGCAGTTTCCCTTCTCAGTTTTCTTAGGATGGACCGCGGCTCTGGTGCTTCAGCTTGTTGGAGGGTCTTCTGAAATGGATCGTAGTGATCCATTTTCCGAAGCGCTCTCTCAGCAAAGTAGTGAGCTGGTCGATGAATGCAGTTTGAGGGAATAACTCGAGACGAACAAGATCACGGGCGAGGCAACAGAGTGGTTACGCGCGCGCGAGTTTTGTTAGAACGCGCTCATCATCATTTTCAAGCGCTCATGTCGAGCGCTTATGTTACGCGGTCGACTGTACTCGTCAGCGAGGCTTCGTCGCCAACATTAAGCGCAGTTTTCGAGCGATCGATCTGCCGCATCAGTCCGCACAGAACTTTTCCCGGTCCAACTTCGACGAAGGTCTGCACGCCCTGCGCCATCAGAAGGCGCATGCACTGCTCCCACTTCACCGATCCCGTGACCTGGCGGACAAGCGTGTCGCGGGCGCGCAGATCGTCGGTCACCAGGTCGGCGTCCACGTTGCACGCAACCGGATAGACGGGCTTTTGGAGCTTCAGGGCGTCGAGGTCGCCCCGCAAGTGGTCTTGCGCGGGCTTCATCAGCGAGCAATGGAAGGGCGCGCTGACCGGCAAAAGCTTGGCGCGTTTGGCGCCGCGTTCATCCGCCAGCTTCGCGGCGCGCTCGACCGCCGCTGTATTGCCCGAGATGACGATCTGTTCCGGGGAATTGATGTTGGCCGGTTCGCAGATTTCTCCTTGAGCGGCGTCCTGACAGACCGCGGTGACCGTCGCAAGATCCATTCCCAGGATTGCAGCCATCGCGCCAACGCCGACGGGTACGGCCTCCTGCATGTACTTGCCGCGATTGCGCACGGTACGGACGGCGTCGGCGAAGCTGAACGTGCCCGAAGCGACGTGCGCGGAATATTCGCCGAGACTATGCCCGGCAACGTAGGAAGGCTTCGGGACGCGCGTCTCGAGCACGCGCAGCGCCGCGATCGACACAGTTAGAATTGCCGGCTGCGTGATCTCGGTCAGCCGAAGCTGGTCTTCAGGTCCGTCAAAACAAACGGAGGAGAGCTTGTAGCCCAGCGCCTCGTCAGCCTCTTCAAATGTTTGCCGTGCGGCGGGATATTTGTCGGCCAATTCTTTGCCCATGCCGACAGCCTGCGAGCCTTGGCCGGGAAACAACAATGCAATGGTGTTTTCAGTCATTGAGAGAAATTGAGTAATTGGGAAATTTGGTAATTGTGTAATTTCTCAAGATCGGCGCTTTGACTTTTCAATTACTCAATTACCAAATTGCTCAATTACGCAATTACAACACGGCCGTCGCCGGTCTCACAGCCGCCAGCCCCCGCTCGATCGATCCATTAATTCCGCGTTCGGAAAATTCTGCTGCCACCCGTACCGCGTTCTTGATCGCATTGGCGTTCGAGGAGCCGTGCGTGATGATGCACGCGCCTTTCACGCCGAGCAGCGGCGCGCCGCCGTATTCGGTATGGTCGAGCCGCTTCTTGAAATCGGTGAACGCGCTTCGCGAGAGCAACGCTCCCACCTGCCGCGTGATGGTCGCCTTCAGCGATTCTTTCAGCGTCGTGCGTACCAGGTTGGCCACGCCTTCAGAAATCTTCAGCGCGACATTACCCACAAATCCGTCAGCGACAATCACGTCGACCTTGCCGTTATAAAGGTCGCGCCCTTCCACGTTGCCCACGAAGTTCAGCGGCAATTGTTTGAGCAAAAGAAAAGCCTCGCGTGTGAGTTCGTTTCCCTTGCTTTCTTCTTCGCCAATCGAGAGCAACCCGACGCGCGGTCCCGCCGTGCCTAGCCGCTTGCCGAACATCTCTCCAAACCTATCCCGGAACATCGCGCGAAAATAAATGTCGCCCATTACCGCAAACTGTTCAAGATTTTGGGGCGTGCAGTCGACGTTCGCGCCCACATCGAGCAGCATCGCAGGATTGCCCGGAGCGGTCGGAAAAACTGCGGCCAGCGCCGGACGATCCACGCCCGGAACCGCGCCCAGCACGACTTTCGCCGTAGCCATGGCGGCGCCGGTATTGCCGGCGGTAACGAAGCCCGCCGCTTGTCCCTCGCGCACCATGCGCAAGCCGACGCGCATCGACGAATCACGCTTGGCGCGAATCGCCTCCACTTTATCTTCCATGGTGATGACTTCGCTGGCGTGCACGACTTCAATGGGCAAGCGCAGGGCCGCGGAGTGGCGACCCAATTCTGCTTTGACCACATCTTCCGGGCCGACCAGCAGCACCCGCACTCCGTATTGACGCGCCGCGAGTATGGCGCCCTCAATCTCGGGTTTGGGAGCGCGGTCCGAACCCATCGCATCCAGCGCGATCACGCTAGGCATGGTGTCAGTCGTTAGCTGGCTTCTTTGACGTCGAGCACTTCGCGGCCCTTATAGTAGCCGCATTTGGCGCAGGCGCGGTGCGGCATCTTTTTCTCGTGACAGTTGGGGCACTCAGAAAGGCTGTGCGCCTTCAGTGAGTCGTGGGCGCGCCGCGTGGAGGTGCGCTTCTGGGAGTGTCTACGTTTTGGATTAGGCATGGTTAGAATTCCTCTCAAAGAAGCTGTCAGCTCTCAGCCGTCAGCTTTCAGCTTGAACCCTATAATGACCGCTGACTGCTCAGCGGTAGATCCTTTTTTTTCTTCAAAAGACGCAGACAGCCGTAGTTTAAGGTGCAGTGGCTGAAAGCTGACGGCTGATAGCTGACAGCTGCCCTTCAGTGTTCCAGCTTGCTGCGAATTTCCCGCAGCGCCATCCACCGCGGATCTTCCACCACAGTCGAGCAGGAACACTGTTCTTCGTTCAAATTCTTGCCGCAATGCACGCACAGGCCCTTGCAGTCTTCGCGGCACGTGACTTTCAAGGGCAGCGCCAGCAGCACCTGCTCGCGCAAAACATCTTCCAGCAGAATACCGTCCCCTTGATAATAGCCGATCTCAGCTTCCGCGTCGGTCACCGAAAGCTCGTCGCGTCCGGCGTCGGCCCCGAGCGGCCGATAGAGCAACTCGAAGCCGCGGGCAATGTCCTGGGCGACCGGCTCCACGCAGCGGGCGCATTGCAATTCAAGCCCCGCCGTCAACCGTCCGCGCAAGCGTATGTCCTTGATTACCTCATGCTTGCCATGATGTTCTTCGACCACCTCGGCATGCCCCGAAGCCTTCAGCGCTGTAACCTGCCGGGCTTCGCCTCCCAGGTCGATGACGTCAGGCTGAAACTCCTCCTCAAAATCTAGAGGATGAAGTTCCAATTCATGGATGTCCAGGAACATTGCGAACCCTCCGCGCCAACAATCGCCAACCCAGTGTTGTGAACCGGCAGTTAACTCAGTTTGGCCAACCGAGTCCTCTCAACCCAGGCCCGCGGAAGCACGCCAAGAAGCGTAAGTACCGCAAGGAGCAAGACTTAGGATAAAACGGGAAGCTCCGGAGTGTCAAGAAAACAGGCTCTGGCGTTCCCTAGGACTGTGCTAGACTATCCCTAGGAGAACCCTATGGCGACTCTTTACGTCGAAAATGTGCCCGACGAAATCTACAAGGCCCTCCGCAAACGCGCCCGCGCCAACCGCTCATCGATTGCGGCGGAAGTGATTTCGCTGTTAGAGCATTTCGTACCTACAGCCGCGGAACTGAAACGCCGCCAGGAATTCTACGATCGGCTGGCCGAACTCCGAGCCAGACCTCCTGTGACTCCCGGCCCGTTCCCCTCCGCGGAGGACATGATTCGCGAGGACCGCGAGCGTTGAACCAGTTGGTGCTCGACACCAGCGTTGCCATAAAGTGGGCGATGCCGTCCGCACGCGAGCCGCTCACCGACCAGTCGCTGCGATTGTTGAAACGCTATGTCGATGGCGACGTTGCGTTCCTTGTGCCTGATGTGTTCTGGGCTGAAGTCGGGAACGTCCTGTGGAAAGGTACGCGCCAGCGGCGGTGGAGTCAGGACGAGGCTGAATCCATCGCGGAAGACATGCAGGCCCGCGATTTCACGACTGTGCCGTCTCTGATCTTGTTGTCCGAAGCTCTACGAATTGCCTTCGCACATGACCTGTCGGTCTACGACTGTCTGTATGTGGCGCTGGCCGTGCAATCCAAGAGTGACTTGATCACCGCCGACGAGCGCCTGGCCAACGCCCTCGCAGCGCGTTTCCCCGTGAAATGGCTAGGCACGCTCTAAACTAGGATTTTGAGCCGGAATTTTGTCTGGCGCACCGCTTTCAACGCTGCGATAAGAGCTCTAGTGCAATCCCAGCGCTTTCACCGTGACTTCATCCGGCGTGGCCTTCCCATCTTCTTTCGTGACCACGCCGAAGTTTCCCGAGTAGTCCCACATGGTCCAGCCAATGCCGTGGCGTTCGAGCGCAGTGCGCACGTCGGTAATCCAGCGGGCGCGATCCTGCGGATCCGCATACGGACGGTGCACCCCAAACTCGTTGCAGATCACAGGCACGTTGCGCTGCTTGGCCCAGTCGGCCGCCTGATTGATCTCTGCTTCGACGCGCGC
>Ga0187863_10003419_pt1 | contig 11722 bp, 8 predicted proteins | sample June2016WEW_11_1_FD_132975 | JGI IMG/M metagenome (GOLD analysis project Ga0187863, IMG submission 132975) | Peatland microbial communities from SPRUCE experiment site at the Marcell Experimental Forest, Minnesota, USA - June2016WEW_11_10 | ecosystem: Environmental > Terrestrial > Soil >...
GCACCCCAGTTGATGCGATGGCCTGCAGATACTTGCTGTCATCGCCAAATTGCTCATGATTTCCCGCGACAAAATACACGCCATGCGGTGCGATTAGTTTGTGCAACGGTTGTGCCGATAGCTCAGCATCGATGGCTGTTCCGTCGTAGAGATCACCCGCAATGAAAATCACGTCGGGCTCTTCCTTCAAGATCTTCGCAACCATGCGTTGCAGAAAACTGCCGTTTCGCACGTGGCCGAGGTGCACATCGCTGATCAGCGCCGCTCGCCGTCCACTCCATGCGGCCGGCAAGTTGGCAAGCCGTACCGTCGTTCGCGTGATTCTTGTCCAGCCCGCGTTGAAAACTCCGTAGAGTCCGACCACGACCGCAGCACCGAACAGCAGTTCCACTGTGCGATGGAAGTTCACGGCCAGTCCAGCCAGACGCGCGACGCCGAGGACGATCCAGGAGGAAATTGCCGCCAGGAAGAGGAAAGTCAGAAGTCCCAGCCAAACCGCAGCAGCCCTGTAAAAGACACGGAGAGCAACGTTTGTATAACGAAAGGCGAGCAGCGACGCGGCAATGAAGCTCACGGACAACAAGCCGAGAGCCAGCTTGATCCCGAGTGCCCGATGAGAATTGCTTTCCGCAGATGAAAATATCCACGTCCGATAGAGGAAAAAGTGCGTCAAGAAAAGAACGGACTGGAGAATTACGATGAAACCGATCAGGCGTTTTCGAGCTCGCATGGTGGATTAGATTCCCCATTTGACATTTGGATTGTTGGATCGGTTTTATCGTCATTCGAAGGAGCTTTGCGATCTGCAAATATAGGGTTTCGGTACCCGACCGAATACAACGGTCACTGGAACGACACCAGTATTTTGCGGTCTTTGCCAACGAATATTCTCCCTGGCTAACTGCCAACCTTACGCTCGAGCATTTTCCAGACTCTTACGCTTTACCTATTGGCGACAACCGCACGTCACCGATGTGCGGTTGAGCATTGACTGGGCCGGTTCATTCTTGTAGGATTTCCGCGCCTCGCGAGCGAGGCAGATCCCGCTCGCTGAGCCGCAACTCCCCCTGAGGCGAAACTCCCTAAAGGATGTTCCGTGCCTATGAATGCGATAAGTGGCCTCCTGACTTTGAGTGTGATTTCTGCGCTGCTGTTTGTTGCCTCTGGGTCAGCGCATGCCCAAACTGAGATCGTGATGTACAACTTCTGTTCTCAGCCGAACTGTGCAGACGGTGAGGGTCCGGCATCCAGTCTCACGGCCAATGGCGCAGGCAACTTCTACGGAACCACCCAACTGGGCGGCGCGAATCTGCGCGGTACTGTCTTTGAGCTTTCTCCGAATGGGGCCGGCGGCTACAACGAGACTGTCTTGTACAGCTTTTGTTCTCTGCCGTCCTGCACGGATGGCAATGAGCCAACTTCTAACGTAATTTTCGACGGCGCCGGAAATATCTACGGGACAGCCTGCTCCGGCGGCGCTAACGGGCAAGGCATCGCATCGGCGTGCAGCGATGGTGCCAGCGGATATGGCGTTGTGTTCGAACTGAGCCCCGAGCCAGACGGTGGTTGCCCACACGGCAGCAACCGCGGGAATGGCTGGTGCGAAACTGTCCTGCACAATTTCACGTCAGCCTCCGATGGCGCCTTTCCGTTCTCCGGATTGAGCTGGGACGCGAAGGGCAATCTCTATGGCACAACCTATGGCGGAGGCAGCGGGATGGGAACGGTTTACGAATTGTCCCCGAACGGCAGTGGAGGCTGGAATGAGTCTATGCTCTACGGCTTTTGCGCCCAGCCGAACTGCGCTGACGGAGCCTACCCGGACGGTCAGGTGCAAGCCGTGAGTGGAATCCTCTACGCGACGACGGAAAGTGGCGGCGCCTACGCGGCTGGAACGGTGATCGGACTGAGTCCTCAACCGCCGGGCGGGTGCCCTAGTGGGAGCTACACGGGTAACGGTTGGTGCGAGGCCATCCTTCACACATTCGCAGGACACCCGAAGGATGGCAACTACCCTTCTGGCACCCCGGTGCTCGATAGCGCCGGGAATATCTATGGCACGACGGTTTATGGCGGTGGAGGGAATTGCGACGCAGATTTGGGGTGCGGCACGGTTTGGAAGATGACACTTTCCGGCGGAGAGTATACGGAGAAGATTCTTGCTAACTTCCATTCCGGGCCCCAGGTCGTCGGATGCTGCTTTTCGATTCGACTGCCCGACAATCCCTGGGCGGGCCTGGTGCTCGATTCATCTGGAGATCTCTACGGCATGGCAGAGTATGGCGGCAGCGCCACGTACTGCATAGAAAACGGGTTGAAGGCTAATTTGGAAGGCTGCGGCGCGATATTCGAACTCGCAAAGCGACCCAAAAGTAGCAACTATGTAGTGAATGAGTTTCTTTGGATTTTCGGTTTGGCGGATGGCGCACATCCGGTCAGCAGCCTGATCATGGACGGCGGCAATCTCTATGGAACGACCAGCAACGGCGGCGGCGGCGAATATTGCCTCAACTCCGAAGGTTGCGGGATCGCGTTCGAGTTCACTCCGTAGGTTCGCAAGGTTACTGAATGGACGACATTTTTCTAAGGGAACTCTGATCAAGTGTCGGCGAAAGCGCAAACCACAGGGCACACAGGGGTGCACGGGGACTTAATCAGAATCTCCCTAGGTCGTGTGGCGATGTGCCAGACGAAAAATCATGAGGAAACCCAAGCATCTCGAGCCAGAGATGAGGAGAGGGCTATGCGAGGCGTTCTGACGTTCGTTGCACTTTCGGCGCTGCTGCTGGTTGCTCTTCCGCTCGCGCACGCTCAACCCGAAACCGTGCTCTACACTTTCTGTTCTCAGCCGAACTGTGTCGACGGTGAGAATCCAGTGGCTAGCCTCACACCCGACGGCGCAGGCAACTTCTACGGGACCACCCAACTGGGCGGCGCCAACATGTATGGAACTGTTTATGAGCTTTCCCCAAACGGGACCGGTGGCTACAGCGAGACAGTCTTATACAGTTTTTGTTCGCTGGCGAATTGTACGGACGGGTCGTCTCCCTACTCTGATGTAACCTTCGACGGCCACGGGAATCTCTATGGGACGACTTACTACGGCGGGGCGTTTGCATTTGGCGCTTATTCTGGAAACGGCCTCGTGTTCGAACTGAACCCGGAGCCGGGCGGTGGTTGCTCGAGCGGCAGCAACCGCGGCAATGGCTGGTGCGAAACCGTCCTGTACAGTTTCATGTCAAACCCTGACGGCGCCTTCCCGTTCGCTGGGCTCACTTCGGACTCTGGCGGCAACCTCTATGGCACAACTCTTGGCGGAGGCAGCGGAGGGGGAACGGTTTATGAGTTGTCTCCGAACGGCAGCGGCGGCTGGAAGGAGCAAGTTATCTACAACAGGGGCGGCTATGCCGGGGTAACTATCGATGGCTCCGGAAACCTCTACGGTGCCGACGATGTAGGAAGGGGACATGTATTCAAGCTGTCGCCAAACGGAAGTGGACATTGGACTGCGATCATCCTTCACACCTTCAAGGGCGGCCCGATCGACGGGTCGACCCCTGAAGGAACTCCTCTGCTCGACAGCGCCGGAAATGTCTATGGCACGACGGTTCTTGGCGGTGCGACCAAAGGCTTGGGAATGGTTTGGAAGCTGACTCCTGCTCAAGCGGGAGAGTATACGGAGGAGATTCTTTCTTCTTTCCTTTGGAACGATGGCGCCAATCCCAAGGCAGCGGTTGTGCTCGACTCATACGGGAACATTTACAGCACGATGGCATTCGGTGTTTTGAAACCTCCGAACCGGGAGGACTTCCCTTGCTACGACGGATGCGGCGGCGTCTTCGAGCTAGCGGTCAGCGGTTCCGAGTACGAATGGACGCCTCTCTGGTCTTTCAGTTTTACGGACGGCGGCAACCCGATTGACTCCCTGATTCTGGACGGCGGCACCCTTTACGGAACGACATATGGCGGTGGAACATCCAGTTATTGTCCGGGCGCCGGTGGTTGCGGCGTTGTGTTCGCATTGAATCCCTTGGCTCGGGCGACAGCCACTACGATCTCTTCGTCGCCGAATCCATCGACTGTCGGAGAAGCAGTGACCTTTACGGCGGTCGTCACTCCCGCGCCACCGGATGGGGAACCCGTGACTTTTAAGAATGGCTCGACGGTACTGGGGACGGGATCGTTGAAGGGTGGTTCGGCGGCGTTCACGACCTCGGCTTTGCACGTAGGGTCGCCGCATATCAGTGCGGTGTACGGTGGTGACCTGATCTTCGAAGGAAGTACGTCGATTGCAGTGAAGCAGGTGGTAAAGCCGTGACCGCTGGGCCTGCCTCGGGATTGCCGCTCGAGGTCGGGCGGCTTTTCTTTTGCAGCCCAGAGTGAGGGTCACCTTTGCCTGGGGAGACTCTGATTAAGTTTTCATTGCCGGGATGGGAGGCGTTGACAAGCATATCCCTCAGCGGCTAAAGCCGCTTGTATAGCGGGTTCTCGCGGCATGGCGGAAGCCATGCCCTTTCAAAACTCTCCGCCTGCCGACTTAATCAGGGTTTCCCTAGAACTTTTTTCGCAGAAATTCAAAAAGGCCGTAACCGATAAGCGCGGCTGCGACGGCAATTCCGAAATTGGCGGCCGTGAAAACATCTTCCAAGGCCCAAGCCACACCACTCTTCCGCCCCATGCCTGAGCGCTCAAACTCTCCCATCAAGAGATTGGAATAAAAGAGGAAGATGATAAAAGCGATTTCAATCAGTGCTCTCCAGAGATCTTTCTTCATGGCAGATGCCGACTTCCAGGCGGAGTCGAGATTGTAGCCTATTGTTGGAAAGATCCAGGCGATAAACACTCACAACCGAAGGGGATTAAATTAGCGTCCTTTTGCGGCACGGCTGAAGAGTTTGCTGAAAAACTCACGCGAGTCGCGGCGGTTGCCCTCGGCGGTGAAGCCGTCATTGAAAACAAGGCTTTTATCGCAGCGCTGAAGCGCTGCGCCACCCAAAAACAAGAACAAAGGTGCGTTTTTCAGCAGACTGTGAAGCCGTACCCTGGCCCGCCCAAAGGCGGTTTATGAGATGGCTTCTAGTTTGCTGCATCCAGTCCTGACATTTTCGTTGCGACCAGCACTTCCAACAAACTTGCAGTGTTACGAACGCTTCCCGAGATGACAAGAAGCGCCTCGGAGACACGAGGATGTTGGTCCGCGAGCGAGTCGAGGCGGTCACTTACTCGATACAGTCTTTGAACTTCTTGCAAGATCGCAGTCGAAGGCATTTGGCTGGCCGGCTTTCCCGAGAGCCTAAGAAGAGGAGAACTACAGATGGACTGACTTAGTTCAGAGGATCTGAAAGAGGAGAGGAACTGCTCGCTCACGGTCAAGGCTACGCTGAATCTTCATGCGTGTCCAATCCGGCCGGGACCGGAACGAACACTGCGGGAGCTAATGAATCGGTCCGAGAATGGCTTCGATTGATTCCTCTAACTCCTGAATGCTCGGGAAATCGGCAAATGCCGGATGATCTTTTGAGCTACTGCGCAAATCAGAAAATAGCGCATGCACGTCGGGTGCGCGCTTTTCAAGGGATTCTGTCAGAGCTTTGTTATCTACGGAGAGTTCAAACAGCCGATTTCGCAGGCTCCCGGTTATCTTCGTCAAACGTAAGAGGAGAGCCACAAGCTTCCGCTGATCCGCTTCGAGTGATGCGATTTGACTCTTGCCGTTCTCCAGATTGCGGCCGGATTCATTGGCTAGATCTATCAACTGTTCTTTGTTCATCTGCTGCATGTCCATAAAATTGCGTCATCCTTCAAGATAAGAATTCTTGCCGCCAAAGCGCCGCCATTTCACCCTGGGCGCATCTCACGGCGGGCTTCCGAAGCAGCCTGCAGACATGGCGTCGCGTCACGGCTGTTATCGGATGCCGATTTCTTTTTCCACGGCATCGGCAGCGGAAAGTTTTCGATCGCGGTGGGGCTCGGTGCGCGGGGCACTGGTGTGCAGTTCGCAAACTTCCCCGATCGCTGCACCGCAAGTGTTACAAGGCACGGATAGTATCTGTTTCGGGGTGAGTTCTTTCGCTTTCACCAATCCATAATGCAAAGTTTGAAGCGGTAAGGATGTTCAATACTGCTCATTTATTCGAATAGATGTTTTCAAATACATCGGAAGAGGGAACGGTGTGCATTTCTGATCCGCCAGGCCGTGTTCGCGATTGTGAGCAAAATTGAACATCTTTGGAAATGGCGGTTTTGCCATAATTCAATGGAGTGTAAGTGCATGCTGGAGAGTTGTTGATGGCGTCCCTAGCTATGTTGACCAAGAGAAAACGAGATTTCGAGCCGGAGAGCTTCCTCGCCACGATCGGCGTGGGCAGGAAGGTTGTCGCTTTTCCGAGGAAGGAAATCGTCTTCTCGCAGGGAGATGCGGCTGACTCGGTCTTCTACATCCGGGAAGGCAAGGTTCGACTGACGGTGGTATCCAAGATTGGCAAGGAAGCAACCCTGGGCATGTTGAGCGAAGGGGATTTTTTCGGAGAAGGCAGCCTGGCTGGACAGCCTTTGCGCATGGGGTCTGCGACGGCCATGACGGATTGCGAACTTTTGCGCATCGACAAGAAGGCGATGATGGAGGCGCTGCACCGGGAAAACCAGTTTTCCGACATGTTCGTGGCTTATCTGCTGGCGCGGAACATCCGCTATGAAGAGGATTTAGTCGACCAGCTCTTCAATTCCAGTGAGAAGCGATTGGCACGGATTTTGCTCTTGCTGGCGCATTTCGGCAAAGAAGGTGTGCCCGAGACGGTGATCCCCAAGATCAGCCAGGAGACGCTCGCCGACATGATTGGGACGACCCGGTCGCGGGTCAGTTTTTTCATGAACCGGTTCAGAAAGCTGGGCTTTGTCGATTATGGCGAGAGCGGGTTGAAAGTTCATAGTTCGCTTCTGAATATCGTTCTCCACGACTAGTGGTCTGTGGCGGTGAGTTTGTTACCGGTCCGCTGAGTCCCTCAGGGGCTAAAGCCCGTGTCATTAGTAGCTCTGGGCGGCACGGCTAAAGCCGTGCCCTTCCCGAAACCGATTTATGACACAGCTTTTAGCTGCCGCTTATTCCGGCTAGTGAGAATGCCTGGGCACGACTTTGCGAAGATCGTGATACGCGGTGGCAAAGTCGAGACACGCGCCAGTTTCCAACTGGCCGGTATGTTCGCGATAGAGCTGCTCCCATGGTGAGTTGCTTTTCAGTGGAACCGGTTTTCGCGCTGCGCTACGGCGCTCGATTTCTTCCGGCGCAAGCAAAACATCAACCTTGCGCTCATTCAGCGAAATGCGGACCTTGTCACCCGTCTCGAGAATTCCAAGAAGCCCGCCCACGGCCGCCTCAGGGGAAATATTCAGGATCGACGGACTGTCGGATGTGCCGCTCTGACGGCCGTCTCCCATGCAGGGCAGCATGCGGATTCCCTTCTGCACTAGATATCCCGGCGGGGTCATATTGACAACTTCTGCGGATCCCGGATAACCGATGGGGCCGGAGTTGCGGACGACGAGGATGCAGCGATCGTCAATTTGCAGCGAGGGATCTTCAATCCGCGACCGGTAATCTTCGGGCGAATCGAAGACGATCGCTCGCGCGACGAAAGTGCTCTCGTTGCCTGGCTCGGACAAATAGCGTTTGCGAAACTCATCGCTGATCACCGATGTTTTTACCAGAGCGGAGTCGAAAAGATTTCCGCTCACGACGAGCAGGCCAGCGTTTTCCTTGAACGGCTTGTCATAGGTACTGATGACTTGCGTGTTGCGGCTCCGCGACGATCGGCAATTCTCGCCCATGGTGCTGCCAGACACAGTGAGAACGTCTTCGGCGATTTTTTTCGCTTGCATCAATTCGCCGACGATTGCGGGAACGCCGCCCGCGCGGTGATACGCTTCGCTCAAATACTCTCCGGCGGGCTGCACGTTCAGCAGGAGATGAATGTGGTGTCCGACGGTTTCCCAATCCTTCAGAGTCAGATCGACGCCCATGTGCCGCGCGATCGCAATGATGTGAGGCGGGCAATTTGTCGATCCGCCAATTGCGGAATTCACTACGATGGCATTTTCAAACGCCTTGCGGGTGAGGATGCGGCTCGGCGTCAAATCCTCCTCCACCATTTCCACGATGCGGCGGCCGGTGAGATACGCCATCTTCGCGCGCTCGGCATAAGGAGCGGGAATCGTGCCGCAAGTTGGAAGCGACATGCCCAGCGCTTCCGCCAGCGAATTCATGGAGAGCGCTGTGCCCATCGTGTTGCAGTGGCCGACGCTGGGAATGCCTGCGACCACTTGATCCAGGAGTTGATCGTTCGAAATCATTCCGGCCGCAAGCTGGCGGCGCGCCTCCCACAAGACCATGCCAGTTCCCGCCAACTTGCCGTTAACGTAACTGTCCATCATCGGACCACCGGACAGCACAATCGCCGGAAGATTGACTGTGGCCGCAGCCATCAAGCCCGAAGGAGTGGTCTTATCGCAACCCGTGGTGATGACGACACCGTCAAAGGGATAACCGCACAACATTTCCACCAGGCCCAGGTATGCGAGATTACGATCCAGCGCAGCGGTTGGCCGGCGGCAGGTTTCCTGCAGAGGATGAGTTGGGAACTCCAAAGGAACGCCGCCTGCATCTCGAATTCCCGCCTTGACTCGCTCTGCCAGCACGAGATGATGGCGGTTGCAGGGAACGACATCGCTGCCGCTTTGCGCGATTCCAATAATCGGACGCGACGATTGCAACTCCTGACGCGTGATGCCGTAGTTGCTGAAACGCTCGATATAGACGGCGGTTTCGCCCGGATCTTTTGGATCGTTGAACCAGATCTCACTCCGCAATGGCCTTTTTGCTTTAGTCACGAAAGTTGTCCCTCACGATTATGTGTTTATGATTGCCGCGAGCAAAATCGAAATGCCCGCATGTGTTTAGCCTTGCGCCAGCAGACCGCCATCGACGACCAACGATGTTCCGGTGATGTAGGCAGCATCTCTTGAAGCCAGCATACGAACGGAACGCGCAATATCTTCAGGAGTTGCCAGACGACCCATCGGAATCCTGGAGAGCAGCCGCGCTTTATCTTCGGGTTTGTTCTCGAAATGCGCACGAATCAATTTGGTTTCCGTTGCTCCGGGGATTACGCAGTTGACGCGAATGCCATCCCTGGCGCAGTCGATCGCCATCGCCCGCATCATCGCGACTTGACCGCCTTTGCTCGCGGCGTAAACTGCGTAGCCCGCGTACGTCTGGAAGGCATGTCCTGAGGAAGCAATAATGATGGACCCGGATCGGCGCCGGCGCATGACAGGGATGACTTCTCGGCAACAAAGGAATGTTCCTTTCAAGTTTGCAGAGATGACCCGCTCCCATTCTTCGTCGGTTGTTGAGTCAATCGGACTGATCTCCTGTACGGCGGCATTCGCGAACAAAATATCAATTTTGCCGAGCCGTTCTACTGTCTTTGCAATGGACTTTTTTACTTGTTGCACATCGCCGACATCGGTCTTAAGTGCCAGACCGGTGCCGCCTTCGGCTTCGATCTCGCGAACGGTAGTTTTGGCAGAGTCCTCGTCCCAATCGAGCACAACGACCGCCGCTCTCTCCTGACCAAAAAGAATCGCGCAGGCTTTGCCGATGCCAGAACCGCCACCGGTCACTACGACTACCTGGTCGTTAAATTCACCCATGAGCGCCCGTTCATTCTGGTGCAGTTAGAGTTTGCATGTCAATACAGATTCGGAATGCATTCCGTATATCGATTGACACCTAATCAGAGGCAATGCGAGAGTATTTGCTGCCTTCAGGCCGGTTGAAAACGCCCGAGGTTCGACTTCATGTTGATCAAACTGCATTGGCTCGATGGAATCATCATCGCGGCCTACTTTTTCGTGGTGCTCGGGATTGGTTTCAAGCTCAAAGGCCGGATGAAAACCTCGTCGGACTTTCTGCTCTCCGAACGATCGTTCTCTCACTGGATCACGGGAATCGCTTTTATGTCGGCGAATCTTGGCGCTCTCGAGGTTCTGGGCCACACTGCGAACGGCGCCAAATATGGCATGCGCACTAATCACTGGTATTGGGTAGGCGCGGTGCCCTCGATGATTTTCCTTGGATTGTTCATGGTGCGCTACTACTACTCGAATGGCATTCGCAGCGTGCCGGAATACCTGCGACTCCGCTACGACCATCGGGCGCATCTTTTAAATGCGGTCAGCTTTGCAATCGTCACGGTGTTGATGGCCGGTATTGATATGTTTGCCTTTGCGCTGATTTTCAGGAGCATGATCGGCTGGCCGTTTACAGGGAGCGTGCTTCTGGCGAGTGGCGTCGTGCTGGTTTTTATTTTCTGGGGCGGACTGTCCTCATCGATCTACAACGAATTTCTTCAGTTCTTTCTAATTGTGCTTGGTTTTCTTCCCCTTACTTTTCTGGGCCTGCATCACGTGGGCGGCTGGCATAGCCTGATTTCGCAACTTCCCGAGGGATACATCCACACATGGAAAGGAATGGGCGCTCCTTCGGATCCTTTGGGCACGCCTTGGTGGGTGATTGTCGTGGGGCTGGGGCTTTGCTCTTCGCCGGCTTACTGGTGTACCGATTTTCTTTTGGTGCAAAGGGCGATGGCCGCGAAGAACTTGTCCTCGGCGCGCAAAACCCCGCTGGTTGCCGCGGTACCTAAAATGCTGTTTCCAATCATGGTCACTGTCCAGGGGATGCTCGCGTTGGCGATTGCTCCGGGCGTGGTGAAGCATGATTACAACCTGGCGCTTCCGGTCATGATGAGCCTTTTTTATGGCAAAGGAATGCTCGGCCTTGGAATCACTGCGCTGCTGGCGAGCTTCATGTCAGGGATGGCGGGAAATATTACGGCATTCAACACGGTGGTGACCTACGATATTTATCAGACATATTTGCGCAAGAACAAGCCCGACCGGCACTATCTGACGGTTGGCCGGAGCGCCACGATCCTGGGTACGGTAATTGCGTGCGCATCTTCTTATATCGTCCTCAATTTCAATAATCTGATGGACTACATGCAACTGATCGGAATCCTTTTCATCTCCCCGTTTTTCGTGGCCTTTCTGGCCGGAATGTTATGGAAACGGCCTTCGGCCACGGCGGGCTTTCTGAGCATGTTGGGCGGCCTGTCGGGAGCGCTTTTGGAATATGTACTCTATCGCCTGCATCTCATTTCTTTTGTGTCGCCGATGGCGGCAAATATCTACATGGCCGTCTGGGGTTTGGCCGGCGGCATTCTGGTCATCGTTCCTGCAACGTTTCTGACGAAACCGCCGATCCCGGCGACACTGAAGGGGCTGATTTATGAGCCGGGGCAGATCAGCCAGGAGGAAATGAACGAGCCCTGGTATTCTCACCCGACATTCTATGCAATCGTGGTCGGCGCGATGTTTATCGCACTCAACGTCGCGTTTTTCTAAAGCATATTCGTTGAGAATTTCTCGCTCGAACTGATTTCGAACTTCCGGCGCGAAGACATTTGCGAGCGAGCGTCCTCGATGTCACACGGGAATGCCGGCTCCGTTATCTCAGTTTTCTGGCCTGGGGACATGAAAGATTGCACGGAGTTGCAAGTCCTAGATTCAACTGGGTGTTCAGCTGTTTTAACTTAGTTTTTAACAATGAATTCATCGGGTATTCACCCGTTGTTAACGTTTCTCGCGTTAACTCTGCCCATTGCAA